>Ga0315291_10005015_pt1 | contig 16699 bp, 16 predicted proteins | sample YL17G12_20_MG_FD_203070 | JGI IMG/M metagenome (GOLD analysis project Ga0315291, IMG submission 203070) | Sediment microbial communities from Yellowstone Lake, YNP, Wyoming, USA - YL17G12_20 | ecosystem: Environmental > Aquatic > Freshwater > Lake > Sediment | place: USA: Wyoming | collected...
TACCCATACCACGCTTCGAAGCAGTGAGCAAAGAACTCAAGCTACCTTGCTTCAAAGTTATAGATGATATTTATTCTATACATCCCGAAGGTTGTGGATGGTCGCTAAATGCCCTTTACATGTGGCGGAATTTGTATGAGTACGGTTTGCCAAAAGATGTTATGGCAAACGCAGGCATTTTTATTAAAGTTGAACCTGAAGGTGATTTAGAGCTAGTTGTTTTACACGAATCAGCACACAATCTTTTGTTCAGGCTAGATCCGCAATTGCATTATTTGATACACCATGATATGATAGCTCCTGGTGCGGTAGGAACATACACAGACATTAATGAGATGCTTGCAGATGGAATAGTAGCTAAGGTTATAGGTGAAGAAAGAGTGGCGAAGCGTAAAGATGGGCCTGAGAAATTAACAAAGGCTTATGCCAAAATTTGCTGTGATGCTGTAGAAGGTTTAGACATTTCGCAGAGGTCACAAGCCATAGAAGCACAATATAGGATTGCTAATATTCTTTTCAAAGTTCCCGCTGCAAAAGGCTTTATGCCTGAAATAGATGTAGAAACTTATCCTTACGAGAGATTCTTTAGGAAAGTAATTGATGGAAGCTGGGAAGAACATTAAATTATTAGCAGTTACTAACTCTTTCTTCAAATGCATGTACCATTGATTTGCCCAATGATACTTTTTGTTCAAGATCCTGATTATTTTCATGTTTAAGCTGTTCTGTTCTTAGTGTAGCCAACCTGTCCTCGCGCATTTTCTTGTCATGGTCACTTTTTGGCTCAATGTAATCTATGCCTTTGTATTCTATGTAAGTCTGCAAGTCTTTGAAGTTTTTGGTGCGAAATTCTTTGGCATCAACTTTAAGCACATATCTTCTGCTTATTTCGTCATATGTGCAAAGGCCTATGTCTTCCCTGCAAAAAAAGCCTAAAGAATATTTTACCTTACTAGAGGTTGACTCGTTAACGCCATCGTCTCTTAGAAAGCTCCTAAAATCACCATCCTTAAAACTTTTCCTGATTTTGCCTTTTAGGACATATTCTTTCAACTTAGAAAAATGTGTAGAATAGTGTAAAGAATAATGCATTCGCTGCGGCTTTTTCGGTTGCAAAGGATCCGTTTGTCTAAGATCTGGTTTCATTATTATTCAATTTCAACTTTAGTTCCAATAGCCTGCCCGGGTAAGCCTTTTTCTGAGAAATGAACTCTTACTGCTCCTTTTCCGCCATGGGCTTGTGTGATTATGCCTTCTATCTTTTTTCCGCTAGGGGTTGTCCAAATTACCTTTTTGCCAATGATTTTCTTAGTATCTGCTTTTGAGTCTATGCCATCAGCTTTGATTATCATTTGCTTTTGCTTCTTTACCTTCAAGCTTCCCCTATAGTTTACTACAAATCCTTTCATGATAGAATGAAAGGCTTGAAATTGGTTTTTAAGCTTTCCGAAAAGGGTTATCTCTTAACATTAGTTAAGCATCTTGCTCAAGCAGGTTAGTAGAGCTGTACAGAACTTAACAGATTCACCTAAGTCCTAATAACTATTTATCAGCTTTTGCAGTCTCTATTAAGCCTATGAGATTATTTAGAACTAATTCGTAAACTTGCTTTCCTTCTGCAATACTTGCTTTGGTTGGATGGCCGTCAACAACAGTACCTGGCTTATAGTACCAAGGCGTGTTGTGCTCTACAGAATCGCAGGCTTTAGACATCTTAACAAGACGTGGCCGCATTGCAAGCATCAAGTCTGTCTCTCCTCTATCTGCATGATTTCCGTCCTGTATTATTGTAATCCATTTTTTTGGAATATTATCTAGCCACCAATTGTAAATTCCTATCTTGACATCGCCATTATATTTCTCATACATCGCGCCGCAAATAGCTTCCAGGGCATCGATATTACCGCCGTGGCCGTTGACCAAAATTTGCTTTTTGAAATTATTATCATAAAAACCTTGCACAACAGCTTGAGCATAAGCTGTGAAGGTTTCCAGATTGATAGGAACATCGCCATCCTTCTCCCCTGGTGCAACAACTCCATAAGATACAGAAGGTGCAAGAATTGTACCTGTTCGGCTGCAAGCATCTTCTGCCAGACCTGATGCGGCAATGTTGTCACAGCCAACAGGAAGATGGCCGTGTGCTTCTATGCAACCAACTGGAATTATAACAGGAAGTTGCCTGTCTAGCTTTCTAATCTGAGCACTCGATAGCTCTTCCCATTTTAGAACCTTTTTTGATGTTTTCATTTTAGAGTAACAGTTTTATGTTAATTATGCGCCGATAACTATCTGCATATCATCTGCAAGTATTTTCTTCAGGCTTTCTATTGTGTGCCTGCTGATTTGTGTTGGAGTTCCTGCAAATTTTTCCAATGTTGCATCTATTTCTTTTAATGTGGCAGTTTGTTCTCCTTTCAGAGCGCCGTCTTTTTCTATTTTATATTTGTGAATTTGTGTCTTAGGGTCTGCAGTGTCTTTGATTATGTAAGCTATATCAGATAACAGCCAAATGTCTGCTTTCTTCTTATTAGCATTATAACTTGCAGATATCTTGAATTTCTCTACTTTCTTGCCTTTCTCTGCCCTTATGATGTCAAAAGTAGCTTTAGCAAGCCTATCCTGGTCAAATGTTAATGTTGCAATTTCCCTTAAATCTGCTTTGCCTTCTTTCTTCAATTTCTCTATTCTTTCCAGCACCTCAAGATATTGTGCTGGTGCTAAATGCTTGTTTACAAGATTCTTTTCAAATTCTTTTATAGCATTATCTATGGATGCAGGAATATTCATGGCTTTTAATGCTGCCATGATGTCATCGTTTGTCTTGTCCCATAATTCGGCAGATTCTTTTTTAGCTTGCTTGATTTCCAAGTCTTTTGCTAATTTTTCTATTCTTTCAAGATATTTTTCAGATTTTTCGAATAATTCTTCTACTTGTTTTGCAGAAACTTCCTTTACCTTGCCGTGTTCTATATCTTTTCTTAATTGTAATATTTCCTCTAAGATTTTAGGCCATTTCTCTTCCAAATATCCTGTTTTTACAAAATGTTCCCTTAATTTATCAGGAGTTTCTTTAGGATCTGGAGGAGGAACGCCTGCCATCATCAAGACGCCTTGTGATGGTGTGAAGCAAGACCAGAAGAAATCTTCTGTTCCTATTTCCTTCAGCTTCCATTTTGTCCTCTCGAGAATTTGCCTTCCAGATTTTATGTAAGAATCAACTGCTTCAGGAGTTGGAACTATCTTTCCTTGTTTCAATAAAAGCTTCCAAGGCTGGAACATTCCTCTGTCGTAGAAAGGAACGCCATCCCTCAAAAGTGTAAAGATAACCGCATTTGCATTTCTAAGAGAGTCCCACATTTCTGTTAAAACATAAATTTGGATATTCAGTACGTTCTTTACGCCTGCAGCCATAGCTGCTTCCTCAGACATGCCTAATATCATGCCACGCAATCTTGATTTTAATTCAGGAGCAGTCATTCTTGTAACATCTGTGTCATCTATTACAACAAAAGTATCTATGTCTGATGTTTCAGTAGCTCTTCCTTTTACTAATGAACCGCCTAACACATAACTGACAACATATTTTTCAAATTTCTTCAGCACCATGGATTTGTGTATTTCTGTAATGCGAAGAGCGCCTACAATACCTACATCATATATAGGCATGGCCATTGCAAGCAATCCTAGGATTTCATACTTGCCCTTGTAGCACATATCCCATATTTCATCTATAATTACTGCAGAAACATTAATCTTATCCAGATATTTAACGCCTATATCTTTCAATTTCTTTTCAATCTCGTCTTTCTTCTTGAATTTTTCATCAAAATTTCCTTCTAGATTCAAAAGAACAAGCAGGTCCAATGGCTGATTGTCTCCTTTTGGCGGCAATACAACTATGCCTTGAACTTCTTTCTTGAATTGTTTTAGAACTTCAGTCTTGAATTTTTCAGCTTTAGCCTTTATCGCTTCAAACATCTCCTTAGCCTTTTTGGCCATTTCTGCTTGTTTTTGCTGTTCAATTTTGGCAAATTCTTCAGGAGAAAGCTGTTTGCCTTCAGAATGCTTTGGAGCTTCGTACTTTGGCTCCTCTATTTTAGGCTTGGATTTGGCCATTTCAAGTAAAATTCAGTAATTTGATTTATAAAGCTTTGGCTTTTGTATAGTGAAGTAAACAATAGCTGAAGTTAAGATGGCAAAATTATTGGTGCGCACGTCTCTCGGTAATAGTATTTTAGATTATGGAGATATAGTACCTACTTTTTCAGCAAATAACAAATACTTTGAAAAACCTGCAGCAGATTTGAATATAGGCGAACGTGTCTTGTTCGAAAAGGAGTATATTACCGCAACATTAGATGATGTAGAACCTTTTCTAATAAGAAGCAAAAGATATGCTGAAGCTAAAAATGCACTGCATGAAATTAATAAACAAGGTAGGTATATTCCACTATTAAGGTGTCTTTTATGGCGAGGATTACAGAAAGGTAACCCCGATCTTGAAGCTAAAATATTGCTGGAAGAGCAGGATTTCTTAGGCAAGGAGTACAGTGCAGGCATTAACACCGTTCAAGAGGCCATGACTGCGGTTAACATGGAGCCTCTAACTTATAGCGGAACTAAAAACTGGCTAGACGGAACAACTCTGGCTCCAGACAATTGGAATAAGTTCGGGGCTTTGGAAAGGATAAACCCCAAATTCAGCAGTTTCAAAGTAGATGAAAGTAACAGGCAAAGTTTGTTTTTCCTTTACAAATTATATACAACGGTTAGGCGAGGCGTTATGCATTACCTTGACAAACCCAATTTTAAACATTCGGAAGAGGAATGTAAAGATGAGCACAAAATCTCCAGGATATCCCTTGCCGAAGAGATAGATTTAGTACTAGAACATTTTGTAAAGGATGTCAATAAAGATCAGGCACTTGCACAAATCTTGCAAATAGATAAGATATTCGAAGATGAGCCAACATATAAAAAAGCCCGCAAAGAAAACACTTTAGCGAGAGGAATCGTAAGAGGACGAGGGAAAATTAGCGAAGTTGAGAGATTTGATTTGAAGGACCTTTTTATTGAAAAAGCTATTGCGTTAGATTTATTACTTAAAATTTTCAACAAATTAGACTCTAAATTTAAAATCTACTCTGAAGAGTATAGTCAAAAGAAAACCGAAGAAGCAGATTCACTAATTAAGCGTGTTAATTTAATGTATGTTGACGACGCATTCGCTAAGCAAGAATTAACTTCGGGGAGTGCTAAAATACATGAAGATATGATTACTTTTGCTGAGCAAAAGAAAATAAACCCAAAAGAAGTTCAATTAGAATTAATTTTGAACCTCATCGATAATTATCTCACTGTGGAAAATGAGACAGAATTTTATGATTTTTTAGTTTCTGGCAAAAAAGCTAGTACGTATTTCAATAGCGAAGAAAGGAAAGGAATAATCCGCGAATGCTTAGATGAAATTATGGCTGGATCGTTCGATCAAAAACTAAACATAGAATCTGGCACAATTGTAAAGCTCTTAGATATGGTTAAGAATTACCAACGAAATCTTCCAAAATCATTTTTAGCTCTTCAAAAAAATTTGGCTATGCAACGGAGACTTTTGACAACTTTAGAGATTTTGGATGAAACTTCTTATCAGACACAGTTATCGTCGGTTGAGGAAGCTTTAAAGCATCCAGCGTTTAAAGGCTATGAACATTTAAAGGCTGCAGATTGGGCAACTTTTCGTTCTAATGTTAAAAGTGAAATTGAAAAGCTAACACAATCGAATACAAAGATGTTAGGAAATTTAAAATCTAATTATTTTTATTTTAAAGATAAAACTACGGAATTTGTTGCGCAGTTGCTTGTAAAACCAGATATAATGATTTGCTCTAATGACGACATTAGAAAATTTTTAGTTCAAAATAACTTAACAGAGTTAGCCATATTTTATCCAGACATTAAACCTGAAGACTTAACAGTATTTGAAAACTCATTAAACCTCGAAGAAAGAATTGATGCTAAGATAAAAAGAAAATCTAAAGAAATTAAATACGGCCAGAGAGGATTTTCGCCACAAGTCACAGAAGAACACAATAAATTAGTCGACTTTGTGGTACAAAATTCTGGTTTAATAGAACCTAAGCTAAAGTTTATATCCAAAGAGTATGTTTTCGATGTAAGCAATAATAGAGCAGACATTCTGTTTATAGATGCTCAAAATAAACCTCTTGTCATAGAAGTAGAGCAAAACGCATCTGACAAAACTGGCAAAATTGGGTTCTCTCAGGCATATATTTACAAAAATTTATTTATGATAGATTATGATTTGCCTAAAGAAAATGTAAGGGGCATGCTGATAGCAAAAAATATTTGTGGAAATACTAAAAAATTATGTGAAAAGTATGGTATAGAGTTCAAAGAAATAACTCTAGAGTCAAAACAAATTAAAGTTTAGCTAATTATGATGTTCGCAAACCACTATCAAGGTTTGGCGTGCAGTATACACAATCGTATACTATTTTTCTGTCTTTGATTAGTGTAGGAACTTCATTTCCGCAGCGGCTGCAATAGGCATCGAAGTTCATTACAGCACTTTCTGATGTAAATAATGCGTATATCTGCAATTTTTTTTGATAACCCTGAAATTTATTAGAGTAATCATCTATCATAGCTTTTGACAGATGTTTTAGATTTGGCCTTGTTTTCATGAAACTCCTGAAGCCATCTATCAATACATTCACATCTGATTGTTTTAGTTCAAATCCAATTTTAAATTTCGTGCTATGAACATGCGCACAAGAATAAACTGCAACATCGCCCTCGCGTCTGGTACTTTTTAATACATCTTTATTGCCTAGTTTTTCACAAAGTCTGCAGTTTGTACCAAATACACCAAGAGCTTCTTCAAGTGATTTAAGCGTAGGTCTAGTCATAAATTGGTAAGATAGGTAAAATTCAAAAGACTATTGTTTCTTCAGAAACTCACGCTCGCCCTCTTTGGCTAGCTTTTCCATTACTTTTGTAAATTGGTCTGTTCTTTTGTACCATTTCTCATAATCTTCACCTGAAATCCTATGGACTTTATGGTTTTTTATTGCATGTGCTAATTCATACAATTCAGAATACCATTCTATGAAATGTTTTTCTAATTGTCTATTCTTTGCAAATACTTCATTTAAAAGTGCAGGAACATGCTCAGGAGAAGGAGGTGTTTGGTTTCTTACCATTAAGGCAGCGTGTGCAGAATCAACCATTGCCCAATACATGTCTTCTATTGCTGAAAGTGTTTTTACTCTTGCTCTAAGAAGATGCCAGGGAACTCTTGTCATTACTGTATAAATTGCTTCAGTGGTTGGCCTGATTCTTCCCTGCAGCAATAAATACTTGAGGGGTTCAAAAAATCCGAGGTCAACTAATGCCACTCCATATCTTAACATATTAATTATTGCAGGATCTCCTGCGCGTATGTTATCCCAAAAAGCGGATAATGTTACAGTATTAACGTGCAATAAATCCCTATTCAAATCTGTCTTGATTATTTTGAAAAGTTCTTCCCTGTACCATGAAATAACTTCTTCATCCCAAACCATAGAAACATTATCTACTATAACAATTATGTCTATGTCTGATTCGGGTTTTGCTGTTGCTTTAGCAGCACTGCCAAATAACACAACAGATAAGACAACAGAGCCAAACTTTTTGTAAACTTTAGCTGCAAAATCATAAGCTGCCTTGTAATCTCTATCAGAAACAGTAGTCTTGCGCAGTTCTTCTCTTCTTGATGGAAGTGGTAATCTCTTTTCCAGTGGCAATTTGTCTGACATTATATTTCTCCTTTTGATTATTAATTATAAAGATAGGTTGTTACGCATTAGGTGTGCCAGCAAATGCGCTTTTACTGGCTGCTCCAGGCACTGCTCCAAGTGCAGCAGGAAGGCCTGAGAAGCCTGCACCATAGTCTCCATAATGAATAGGTGGCAAAATCATTCCATAAGCAGCAGAGTATCCGCCAGAGCCCATGAAGTAATTGCCTACCGCAGGATTTTCTCCGCCCCATGATGGTGCGCCCTGGAAGCCATAAACAGGTGCATTAAAGTATTGCAAAGTTTTCAGTGTAGGATTTTCGCCATAGCTCATGACATATCCGCCTGCTTCCACTATTCCGCGGACATCTTTGATTTTTCCCTTCTCCTTTAGTTTTGCTATGATTTCAGGTATTGGAACATTGCCCATACCTGGTGCTAAGTGTGCATCAAATGCACCAAAATTATCTGTTAAGTGAACATGCTTGACATCTTTTGCTATTTTTTCTGTTTCAGCTATTATTTTTTCTTTGTCATAACCATATCTTTTCATCAAGTTGATATGCCCTACATCCCATGTTGCCCCTATCAGCCTTTCTGCTACTTTATCTGCTTCTGCCTTTGGGACATGTTTCTCCTGCATTAACCTCTCTGCAAATTTTTGCCTGGATGCTTGTACAAGTGCTTTCAAGCTTTCTCCGCGTCCAAATGCCATTTCAGGAGATACATTTTCTATTGTTATGATTGGAGCTTTGCTGATATCAGTTACGCCTGCTTCTTGAAGTTCTTTTACCCGTTCTTTGTCCATAAATTTTTCAGGATGTGTGGCAATATCATAACTTCTCATTGCGGTATTTGCAAATGTTTCAGCCGCTTTAGGCATTGCAAATTTATCCATTGACATAAAAAGGTCACAGGGAGGCTTTTCCAACATCATAAATTTATCTGCTAAGTGCTTTAATGCTGCACCTGGTGACAGTCCTTTAACTTCTGCCTGAAGATTTTGGGCGGTTTCAGGAGATGTTTTTGCAATCCTGTTGAAAATAGCTAAAGTTTCTCTTTGCAATTCGGCGCCATAAGTTTGCGCATAGTTTTCCCATTTGTCCTTAGCTGCACCAGAAGATTGAGCTGCATAATTTTGAGCTTCTGCAATTTCTTTCCAATAGGCTTTCAGCTTGTTTGCCATGCTATCCCATTGAGTGTTATTAATCATCCCTAATTGTTCAAACGGCAGCAAAACTCTTTTTTCACCCCAAGGATAGGTATGTTCAGATGCTTTCAAAGGTACATATTCTCCGCTAGTTGGGTCAACAACCCACTGAACTTCTGGGATTTCTCCTGTCCTATGCATATGCTCTATTTGTTGTGCAAATTTTGCTTTGTCGTTTGTAGACATATATTGTTCTATTTCTCTTATCCTTTTTTCTGCTTCATTAACATTGTAAACAGTAATTTCACTTGGCACCTGGCTTGCATGTATGTTAATAGGTACATTAGGGCCTAGCATAGCAGCCTTTTCTACAACTTCTCCAAGCTGCTGCTGTGCAGATTTCCAGTGAGTTTCGTCCCATCTGTTTTCTGCAAAGCCTGTCGGCTCTACTAAAGGAGAATGCAGAGAAAGTGGACTTGGCCTGCCATCTTTTGTGAAGTCTCTGATTAGCATTTTTCCAAGACGGCGAGCTTCAGCAAACATTTCTCTTGGAATTGCTTCGAATTTTGAAGGGTCTATTACAGAAATTTCAACATTCTCTATGCCCGAAGCGGGCAAGTTCACTAAATCTTTCATAGCCTTGCCAGGTTCTATAGATGTGGTAGCGCCAAGATATGCATTTGCCCATTCTGCTGCAGGCGTCTTGCTAGGATCTAGAGAATTCCGATAGATGTTTGTTTCACCATATAGGGCCATACTATATTCTTGTAAACGACTGTTTTATACTTTACGGCTTCTAAAGTGACTTCCTTCCTGCACGTTGGAGCAAAGGGTTAGTTCTTAAGTTCTGAAAAGCCCTGAAGTTAAGTTCTGGGCGTTATAAACATTAACACATTCCACAGTCTTTGTTTTGAAAGGCAAATTAGCTTTTTGTCTTAACACTTAACCCTTCTAAACTCTAGTTTTATACTTTTCTGAAGGTTTTCCAGACGAAAATACGTCTGAAATATAATTAATGACGCGGCTATAATCTTCTGCACCGCTTACTTCAGCCAAACCTAATGATTGCTGTACAACACCAAAAATTTGCTTTCTCTTTTCTTCAGCCATTGTTTGCCATGTTTCTGGCGTAAATTTGTTGACGAGCTGTTGCTGTTCAGATAAATAAAATCTGAGGCTTTCAACCCTTTGCTGGTGTTCATATGACCTGCTTGGCGGTTCATATTTTACACCAATAGTAGCAGCTGAAGGCCCAAAGAAAGACTGCTTTGCAACTTCTCTTTCCAAAGCTGATTGCTCGCTTTGGCCTCTCCTTGAAAAATATTTGATTTCAGGCAAAGGCCTGCCGCTTGTTATTTCCTCTGATGATTCTTTGATAGGAGTAAGCTTTTCTTCTAGTTGAGTCTCCGCAGTTAATTTAGCTTCATGCTCTAAATGTTTTAAGACTTCAGCAAGAAGTTTCTGGAGTTTGGCTTTTAATTTTTCAGATTTAATTTTCTTTATGATAGTTTCAAGATGCTTTTGTTTATCATCTAAAGTTTTTAATTTTTCCAATTCAAGTTTTATTTGTTTTAGAGTTATGCGTACCATTATACTGGTTCTGGAGGAGTTAGCATCCTGTTTGCAAGCCTGTATATCCTGAAAACTGTATTGTTATCTTTCTTTGCCTTTTCTATCGCAACTAATTTTAATCTTGCAATGTTCCATGCTTCATTTTTTGACGGCAAGCCTATCTGGGGCATTTTTTTATAGATACCCTTGGCCTGCTCATTGAATTTTGCCATAGAGCCGAAAATCGGCTTGATGAAATCAGAAAGTGGAAGCTCAAACGCAGATTTTGGCTTTATCTCAACTTCTTTTTCCTCTTCCATATATTTTTTTAAGTCCTTTGATAATGCGTCAAAAGTTTCTTTAGTCATGACATCTATAAAATCCAAGACTTCAGAATTTTGCATGTCCATGAGCAGTTTGAAGTGTTTTTCCTGCATGACATAACCCACAAATTTTATCAGTATTCTGCCTGTATTAATCGTAATAGGTTCGCCATGCTGGCCTCTTGTTGTTTGAGGTGAGCCCCTGAACGCAAATCTGACATTTATGACAGAATATGGCGTATTGTTTGTATCTTGAAGTTTTAATTCATCATATTTGCCTATGGGTGCTTTTTTCAGTTCTATTTTTGCAGCTTTTTTGCTTAGTAATTCAAGGTAAAACCACATAGCATGGAATTGCTTAGGTATAGCAGCTGGGCCTAAGCCCATTTCCTTGTGTTCTTCTAATAATTCAGTATATTCTGTAGGAAGTAATTTTTCATTCGCAATTAAATATGGCCTGGCCCATCTTGCGTATGCTTCCAATGCGCTGTTTTGTGCTTTTAGATACGCTTTCTCAACACTTCTGCGCATACGCAGTTCTTTCTCAGATAGATATAGCCAGTCTATAAATTCTTTTACGCGCGGGCGCAATATTCTTTTTACAATATCTGTTAAATCCATCTTGTCTACAGATGCAGCGGCCTTTTCCTTTATCTCTCCTGTCTTTTTTGTATCAGCATTAACAATAAACCATTCGTGCACAGGCACGACCATAAAGGCGTCTCTTAATGTTATGAAATTCAACTGCTGCGCTAAAACATCCATGGCAGCATTTCCTTTTGTCTTGTCAACTTCATTCAGCCATATTCCTTTTAGTGCTTCGCAGGCAGTTTTCTTCAGCAAAGGATCTTTGGCTTTCATGTCATCATAATGTTTTATTCTTAAATCAAAAGTTTTCAAATCAAAAAGAAGGTTGATTATTGATTTTACAACCATGTTAATAGTGCCAAACAGGCCTGGAACATTACCTCCGCCAGCCAGCCTTGTTTCAAGAGCAGTCCTTCTCTGTCCTATTTCCCCGAAATAGCCTGATGCTTCAGATGCCGCAAAAAAGTCAGATGTTTTTTCAACATCATATCCCAGCTGATCTCTCATAAAATCCAGTATCCAATAGTAAGTTGGCTCTAAAGCCTCGCCAAAAGCATCATAAAGCAATTCGTGTTCCCCAACGTTATCTCCTTTCAGCACTTGTGCTATGCTTTTCTTTTTCTTTTTGAGAGCATTATCCAAATCTTTGACAAATTTCTTTTCATCGCCAGCAGTCTTCTTAATCTCTAAAAGGGCAGCATCAAGTATATTTCTAGCTTCATTATACTTCGGCTTTGGCTTTTTGGTAGCTAGCCCAACAATCTTGTCTATAATCTTGGCGGGTTCAGCAGCCATACGGATTTAGTGGATTTCCGTGTTTTTAAACTTACTTTTTGCCTAGTCAGTTGTTTTTGTTCTACTTTCCAGATTTTGATTTTTCCATGGCTTATCGCCAAAATATAATGTTCCGCCGTTTGCTTTATCAACTGTCATAAAAGAGAACCAGCCTACATATTTGCTTGTTTTTTGTTCGTCAAGGCTTTTACGATTTATACTCCAATCTACATATGCGTCATAAGCCATATACCCTAATATGGCGCCTATGGTGGCCCATTCCCCTATTAATTGCCAGTCAAATTTCATAATAACAGGGCAAAATGAAGGGTTTTAAGGCTTGCCCTGTTAAAAATTTTTAAGTGGGCTTTTTCTCAGCAGTTTTCAATATTCTTTCAAGCTCTTTACCTGATTTTTTGGCATATTTCATGGCTACGCCAAATTTTTCTTCCCGCATCGCATCACGTGCTTTTTCTAATGAAGATAGAGAATCAGACACGTTCAAGTCTAATTTCTTTGCCCGCCCAAAATCAGTGCGATAAGAAGCTATAAGATTCAAAACTTCCTGCATGCGTTCATCTTTATTTTTAGCCTCCTTAGATTCATAATAAACTTTAATGAATTCCCTAGCTTGCACTAATTCTTCTATAACCATTGCAGGGTTGCTATTAAGACAAGCCTTTCCAGCATCATAAATATGCCTAGCTATTTTAAGGTCGGTGTCTCCCAAAACCGAAGCGGATACCCAAGGAGATGCGTCCACAGCTACTTTTGCTATGGCATCTGATTTAACCTTATTACGATAATCACACTCTTTGCAATTTGAATGAGATATGCAAGCATCATAAAATCTATCAACAAGCTTGTGTATGTATTTTTGCTCTTTTGGAGAAACTTCGGCGCCCATACTTGTAAGGTGAGGCATTATCATTAAAGCTTTTTCTATGCTTAAACACATAATTATCAAATCACAAGCATTATAAATTCCGAAATTATAGTTTAAGCATGCCACTACTTGATGTTTTTAAGCGAAAGAAGAAACCGGATTATCTTGATTTAGAAGGAGTTCCAGGCGCAGTTCCTGGTTACGGGCCAGCGGGCTATCCATCACAAGGAATGGGCGGAATGCCATCTATGTCTGGAGAATTGCCAGGTTTGCCTCCTATGGAGCAATTTCCGTCTTCAGGTCCTATGATGCCAGCACAACAAGCAGGAGGAGAGCATCTTGAAAACATAAAATCACAAATAGAATCTATTAATTATAAATTAGATACATTGAAAGCAGTTTTAGACAGCTTGAACAGCAGGCTGGCAAACATAGAAACAGCATTGAAAGCTAGCCCCCTAGAAAAAGGAGAAGGCGGCTGGAATTACTAAGGGTTATCTCTTATGTCTGGCTAGCATAAACAATTTAAGTTACTTGAAACATTCCATTTGATGGCTATAATGGATTTTTTGAATAAGTATTTCATCCAGCCAATCTATGATCCCGCCGGAGGATATAATTTCTTCAACACAATTGCTTATGCAATAATTGCTATTGTTGCTTTAATTGGCATCTATAAGCTGTTGAGAAAGCTAAATATTAACATTGATTACAAGTTTTTCTATGCAGTATTACCATTCATTATTTTCGGTTCGTCATTTAGAACTTTTGTAGATGCAGGCAATTACAGTATTGGCTTCTGGACGGTCAGCCCAGGAATTTACATCCTGACTGCAGCAATATTTCTTGCTACTCTTTTGGTATCTGTATTGGTCAGCAGGCTCACAAAAGCCAAAGTTGCTTACTGGAAGACATGCCTTCTCATAGGAATTACCCTAGTTGTAATTAGTTTTGGTCTTGTAGCAAGCAAATTGCATTTCACTAATTTAAAGTATGGCCTTGCTGTTGTGGGGCTAGCCTGTCTCATAACACTAACACTATGGTTTGCATTCAAGAAGCTAAAATTTACAGCGGGCATAAAGAACTTTTTGCCATTTCCTGCGCATATGCTTGATGCTGCAGCTACATTTATTGCTGTTGACTTTCTAGCTGCAAGCGAGAAACATCCATTGCCAGTTTTTGCAACAGGCATTTTTGGAACTGCTGCAATAATGTTTGTTCTCAAACTATTAGTTTTGATTCCACTTATTTACTTTTTAGATAAAGAATTCGAAGATAAACAATTTGTAACATTCATGCTGATTGCTGTTGCTGTACTTGGATTTGCAGAAGGAATTAGAGATTTATTAACTATTATTTTAATTTAATTTCTGTAAAGCAAATCGTACAAACCAGAATACCATGCAGCTTTTTTCAAATTGCCCGTTGTCTCATACACATTAGTAAATTTCACAGTTATATGTGCTAAGCTAAAAACAACATTAACTAAATTTTCCAATCCCATTTGAATTGCTCACTTTAGCTTAATCTTCAAGCAGTTATCACATACAAATCTGTTGTCTTTGAACATCAAATGGCTGGCTTCTCCGCATAGCTCACATTTGCCATATGCAGAGTAATCTGCCCTTAAGCTGCCTTTGATTTTAGCCTGCTCTAAGAGAACTTCAAGATAATCTTTAGCATTGTTAAGTACGTCTTTGTTTGTTACTATTCCAACAAGCTTGCCATCATCATCTATGATAGGAATCCTTGTGACATCAAATTTGGTGATTTTTTCAGCCAAGGATGAAAGATCTTCATCAAGAGTGCCTACTGCTTTAGGAGGTGTTGTCATAACATCTGAGACTAAAATTTCAGAAGCTTTCTTGTTGGTTGCCACAACATGTTTCATGATATCACGTTCTGTCAACATTCCTGTCAATTTGCCGCCCTCTACAACAGGCAAACCGCCTATTCTAAAGACGTTCATTAGCCTGGCAGCTTCAGCTATAGTCATATCTGGCCTTGCTATGACTACTTCGCCAGTCATGATGTCTATTGCCTTAATATCTGAGGCCATGGGTTCTTGTTCTTATTGTGGTCATTTAAACTATTTTCTTTGCATCTTGTGGAAGGTAAAATTTCTTGCTATCACAGTGCGATACTCTTTTAAAACTATCACCATTTATAATATGTAGTGTTACGACACGCGAAAGAGAGCTTTCGCTGGTCTTTTTGTAATACTTCGAGAGGTGCTAAAGTGGGAGAAAACCAGTCAGCAGTAGGCTCTACTGCACCAAATGATGAGAAACATGCAGTATTAGCAGATATAGCTAACAAAATCCAAGCGTTAGATAATTCTGTAAAGCTGAACATACTTTCTTTGCTTGTTGAAGCAGGTTCTTTATCCATAACAGATATTGCAAAAAAATTAGACATAAATTTCTCAACAGCACACAAATACCTTGAACAACTTGAAGGCGCAGACCTTGTTGCATCAAAACAAGTGGCAGATAACAGGTTAAAGAGGATTTTTACAATTCAGGATTTCAATATAGAGTTGAGCCCAAAAGCATTATTCAAAAAATCTACAGAATCAAATAATCATAAAGAAAAATCAAAATTCAAAGTTTTCGATACATCGGGCCAATTAGTAGACTTTGACGAAGAAGAATTCTCACAAAAATACCTGAAAAGAGGAATGCCAAGAGGAACAATTCTATTGGCATTACAGGAAATAATGAGTAAAGCATACACAGGTATAACATTAGCAGAACTTAGAAGGCTGTTCAGGCATGCTGTAGAGCAAAAAGCAGAAAACATAAACGTAGTTCTAGCCCAAATGGACCGTGATTTGTACAACAAAAAAACTTGTGCACGTGTGCTAGGGCCAGAAGCATTGAAACAACATGAAACAGGAGACATATTCATACGCCAGCTCGACGAGCCTAAATTGCTTAATTTTATACACGACATAAGAGGAATAAGCGTACATGGCATGAAGGGAAAGAAAATTGCTAATTTACAAGAGCTTTTGGCAAATACATTAGTAGCAGCTGCAAAAATAAGAGAGTTCACAAAAATACAGAGCTTTGATTCCTTAAATTATTGCTTGGCACCATTTGTAAAAAGCCTATCCAAACAGGAAATTGCAGCCATGCTGACTGATTTCTTCAATAAATTAAAAGAAACTGGCATTAAAACAACTATAGCAATAGATTTGGGTATGCCAAAATTTGCATCAACAGTATCATCATCATATTCTGCAGACGAAGAAGGCCAAACTTATGCAAAATTTGCAGATATTGCAGCACAAATAGCAGAGGAAATAATTAAAATATTTAAAACTACACAAAGTTTCAATCTTGTTGTAAAATTATGGAACAAAGCAGACACTAATTCAATCAAAGACTTGGAAAATGTATACGTTGCAGACCTTAGACCAGAATGGCAGGGCGTCAATGCAAGTTTTATTTGTTCCAACTCTGTAGCCAGATTTGATTCTGCCTGGAAAAGTTGGATGGGCACACAGCGAACAGGAGAAATTCAGGATATTACAATTAATCTCCCAAGACTTGCGCTTAAAACAAAATCAGAAGTTAAATTTTTGGAAGAGCTAAAGAAAACTATAAACTACACTATTGAA
>Ga0315291_10005016_pt1 | contig 16698 bp, 19 predicted proteins | sample YL17G12_20_MG_FD_203070 | JGI IMG/M metagenome (GOLD analysis project Ga0315291, IMG submission 203070) | Sediment microbial communities from Yellowstone Lake, YNP, Wyoming, USA - YL17G12_20 | ecosystem: Environmental > Aquatic > Freshwater > Lake > Sediment | place: USA: Wyoming | collected...
ATGCGCTGTCAAAGAACGGTCATAAATCGCTGTCATCCAAGGGCCGGCACGCAAGCGCGGCGGGGCAGGCCTCGAGGGGTCTGGCCGAAATCCCCTGGGGTCAGGCCCTATCGTCGCAGTTCGGGCTTCGATGTTAGGGCCTGACCCCGCGAATTCGGGATTTCGGCCTGACCCCACCTGACCCGCAGCGCGCTGCGGCACAGATGGAGGACGAGACTTGCGGCGGAAAGATTGTTCCGGGGTTCCGGGGTTCCGTGGTTCCGGGGTTAAACCTTCGGAACATCGGAACCAGCTCGAGCGACTCGCTCGTGCTTCCGAAACTTCGGAACAACTTTCTTCAAAAGTTGGAGCGAAAGAGGCGCGAGGCGGCTCTGCGATAGAGCTCTGTTCAACTCGCCGTCCGGCGGGGGACGCCGAACGCCCGGGTGAGTCTTGACATCCCCGGACTCCTCCTCCCCGTTCCTTCATGCCTGATTAGTGCGGAGCTGTTCCATCCTGCGAAGCGGACCGGGGGGTCTGGCCTCAACATCATTGCTCGCTCTCCGGCGAAGAGGCCTGACCCCAGAATTTTAGGTCCGCGAAGCAGGAGACCGGCGGCGCGTCCGCGCCGCCCGGCTCTCTGCACTGCCGTTTGCTCCGCTTCGCTTCGCGATGTTCCTCGTTCCGCGTTCCGGGTTTCGGGTTTTAATTCCAACGCCGAAACTCCGAAACTCAGAAACGCCGAAACGCGACAGCTTGCTGGAGCTTCTCCTCCCTCTATTAATAGCAAAAAATGTTCACGGAAATCGCGACTAAAGTCGCTCGCACATTGAAGAAAAATAAGGAGAATCTCGGTTTTCGCGGGAATTGACCGAATTTCAATTTGGCTAAACACTTTTATCCGCCTTTATTATCAACAGCTTGCAGGCAGTTTTCGGCAGTTTTCGAAGGTGCGAAAAGGTAAATCACAGGGGTCCAGAATAGTAGTCAGAAGTCAGTAGCCAGGGATGGGGCGAAACTTTTCTCCTTTCTCTTTTCTCGTTTCTCGTTTAGCGTTTATCCGCTTCCGTGGAGGCCCGACCCCAGGATCATGACCCCAGGATCACCAGGATCACAAGGGCAAGCCCACATATCGCCGTTAAGTATTAACTAGAGCTTTGACCCCACCGGATCATAGTTAAGTATTAACTAGAGCTTTGACCCCGCTGGATCACAATATACCCCTTAAGTATTAACTAGAGCTCTGACCCCGCTGGATCAGTCTCCGAGTTTATCAGGCGTCTAATCTTGCTCTTGAGCTCTGAGTCCTGGACGAAGTCTTTCAATTCATTCCTCTCCGAAAGGCCCAGGATCGCTTTCCAATTATCCTCCAGGATTCGCCGGGATTTTTCCAGCAGTTCCTCGGCCGTCATTTTATTGGACATCAGTAATTCATCCATAATACTTCGACGCGGGACTTTTTTGAGGAATGGCACTTTTTGGCGGAAGCTTCAACGCAGTTCCAGCCTTGGTAAAGAGAATCCATCAACTCGCAGCGATAGCCGGATACCGCGGCTTTTCCTTTGATCTTGCGCAAGACCTCTGAAAGCTTCCGGTGTTCCGAATCCGTCATTTCGAAACGATAGGCTTTGGAGTCGGTCCGTGATTGGTGGGGATATGGAGGGTCGCAGTAAAACAAAACGTCCTTGCCGTCATAAAGTCTAATTACTTCGATAGCCGGCCGGTTCTCAATCTGAACCCTCAGTAATCGTTCAGCGATTTCAAACAGTCCGTCTATGCTCCCCAGCCACCTTGAGACCGAACCGGACATCCCTCTCCGGCTGGTGCCTCTGCAGTTCGCCCATCTCCCGAGCGACGCGGTCTGCGCCAGCCCGGTCCTGACCTGGCGCGCCCTGATGAAAAACCTCCGAGCCCTTTCCAGATCCCCGAGATAGGGGCCATAATCAGTAATCGCCAGATAAAACTCTTCGCGCGAGAACGGAGTCAAAGCAAGAGCTTCGATCAATTTGTCCTTTTGATCTCTCAATACGCGGAAAAAATTGACCAGTTCCCCGTCAAGGTCATTATAGGTCTCCACCTGCGCGGGCTGCCGGTTCAGAAGCACCGCGGCCGAGCCTCCGAACGGCTCGCAATACTCCCGCGTCTTTGCCAATAAAGGCAATAGCCATTCGAGGTGATTATATTTTCCGCCATACCAGCCAAAGCCTATCCTTTTCCGCCGCTTGCGGCCTGGCGAAACAAAACCTTCCGGATCGAAAAACTCTCCTTGCATAATCTCTTCTTTGGAGCGTTTGAATTGGAGCATTATTGGAGACGGTAATCTTGCCATTGCGAAATCTTATAACAAGAACTTGAGGAATTGTCAAATTAGATCACAACATATAGAAAAGGAGACCAAATAAAAGGGCTGGAGGTTTTCCGGGCCTTTCTAAAATTTGAAATTTGAGATCTGAGATTTGTTTGGCGATCCAATCGCCAAACGACTAGCGATTCGATGGGGTCGCAGCTAAACATTAAACATTATGATGGGCAAAATGTTCCCCGGACTCCTGCAACTTTACCATCTTCACCATTGCGCCGGAACTCGGTAAACCCTGATGTTTCCGAGTCTGCATTCGTAGGTGATGTCTTGGGAGGCGCAGGATGCGGTTGCGAGGGATTTTCCGTCGGGGCTGAAGGCGATTGAATAGATGAAGAATTGGAAAGGCGGGAGGCTTCCGGTTTGGGTGGTTGAGTTGAGGCTCCAGAGTCGGACGGTTTTGTCGGAGCTTGCGGAAGCGAGCATTACGGTTGCGGGATTAAAGGCCACGGACCAAACCCAGTTCTGGTGCCCGGTGAGGGTATTGATGAGTTTGCCGGAGGGTATTTCCCAGAGTTTGATGGAATTGTCCGCGCTGCCGGAGGCCAGGATTTTTCCGTCCGGGCTTACGGCCAGGGAGATCACGGCCAGGCCGTGGCCGGTCAGGGTCTTGAGGCAGGCCCCGCCGGCAGCGTCCCACAATTTGATGCTGTTGTCCGAACCCGCGCTGGCGACCATCTTTCCGTCCGGGGTCCAGGCCACGCCCGAAACCCCGTATATATGTCCTTTCAAAACCTTGAGCATCGCCCCGCTTGAAACGTCCCAAAGACGGGCCGTGTAGTCCCCGCTTCCGGAGGCGAGGGTTGCCCCGTCCGGGCTGAAGGCTACGGAGAGCACTTCGCTGGTGTGCCCGGAGAGGCTTTGGAGGAACGCGGTTTTTGGCACGTCCCAGAGTTTGATTGCGCCGTCTCCGCAGCCGGAGGCGAGAATTTTTCCGTCCGGGCTGAAAGCAACCGAGTGGACCTTGCTTTGCGGCCGGAAGATTTTAAGCAGCTTGCCGGTGGCTGCGTCCCAGACCCGGATGGTCTCGTCCTCGCTGCCCGAGGCCAGGAGGGTCCCGTCCGGGCTGAAAGCAATTGTCTTGACGTACCGGGTGTGCGTGACGTTTGCTATCCGAATGTCGCCTTTTTCCCATAAAAGGCTGAAGCCCGGAGCAGGCAGTTGAGCGTTGGCCGGAGTTGCGAAAAAAACAGCGGTCAAAAGCACTGCAATGTTTATCCTCATGCCCATGTTGTTTCCATTTTAGCAAAAGAAAGGGCAAAGCGGGAATCGGGACTGAAGCCGCTTCCGCCTTCGCTAAAGCTACGGCGGACAAGCGCACATTGAAGAATGCGCTGAGCCCGGAATTCCGAGTCCCGAATCGCGATCCTACTTCGTCCCACGAGGGCTCAAGCGATCAGAGACTTCGTAGGACAGGGTTCCCGAGTGCCGAACTGCCGGGTTTCAAATTCATCAGCCTGTGATAAAATCAGCGGATGATGAAAACGTTTTCCATAAAGCTCCGGCGGGAGCTTGACGATTCCTACCCGGTTTTGATCGATGCCGATATTCTCCCGGCCCTGGTGAAATCGCTCAAGTCGCGTCCCTTGGGCCGGAAATACGCGCTGGTCACGGACTCGCGGGTGGTCAACCTTTACGCCGGCCGGCTGCTGGGGATGCTTTGCGAAAACGGGATTGAGGCCTGCTCGTTTTATTTTCCGGAGGGCGAGCGGAGCAAGTGTCCGGAGGTCTGGCTCCGGCTGGTCAAGGGCATGATCGATCAGGGCTACAACCGGAGCGACTGCGTGATCGCCCTGGGCGGAGGCGTGGTCGGAGACCTGGCCGGGTTTGTGGCCTCGAGCTTCATGCGCGGAGTGCCCTGGGTCCAGGTTCCGACTTCGCTCTTGGCCATGGCCGACGCCGGCATCGGGGGCAAGGTCGGCATTGACCTGGCTTCCGGCAAAAATCTGGCCGGAGCGTTCTGGCAGCCCAAGGCGGTTTACATCGGACTGGACTTTCTCAAGACCCTGCCCGAGGACCACCGCTTGAACGGCATGGCCGAGATGGTCAAGGCCGGGCTGATCCGCGACCGCGGACTTTTCGAACTTTTATGGAAACACGGCCGGCATATTTTGGACTTGCGGACTGCTGATCTTGCGGCCACGCTTGTCCGCTCGCTTGGGGTCAAGGCCGCGGTGGTCGAGAAGGACGAGCGGGAGATTTCGGGCGAGCGGAAAATTCTTAACTACGGCCACACTTTTGGCCACGCCCTGGAAGTGCTCAGCGGTTACAAGCTCCTCCACGGGTTCGCGGTCTCGTTCGGGATGCGCGCCGCGGCAAGGATCGCGGTCGATATGGGATTCCTTTCCGAAAGCGACGCCCAGAAACAAAACATGCTGATGGACGCGCTGGGTTTCCCGCCGCTTTTGTCCGGGGAGCTGGCCGGAAAAATCAAGGACAAGAAGGGCCGGGAACAATTTTTCGGGTACCTTTTCAAGGACAAAAAGTCAGTTGACGGAAGAGTTGAGATGGTGCTCTTGCGCCGGACCGGGGAGGTCAAGGCTGGCCGGGCATGGACTTTTGCAATCGGCCGGCGCCTGCTGGATGCGGGTTTAGAGGAAATTCTTGAATGATCCCGTATCGAGACGACAACCCCACCCGGCGTTTTCCAGTCATCACCGTGGCGCTGATCGTGATCAACGTCGTGGTCTGGGTTTTGTTCCGGCTCTCCGGGGACATGGCCTACCAGGCCGCGGTGTTCGAGTTCGGCATGATCCCTTACGAAATCTTCCATCACGTTAACCTCCCGTTCCGGGACTTTGCCGCGAACTCCCTCCATTATTACGGCCGGCTCCCGGCTTATCCTCATTCCATCCCGCCCTACCTGAGCCTTTTGACTTCCATGTTCATGCACGGCGGGCTGATGCATCTGGCCGGCAATATGCTTTACCTCTGGATTTTCGGGAACAACGTGGAGGATTACCTGGGGCGCGTCCGGTTCGGGATTTTCTATCTCTTGTGCGGGGCCGCGGCCGCGGGCGCGCATTTGATTTTCAACCCGGGTTCGCGCATCCCGACCGTGGGGGCCAGCGGCGCGATCAGCGGAGTGCTCGCGGCTTATCTCCTGCTCTATCCCCGGGCCCGGGTGCACGTGCTCATCCCGGTTTTTTATTTTCTAACCACCGCCCGAATCCCGGCCTGGTTTATGATTGTGCTCTGGTTCGCGTTCCAGCTTTTGGCCCTGCCCGCAAGCGCCGCGGGCAAGGGCGGAGTGGCCTACTGGGCGCACGTGGGCGGGTTTGTCTTCGGGTTTGTCTGGATTTTATTCCGGAGGATGAGGCATCCTCCCGGGCGCGTTGCCTTCCGGGCGAGATCTTAGGGGCAAGCGGTGCTGGACATGCACGTGCACAGCCTGATCAGCCACGACGCCGAGTCCAGCATCCGCGATTATTGCGAGCAGGCGTCAAAGGCGGGGGTGGTTGAAATCGGGTTCGCCGAGCACCTGGACCTCTGCCAAGCCGATCCCCATTGCGGACTGCACGACTACGAGAAATATCGCGAGGAGATACTCGCGGGCCGCAAGGATTTTCCGGCTTTGAAGCTCCGGATGGGAGTAGAGGTTTCATGCCTGCCGTCGGTTAGGAAAGAGATTTTGGAGTATCTCTCGGGCAAGGACTATGATTTTATCCTGGGCGCGGCGCACCTGGTCCGGGAGGACGTCACGGTCAGCGAGCCTGACGGCTGCCGCGAGTTTTTCGCGAAAGACGGCGCGGAAGAATGTTACCGGGAGTTTTTCGAACTGACCTTGGAGCTGGTCAAGAGCGGGCTCTTTGACGGGCTCGCGCATCTGGACATAATTATAGGTACGCGCTGGAATTGCTCCCGGACTGGGACTGGCGGCCGCATTACGGCCGGGTCCGGAAGATTCTTGAAGGGCTGATCCGCCGGGGGATGGCGCTGGAGATCAACAGCTCGGGATGGCGGCAGCCGGCCGGACGGCCCTACCCGGACCTGGAGCTGGTCAAGCTCTACCGCGAACTGGGCGGGGAGATTATTACCATCGGCTCGGACGCGCACCGCTGTGAGGAACTGGCCGCGGGCGTGCAGCAGGCGCTGTAGCCGGCGAAGCAGGCCGGGTTTTCGCGCGTGGCGAGTTTTGAAAGGAGGGACCCGAGATGGGTGGAGATCAGGGGATGAAAAAATTCGGGCCGGTGGTGGCTTTGGCGGTGCTGGCCGGAAGCCTTTTCTCGGGCTACGTCTGGCCGCCGGAGCAGGGGGAGCTCAAGCTGTTTCAGGACCAGGCGCTGGCGGAAAGGTATGCGCCGGTGATCGCGCAGGGCGAGGGGATCGAGCCGGCTCCGGACCATTTGTATTACCTGATGGCGGATTCCCCCGGCCGCATTTTCATCGCTTACCACGTTTCCTGGCCCTATGAAAAAGACGAGACCAAGGGCCTGGCCGCGGCGTTCAACAAGGTCTTTTACACCGGCGGTCTCAAGCTGCAGAAGAAGATTTTCGGGCCGGAAGACATCGAGGTTGTGGAGCTGGTGATTGACAAGCAGAGCGGGGAGATCGCGCGGGTGAGGTATGAAAGCGCGGAGGTCGAGAAGAAGGGCAACAAGGTGAAGCAGAACCACCAGGGCAGGGAAGCGGAGAACGTCAAGCCCCCGGTCTATTTTGAGACCATTACCTGGAACCATATGTTCGCGCTGATCTCGCCGGAGGAGCTCGGCGCCAGGAAGGTTTATCAGTTGCAGCCCGAGTATTTCAGCGCCGAGCGCTGGGAATATTACAAGATGGCCAAGAAGCGCCGGAGCCTGTTTTCGCAGGACCGGGCGTATTTCAGCTGGGAAGTCGAGCCCAAGCCGGGGAAATAATCAGACAATTTCCGGAAAGCAATCCCGGCTGGAAAGCCGGGGACAAAAGGTGTTATAATGTGCCTGTGGCAAATACCAGGGGCAAGAAATCCGGCAAAATGATCCTGAAGATCCGGCAGATTTTGAGCCGGGAGCCGGGGATCGAAAAAATATTGCTGTTCGGGTCACGCGCGAGAAAGGGCGCGGACAAGGACAGTGATTTCGATTTGCTGGTGGTGATCAGGGCGGGCAAGGAGCGTAGATCGGAAAGTGTGCGCTTGAGAGACCTTTTGCGCCCGCTCGATATCGCGGTGGACCTTATTGTGATCAGCGAAAAGGACCTGGAGAAATGGAAGGGCGTCCCCGGCAATCTGATCTTCGAGGCTGTCCGGGAAGGCAGGCTGATCTATGACCGCGCAGCTTGAGCTTGCCGAGCGCTATATGAAAAAAGCCGGACAGGACCAGCTGCTGGCGGAGAAATTGATCGCAGACCAGGAAATCGCCGACGAATTGATTGGTTTCCACTGTCAGCAAGCCGCGGAGAAAATTATGAAAGCGCTTCTGGCCAGCCGGTCGCTGCGGATACCCAGAACTCACGATATGGTCAAGTTAATGGCCCTGTTAAAGAATAATGGATGCCCAGTCCCTGAAAAATTCGAATCCCTTAACTCCCTGGCGCCTTTCGCCGTTGAATATAGATATGATTTCTTCATAGAGGAGAAGGGGCCGGCATTAAGCCGGTCTGACATGTTGCAACTGGTAAAGCAATTTCGGCAATGGGCGGAAAAGAAACTTTCTTAGCACGGTCAAGTCGTGATAAAGTCTAACCAAGCCTCAGGACCGGCTTAAATGCCAACAGACATCCCTAAGATCCTGGTCATTGACCCGGAGCCGTTCATCCGGGAGCTTTTGAAGATCAAGCTCGAGCCCTTGGGCACCAGGGTGTTGTTTGCGGAGGACGACCAGGACATCAAGGATGCCTTGGTGGAGCGCCAGCCGGAACTGATCATTCTGGACATCCTTCACCCGCGGCTGGACGCCTACAAGTTCGTGCAGGGGATGAAGAACAACCCCAGGCTGGAGCCGATCAAGATCATGGTCCTGACCTTCAAGAAAAAAGACCCGGCTACCTGGTTCCTTTACAACGTCTGGGTGGAGGCCTTTTTTGAAAAGCCCTTTCTCCCGGACCAGCTGGTGAAGAAGGTCCGGGAAATTTTGCAGGAAAGCGGGAAGAGCTGGTGGTAAAGTTCGCGCAGTTGCGTGACCGGGGCGAGGCGGTGGGCCGGCTCGACCAGGAGAGCATGCTCGAGCTTTTGGGCGAGCTCGCCAAGTCGCGTCTGCCCATGTATTTGTGGATCAAGTGCATGGCGGAAGAGGGCCATTATTATTTCCGGGACGGCAAAATGGTGGCCGCGGCGTGCCGGAGTCTGCGCGGGAAACAGGCGGCTTACAATTGCCTGGCTTTCCGCAGCGGCATTTTCCGGATGGTGAAAAACCGGAAGCCCCCGGCGGAAAACGTGGAGATAGACTGGGCGGAATTCGAGCGGATATTTCACGACGAGCTCAAGAAGCTGGTGGTGCCTTTTATCCACGGTCTGGATGGGAAGTTTGTCTTCCGGCTTGAGGATTCCAGGCAGCAGGAGGTGTATTCATACGAGGACGCCAATACCTCGGCCCTGTCAAAGCTGATGGCCAGGACCCTGGAGTCGGGCCGGGAAAACGGGTTCAAGGTCCTGGTGCGCGGCCTGGAGGAATATCTGAGCGAATCCAAAGACAACGCGTTTGCCTGCGTGTTTTACATCCCGGAACTGAGATACCTGGTGAGCGCGGGAGGCGAGGCGCGGGAAAAGGAACTGATACTCAACTGGCTCAGGTACGAGTTCATCCCGTTTGCCCGCGACGCGGTGAGCACGGCTCTGAAAAAAGCCGACAAGCTGGCGCGGCGCGCGGGAATCCTGGCGGTGCTGCCCGATCCGAAACTGGCCGAGCAGGTGAGTTCCCCGCTGAATGCCGCGGGCTTCAAGGTCTGGCTTTGCCGGGACGGCTTTGAGGGGCTGGTTCGGGTGGAAGAATTCCGGCCGGACCTGATCATCCTTTATTCGCGGCTGGACCGGATCAGCGCCGGCGAGGTTTACCAGCGGCTCAAGCGCAAGGAAGAGAGCCAGATGATCCCGGTGGTCTGCCTGTTGGAGGAAGGTGACCGGGAGAATTTTTCTTCCGAGCCCGGGGGCGACGTTTATCTGGAAATTCCGTTCTCGGCCAAGAAGCTGGCCAAAGAGGTTGAGAATATCCTGGAGATAAAATAGAATTGAAGAAAGCACAAGGAGGCCGCTCGATGAGAAAATTGGCGTTGTTGGTGGCGTGCGCGGTGCTGGCGGGTTTTGCGCTCGGCTGCGCCCGTCCCAAGGAGGAAGGCGCCGGGAAGCAGGATCAGGCCAAAGCGCAATACCAGAGCCCCAAGGTTGAGGAGTACCCGGTGCCGGCGCCATTGAAGCAGGCTCTGCCCGGGCTGGTCAATGACAAGATCAGGATTTACAAGGAAATCTCGCCCACTATCAACCTGGTCGCATATTTCCCGGACTATTCCCTGGACAAGGCCGTTAATGCGGCAAGCCAGGCTTTCCTCGTCCTGCTCGAAAACCCCGCGTTCAAGGCGGGCGTGGATTTCTGGATCATCCAGGTCCAACCGGAGAAAGGGCCGGGAGTGCTGGTCTGGGGAGTCAAGCCCTCCGAGGCTGAAGCATTCGCCAAGAGCAGGGACCTTAAGGCCTTTTTCGCCGATTCCGAATACGTGCTGATCAACGACCAGATCATTGACAAAGGAGAACCGCGGCTTAAGTATCTGGCCACGAGCAAATAAGGCGGGAGCAAAAAGCAATGGCAACGGCAAATACCAGGACTATGCTCCAGGAATTGGCCGAGTGGGCGTGCGCGCTCAGATTCGAGGACATCCCTCCACGCGTGGTTGAAAAGGCCAAGCTCCAAATCCTGAGCGTGCTCGGCGCCATCCATTCCGGGGCCAGGACCCGCGCGGGCAAAATACTGTGCGAGACCGCCAGGAGCATTTACGGGCCGGGAAACAGCATCTTGATCCCGTCGGGCGAGCGGGTGTCCATTTCCGCGGCCGCGTTCTGCTGGGCCGGGCTATCCGTCTCCCAGGACTACGACTGCTACCTCCTGTTCGGCCACACCGGGCATTCCGCGGTGTCCGCGTCTTTGCTCACCGGAGAGCTCTTGGGCTCGGCTCCCAGGGAAATCCTGGCCGCGCAAATCATCGCCAATGAAATCGAAGGCCGGATCGGCGCCAGCGTCCTGCTCGGCCCGCACAACGGCCAGGGCTGGAGCTTCATCCACCTGATCGGCGCCGCCGCGGCCGGCTCGCGCCTGCTCGGGCTTTCCCCGGAAAAAACCGCGCACGCCATGGCCATAAGCTTTTACCAGCCAACCTACGTGCTCTACCCCGGGTTCATGGGCCCGGACTCCAAACTGCTCACCGGCGCAAACCCCACCATGGTCGGACTCCAGGCCGCTTTCCTCGCCCAAAAAGGCTTCACCGGAGCGCTCGACATCCTGGAAAACCAGCTGGGATTTTTCAACCAATTCGCATACTACCCGCTCACCGCCATGGTCAGCGGCCTGGGAAAACAATGGGTCACCGACACCCTCGCCTACAAAATCTATCCCGGCTGCGCATACATCGACACCACGGTGGACGCCGTTTTCGAAATCATGCGCCGCTATGAAAAAGACACCGGCGAAAAGTTGACCCTGGAAAAGGTCGCGGAGGTTTTGGTCGAGGCCACCGGCCTGACCGTGGAGATGGATCGGCTGAGCAAGTCGGGGATCAGCTTTGACCCGCTCAATCCCGTGAGCGTGAATTTTTCCATACCCGGAAACGTGGCCCTGGCCCTGATCCACGGCCGGCTCACCGGCGCGGAGCTGACCGATGAAAACCTTGCCCGCAATGCCGAGCAGGTCAAGTCCCTCGCCTCCAGGGTCACTCTGGAGCACAACCTTGGCATGACCGTGGAGATGGTGCGGCAAATGGAGCCCGCGCTTAAAATATCGGGACTGGTCCGCACCCTGAGCATCCGCGGGCTGCTCCACGCGCAAAAGCGGATCAACCGGCAGTACGGCCGCAGGATGGGACTGGAACGGAAGGATGTCCTCAAATTCCTGCGCGAACAGCCGGCCTCCCAACACTTGAGCCGCGCGGGAAGGATTCTCTGGAAGCTGCTTGGCTCCTTGTTCACAAGCAGGCCGGGCTGGAGCCTGGGAGACGCGGACCTGGAGAATTTCACCATGCCTTTCAGCGCCAGGGTCAAGGTCACACTCGCGGACGGAAAGGTTTACGAGCACCGGCAGGACATCCCGAACGGCGGGCCCGGCCAGGCCCTGGAGCTGCGCCGGGAACTGGTCCTGGGAAAGTTTTGCCAAGAGGCCTCGCCCGGGCTCGGAACAAACCGGGCGAAACAAGTCTCTGAAAAGGTGCTGGGATTGGAAAACGTTGCATCCGTCAAGAACCTGCTGGAGGAATGCTGTGAAGGCAAAAGCTAAAATAGCCGCGGCGCTTGCCGGGCTCTGCCTGATTATCGCGGCCGGGAGCGTTCAAAGCCAGGCGCCGCAGGCCAACCCCGCAACCCCCTACCTCCAAAACGGCGACCGCTTCTTTGAACAGGGCAAATACCGCGAGGCCCTGGCCGAATACCAGAAGGCCCTGTCCATGGACCCCAAAAACGCCTACGCCCAGTTCCAGGTCCAGCAGATCCAGAACAAGACCGGGATGGCCGCGGGAGAAGACCAATACGAGCTGCTCCCGGCCCGGGATTATTCCAAGGTCACCTTTGAACTCGGCCCGGTCTATAAAGACGTCATCAACAATTTTTCCATCCGGCCGCCCAAGGGGTGGGGTGTGGACAACTCCGATCCCAACTTCACGGTCAAACTGACCGAGCCTTATTCCGAGGCCTATATTTTGGTGAAGGTCATCCCCACCAGGAACCCCATGCTCATCAACTACGAGTTCCGCGACAGCATGGAGACCATGATGAAAAGAATGCTGGAGCAGGTCCCGGCCAGCGCCCTCAGGTACTGCAACTTCGAGCGCTTCCGGGAAGACACCGTGCTCCGCACCGAAATCATTTTCAAGACCGGGCCCAACAAGTCGCTGATCGAAACCCGCTACATTTCGGACATCAACCGCGTGCTGATCGTGAGTTGGGTTTGCCAGGAGAATTTGTTTTACACCTGGCGGCCGGTGGTGGAAAGCTCAATCGCCACTCTCAATCTGGCCCCCCGCTGAAAATGCCCGGAATACTTTTCCTCCAAACCGACTGGCTCGACCGCCTCGGGATCATGTATCTATCGGCCGCGCTCAAGGCCCGGGGCATCGGCGCCCAGGTCGTGATCACGCGCTCGCCAAGGACGCTGCTCAAGGAGGCGCAACGGGTGGAGCCCGAACTGGTCGCGGTTTCCCTGGCCGGCGCCGGACACCAGGCCGCGCTCGAGTTGCTGGCAAAGGCCAGGCCCTTTCTCAAGCCGAAGGTGGTTCTGGGCGGTCCGCACCCGACTTTTTTTCCGGAGGCGCTCGCGCATCCCGCGGTCGATTTCATCATCCGGGGCGAGGCTGAGGATAGTCTGCCCGGGCTGGTCCTGGCTTTGCGCCGCGGCGAAGACCTTTCCGGGGTTCCTTCACTTGGTTATAAGCAGGCGGGTCAAAGCAAGTTCAATCCCCCCGGAAAATTGGTTGAAGACCTTGACCAGGTCCCGTTCCCGGACCGCCGGCTCTATTTCCGCTACGGTTACTACCGCAGGATGGGGATGCAACGGGTGCTCACCTGCCGGGGATGCCCGTATAACTGCGCCTATTGCTTCAACGCCGCGCTCAGGGAATATTACCGCGGTCAGGGAAAATACGTGCGCCAGCGGTCCGCAACCAACGTGATCGCGGAACTGAAACAAATGCGGCATTTCACCAGGACCGTCAATTTCGCGGACGACAGCTTCGGGCTGAACCGGGAATTCGCCGACGAGTTCCTGGACCAATACCCCCGCGAAATCGGGCTGCCATTTATAGTCAACCTCAGGCCCGAACAGGTCGACCAGGATTTCGCCTCGCGGCTGGCCAGGGCCGGGTGCTACTGCGCCCAAGTGGGCATTGAGTCCGGAAATGATCAACTCCGCGAGCAGCTCCTGGGCCGGAAGGTGAGCAAGGAGGAGATTCGCGCCGCGGTCAGGCGACTCAAGGAGCAGGGCGTCAAAGTCCTGAGCTACAACATGCTCGGACTGCCCGGAGAAGGCCTGGACCAGGGACTCGAGACTATTGCTCTCAACCGCGAGCTGGAGGTGGATTTTCCCAGGTTCAGCATTTTTCAGCCTTATCCCGGCACCGCGCTGGGAGAAGAGGCGGTCCGCAAAGGGCTGGCCTCCAGGCAAGACCTGGAGCAGAACCTTTCCGGCAGCTATTTCCGCCAAAGCCCGCTTAAGAGCCCTGAAACAAGGCTCCTGGAAAACCTGCACAAGCTCTACGCGCTCGCCATCAGATGCCCCGGAGCGGAGCGCATGATCAAAAAGCTGGTCAAGCTTCCGGCCAATCCTCTCTTCCAGACCGTATTTCTGGTTTCCATCGCCGCCCAGTACCGCCGCGCAACCAACCGCTCGCTCCGGGAAACCGTCGAATACGGCCTGCGCAACCTCGCACTCTATTAGCTTGTCGGGATCAAAGCTTGAATTTGGACTTAGGCGTTTCGCCGGAAATATAATGTTTAATGTTTAGCTCTGACCCCATTAAAGCTCGCGGAAGGGCATTATGCGGTCGAGGTTGTCAAGGCCGAGCAGGGCCAGGCAGAGCCGTTCCAGGCCGAGCGAGACCCCGGCGCAGGCCGGGAGCCGGCTGAGGCTGCGGAGAAAAGTCTGGGGAATGGGCAAGGGCTTGCGCTTCAGGTTTTTTCGTTTTTGCGCTTCGGCGCGAAAGCGTTTTTCCATTTCCGCGGCGTCGGTTGACTCGGTGTAACCGTTGGCGATTTCGATTCCGTGGAGGTAGAGTTCAAACCGCTCGCAAATTTTTTTCTCGCCGGGCTTGAGCCGGGCCTGCATTGAGAACTCCGCGGGCCAGTCGTAAATGAAAATCGCCGCTTGTCCTTCGAGCCAGGGGTCCAGCCATTGCACCATTGCGAATTCCAGGAGTTCGCCGAAGTCCATGTCTTTGGGGTCGAAACCGCCGGTCTTTCGGGCCAGGGCCCGGGCGAGCCGGCCGGGATTTTGCAGTTCGATGAAATCAATCCCCGCGGCCTGGACCAGGGCCTGGCGCATGGTCATCCTGGGGATGGGTCCGGGCACGGAAAAGCTGGTGGTCAGCATTTCCTCGATTTCGGCCATGAGGTCCTGGTAGCCGGACCGCGCGCGGTACCATTCGGCCATGGTGAACTCGGGATGATGCTTTTCCGCGAACTCGCCCTGGCGGAAGACCGGGCCCAGGTAGAAAATGGCTTCAAACCCGGAAGCCAAAAGCCGCTTGAGCATGAGTTCCGGCGAGGTCTGAAGATAGAGCGTGGCTTTTTGCCCGCGCTGGAAAACGGACTGGAACTTGACCGCGAACGATTCCAGGTTGAGGTCGGGCACGGTCTCCGGCGACATTACCGGGACCAGGATTTCGAGGTAGCCCTTTTCCCGGAGGAAATCGCGGAGCTTGTCTCGGGCGGAGAGCAGGAACAGGTAATTGTCCAAGTCGGATCTGCTGGCGGCGAACCTTTCCGGGCCCCAAACGCGGCGGGGGGCAGGCTTTTTATTTTGGGGGGTCAGGCCTCTTCGCAGAAGCCCGGACTGCGATGCTGAGGCCAGAGCCCTTGATTTTCTCCTAGATCCATTCCGCTTCATCAAATTTCCGGTAGATGGCCAGGTCCTTGAGCCGGCTCTTCATGGTAACGGTGTTGATCCCGAAAAGCTGCGCCAGCTCGCTGCTCAACGAGTTCAGCTCCTTTGCGCTCAGCTTCTCCAGCGGGTGCACGATCCGGTTGAGCATGGGCAGCGGCACCAGCATCTCGAGCGCAAAAAAATCAGCCTCGGTTTCCTTGGGAACCGACTTGGCCGGCTCGTAAATCCGGAACCGGCGGCCCACCTTGCAGTGCCAGGCCTCGCGCTGGTGGAGGAAAGAGTGCGCGATTTCGTGGGCAATGGTGAACCTGGTGCTGGGGTCCCGGTTCTCGATCCGGTAGCGGATGATCTTCTCTTCGCCCCTCACCAATAGTTCGCCGTCGTATCCCGGCGGGAGTTTGGCGCCGATGACCTTGAACCCGGAGAACTGGTCGAAGAAGCTTTTGAGGGAAAAGGGAGGGTCGATGAAGCCGGTGCGCTGATGGATATAACTGACCGTGGCGATAATCCGGTTTTCCCTGTCAGAGCCGATCATACCCGCTCACCTCTCCTCATGACACTAACAAACCGCCTCTTTGATCATACCCTGCCTGTTCAAAAATGGAAAAAGTCTTTGATCCCGGAAAGGATATACTGCACGGCCAGCACGATCAGGACGAGTCCCATGATTCGGGTGACGAAGTTGAGTCCGGTCTGGCCGATCAGCCGAAAGATTTTTTGCGCCTGCCAGAACAAGAGCGCGGTGAACGCCAGCACCATGAAGACGCAGGCCAGGACCGCGATCTTGCCCGCGAAAAAAGGGTGGCGGGCGCCAAGCACCAGCACCGTGGTGATCGCTCCCGGACCCGCCAGCATCGGCACCGCCAGCGGCACCAGCGAGACGTCCTCGCCCGGCTCCGCCTTCTCCGGCGCGCCCATGAACGCCTTCATGGAAACCGAGTAGGCAAAGAGCATGGGCAGCCCGGTGAGAAAGATCACGATCCCGCCCCCGACCTGGAACGCCGGGATCGAGACGCCGAAGAATTCCAGGATCCATTTGCCCGCGAACAGAAAAGCCGCCAGCACGATCAAAGCGAAGCCGCAGGACTTCAGGGCCGTCCGGCCATAAGCCTTCTGGTTCCCGGTCACGGCCAGGAACACCGGCACGCCCCCGAACGGGTCGATTACCGCGAAGAGCATGATGAAAATGGTCACCAGTTGCGCGGGGCTGATGGTCATGCCTGCTCCGGCTTTTTGATCTTGCCCGCGGGACACGCCGCCATGCAGGCGTGGCAGGACGAATGGTATCCCAGCATCAGGGTTTGGGTGACTTCTCCGATCCAGTCCGTGGTCGTGAACATGGAGCGCACCAGGTTTCGAACCTTCATCCCGCCCAGGAGCGGCCGGGTCAGGACCGTCCGGCATTTCATGACGTCCAGCGGCTTATCCCCGGCGCCGTTGTCGAACGCTCTGACCGGGCAGGCCTCCACGCATTTTTTGCAGCCCTTGCACGGGCTCTCCGCAAGCGGGGGGTCCGGGTCCAAAAGCGCGGTGGTGATCACCGAGGCCAGCCGGTGCCGGGGGCCGAACTGAGGGGTGATCAGGAGGTTGCTTTTGCCGCGCACGCCCATGCCCGCGGCCATGGCGGCGTTGCGGTGGGAAAACTCGCCGATG
>Ga0315291_10005018_pt1 | contig 16689 bp, 16 predicted proteins | sample YL17G12_20_MG_FD_203070 | JGI IMG/M metagenome (GOLD analysis project Ga0315291, IMG submission 203070) | Sediment microbial communities from Yellowstone Lake, YNP, Wyoming, USA - YL17G12_20 | ecosystem: Environmental > Aquatic > Freshwater > Lake > Sediment | place: USA: Wyoming | collected...
GCCCAATCCGAAAACCGGCCGCCCCTACGGCGTGGCGTTCCCTATGGTCACCGTCAAGGACATGGTGCAGGTGCAGCATGCCCTTGTCTCGGAGCACCTTGGGCTGGAGCGCCTGCTGTGCGTCACTGGCGGTTCGTTCGGCGGCATGCAGGTGCTCCAATGGGCCATAGACTATCCCGACATGGTGTGGTCGGCCCTGCCCATAGCGACTGCAAGCCGCCTCAGCGCCCAGGCCATCGCATTTGACGAGGTGGGACGGCAGGCCATCTACTCCGATCCGAACTGGAACGGCGGTCACTACTACGAGGGACCCTCCCCCGACAGGGGACTCGCCGTGGCGCGCATGGTGGGACACATCACCTACCTGAGCGACGCGTCCATGCACGAGAAGTTCGGCCGCGGGCTTCAGGACAAACAGACGGTCGGCTATGACTTCGGGCCGCCTGACTTCCAGGTGGAAAGCTACCTGCGCCACCAGGGTGACGCCTTCGTGCAGCGGTTCGACGCCAACAGCTATCTCTACATCACCAAGGCCATGGACTACTTCGACCTGGTGAGCGATTATGGCTCATTGATAGAAGCATTCCGCGGCGTGAAGAGCCGCTTTCTGCTCATATCGTTCACGGGCGATTGGCTCTTCCCCACCTACCAGTCCAAGGAGATCGTGCGCGCGTTGACCGCCAACGCTGTGAAGGTGAGTTTCTGCGAGATCGAATCGGGCTATGGACACGACGTCTTCCTGATCGAGAACGGGGACATAGACGGCGTGATCCGCGGGTTTCTGGACAACTGCCACGCCGAACTCCGGCGCGTGAGCCACGCGACGGCCCAGGGGAGATAAGCGGCTCCATGGCCATCCGCATAGACTACGAATACATCGAGTCCCACGTGCCGGAGGGCGCCAGGGTATTGGACCTGGGCTGCGGGGACGGAACGCTGCTGGAGCACCTGATCACCCGAAAACGCGTGGACGCCGTCGGCATCGAGATAGACCAGAGGGCAGTGCAAGAGTGCATAGACCGGAACGTGCCCGTGTATCACGGCGACATGATCGAAGGCATGGCCATGATGCCGGACGGCTCGTTCGACTGCGTGGTGCTGAGCCAGACCCTTCAGCAGGCCCTGCAGCCCGCAAAGGTCGTCGAGGAGATGCTGCGCGTCGGGCGCAAGGCGATCATCAGCTTCCCGAACTTCGCGCATTGGAGGATCCGCCTTCAACTGCTGCTGGCCGGCAGGATGCCCGTCACCGCCGTGCTGCCCTACGCATGGCACGATACGCCGAACGTACATCTTCTGACCATCAGGGACTTCTCCAGGTTCTGCAACGAAAGAGACCTTCGCATCGTGGACAAGGTGTTCTTCGCGGCCTCCTATGCAAGGTTGCCGGGACTTGGGGCGAACCTCCTGGCGGCGATGGCCGTGTTTGTGATCGAAAAGCAATGAGCCGCTGATGAACGCGGATGAACGCAAAGACTGAATCATCTGACGGAAACGGTCATTGGAGCCGGGTTCCCTGAGAAGGTGTACGAGAATGCGTTGATGCACTCTTGCCGGAGCGTCTGCCACAGTGCCTGAATTACCTGAACGCAACAAGCCGCGGATGAACGCAGATGAACGCGAATACCTCAATCACCTCGCGGAAACGGTCATCGGAGCGGCGTTCGAGGTCAGCAACGTGCTCGGAGCAGGATTCCTGGAGAAGGTGTATGAGAATGCGCTGCTGCACGAGCTCCAGCTTCGAGGGCTGAAGGCGGAGGCCCAAAAGCCTATTGGCGTGACATACAAAGGCAAGAGCGTCGGCGATTACGTTCCGGACGTCCTGGTAGATGACCATCTTATTGTGGAACTCAAGTGCGTTGATGCGCTCTTGCCGGAACATCTCGCGCAGTGCTTGAATTACCTGAAGGCAACAGGACTTCGCCTCGCATTGCTGCTTAACTTTCAGCGGCCAAAGGTTGAAGTGAAGCGCGTTGTGTTGGGTTTCTGAATCTGTGTTTATCCGCCCGCCAGAGGCGGGTAAACGTGCATCCGCGGCTAAGGCGTCTTTGAGCGGCGGCAAGGCTAATGTGCGAAGCGACTGCGAGCAATGCGAAGAACGTTCTGGACCTGCTGGAGAAGGCACATCCGGATGCGAGGATATACCTGGATTTCGACTCGCCCCTCCAGCTCCTCGTGGCCACCATTCTCTCAGCGCAGTGCACCGATGCGAAGGTGAACCAGGTCACGCCCGGGCTTTGGAAGGCCTTCCCGACGGCAAGAGCGATTGCTGGAGCTGACAGGGCGAAGCTCGAGGAGATCGTTCGGCCCACAGGTTTCTTTCGCAAGAAGGCCGAGAGCGTTCAGAAGGTCTGCCAGGCAGTCGTGGAAGACTTTGGCGGCAAGGTGCCCGACAGTCTTGAAGACCTCATCAATCTGCCGGGCATCGGGAGAAAGACGGCCAACGTTGTCCTGTCAAACGCCATGGGCCAACAGGCCATCGCCGTGGACACGCACGTCGGAAGGGTCTCTCAGCGCATAGGCCTGGCGCGGAGCAAAGACCCTGACAAGATCGAGCAGGAGCTCTGCGCTGTCATCCCCCAGCAGCGCAGGACCCGCGCAACACACCTGCTGGGCACGCACGGACGACGCATCTGCTCAGCCAAGAAACCGGACTGCGAACACTGCCCCATCAGCGGACTCTGCGATTACTATGCGGGCCAGAGCGGCCGCTGAATCGCCCTCGGAAGCCACCATGGTCAGATCGGCAGACATCTCGGCAGCGACCACGCGCAGGGTGCGCATTCTTGCGCGCGGCCGCGTGCAGGGGGTGGGGTTCCGACCCACTCTTTACCGCGCACTCACGAAGCGAGGCTGCGGCGGCACCGTCCGCAACACGCCTGAGGGAGCGGTGATCGAGGTGGAGGGCAGCGCCGCAGCGGTTCGGCAGATCTTGGAGGAATTCCCTTCGCTCATCCCGGCCCTGGCGCGTGTGGACGAGATGCTCGTCGAGGAAACCGAGCCTCTCGGGCAGACGGAGTTCACTATCAGCGAAAGCTCGTCCGACGGGACAAGCCTCCTGCCCATCCCGCCCGACCTGGCGACGTGCAGCGAGTGCGCCGACGAGTTGAGCGCGCCCGACGGACGCCGCCGCGCTTACGCATTCAACACGTGCACGGCGTGCGGGCCGCGCTTCACGATCGCGCGCGCGGTGCCGTTCGATCGGCCCACCAACACCATGCACGAATTCCCGCCCTGCCCTGAGTGCTCGCGGGAATACCGCGACCCGGGCGACCGGCGATTCCACGCGCAGACGATCTCCTGCCCCACCTGTGGCCCTTCGCTCGAGTTCTTCGCCCTCCGGCCGGAACAGGAAAGCCGTGCTCCCCTGCCCGCTCGTGAGGCCCCCATCGAGCAGGCGCGAGAGATGCTCAAGGCCGGGAAGATGGTAGCCATCAAGGGAATCGGCGGCTTCCACCTCGCCTGCGACGCCACGCGCGAGGGCGTCGTGCAGGAATTGCGCCGGCTTAAGAAGCGCCCGCATAAGCCGCTCGCCATCATGGTGCGGAACATGGACGTCTGCCGGAGCATCTGCGAGGTGAGTCCGTCAGAGGAAGACCTTCTCACCTCCGCGCAGTCGCCGATCGTCCTGCTCCGCAAGAAGGCCGGCGGAGCCGTCGCCGAAGCCGTCGCGCCCGGTCTGAACCATCTCGGCGTGATGCTCCCCTACACGCCCCTGCATGCCATGCTTTTGGACGACCCGGAAGTCCCGGCGGCCCTGGTGATGACGAGCTGCAACCGCTCCGAAGAGCCTATCGCAACGGAGGCGGACGCCGTGCTGACGGGCCTGCGTGACATCGTTGACGGCGTTCTCACCCACGACAGGAAGATAGCCAACCGCTGCGACGATTCGCTCGTCGCCGTCTTCCGCGACACGGCGCTCCCGATGAGGCGCTCGCGCGGCTACGTGCCCGAGCCGGTCGTGCTGGACCGGGAAGGGCCGCCGGTCCTCGGCACAGGCGCCATGTGGAAGAACACGTTCGCGCTGACGACCGGCCGACGCGCTTTCCTGAGCCAGCACGTCGGCGACGTCTCGGACGCGGACAATGCCGCATACTTCGCCGAGACGTTCCGCAAGTTCTCCGAACTCCTGCGCCTCCAGCCGGAAGTGGTCGCGTGCGACATGCATCCAGACTACCCGACGACCGCCTTCGCGCGTGAACTGGCGCGTGAGCACGGGTTGGCGCTCGTTCAGGTGCAGCATCACCACGCCCACGTCGCCTCGTGCCTGGCCGAGCATCGCCGCGCCGGTCCCGTCATCGGCGTGAGCATGGACGGCACGGGCTACGGCGAGGACGGCGCCGTCTGGGGCGGGGAGTTCCTCGTCGCCGACCTCAAGGACTACGAGCGCAGGTATCACCTCCAGTACGTGCCGATGCCGGGCGGCGAGCAGGCCGTCTTGCAGCCCGACCGCATGGCGCTCGCGCACCTGGCTCGCGCGATGGGACCGGACAACGCGCTGGAGAGGATGGCGCCCTCGATGGGCGAAGGGACCGCCAGGACGCTGCTCGGCATCATGGACAGGGAGCAGTTCTCCCCGCGCACGTCAAGTTGCGGGCGGCTCTTCGATGCGCTCGCCGCCCTGCTTGGTGTGCGTCACCGCGTCACTTACGAGGGCCAGGCCGCCTGCGAGCTGGAAGCCATCTCTGCCGAGGGAGAACCGGGGGCGTACGACTTCGACTATGGCGAGGACGACATCCTCCTTGGCGGAATCGTGCGCGGCGCGTGTGAGGACTCCGACAACGGCGCGCCGGCGGAGACGATCGCGGCCCGGTTCCACAACACCATCGCCGCAATCATCGTCGAGACGTGCCGCCGACTGCGCCGGGAAACAGGCATCAGGGAAGTTGCGATGTCCGGAGGCGTCATGCAGAACCGGCTCCTGCTCTCCCTCGCCGTGCCGGTTCTTGAGAAGGAAGGATTCGGCGTTCTGCTCCAGACGGCGGTGCCTCCGAACGACGGCGGCATCTGCCTCGGCCAAGTGGCGTGCGCCATCGCGCGCGCTGCGGACGCCGATGGATTATAAGCCCCGAGAAGAACAATGTGCTGGGCGATTCCGGCCAAGATAATCCAGATAGACGGTGACCTGGGGAGAGCGGAGCTTTCGGGCACCGTCCGCGAGGTCGGCCTGCAACTGATCGACGACCCGCAGCTCGGCGACTACGTCCTCATCCACGCCGGCTTCGCAATCCAGAAGCTGGACGAGCAGGAGGCGCAGGAGACGCTGCGCCTGTGGCAGGAGATGCTGGAGAGCTACAGTGGGGAAGATGAAGTTCATAGATGAGTTCCGCGACCCGACGGTTGTGCGCGGGCTGTGCGAGCGCATCGCCGCTCTGTCGGCGCGGCTCGGCCGGACCGTGCGCTTCATGGAGGTGTGCGGCGGGCACACGATGGCGATCCACCGCTTCGGCATCCCCGGCCTTCTCCCGGAACAGATCCAGCTTCTGAGCGGGCCTGGGTGCCCGGTCTGCGTAACCCCCACAACCTATATAGACAGGGCCATCGAGTACGCCCGAGAGCAGGACGCTGTGATCACGACGTTCGGCGACCTTTACCGCGTGCCCGGCAGCGACGGCAGCATAGAGGACGCGGTCGCGCGCGGGCTGGACGCGCGCGTGGTCTACTCGTCTCGTGACGCGCTGAAGATCGCCGCAGAGAACCCGGAGCGCCTCACGCTGTTCCTGGCGATAGGATTCGAGACCACCGCCCCCACGGTCGCCGCGACCGTGCAGGAAGCAGCGGCGGGAGACGTGAGGAACTACCGCGTGCTGTCCGGCCACAAGCTCATGCCCCCCGCGCTCCGGGCACTGCTCGAAGCGCCCGAGGTAGCCCTCGACGGGTTCATCCTGCCCGGGCACGTCTCGACCATCATCGGCGTGGAACCCTACAGGTTCATCGCGGAGGAGTTCGGGCTGCCCTGCTGCATCACGGGGTTCGAGCCGGCTGACGTCCTTCAGAGCATCCTCGCGCTCACCGCGCAGTGCCTTGAGCACGAGGCGCGCGTCGAAAACCGCTACGGCCGCGCCGTCCGAACGGAGGGCAACCCCAGGGCTCGCGCCATCATCGAGCAGGTGTTCCGCCCCGTTGACTCGCAGTGGCGGGGCGTCGGCCTTATAGCCGGCAGCGGACTCGAGCTGAAGGACGAGTGGGGCGCATTCCGCGTGGACGCTCCCGACCCCACACTCCCCTCCGTCGGCATGGAGGAATGCCGATGCGATGAGGTGCTGCGCGGGCTGATCAATCCGCCCGAGTGCGCGCTGTTCGGGAAGCGGTGCACACCCGACACGCCTGTCGGCCCGTGCATGGTATCGTCCGAGGGCTCGTGCGCAGCGTTCTACAAGTACGGCTGCGCGTGAACACGTTCGTTCTTAGCGACCGAAGGGAGCGGTTCTCGCCATCGTAATCGTTGCTCGGAAGGGACAACGGCGATTACGATTACGAGAACGAGAACGGAAGGAAAAAATGGGCGAGCGAACCATCAAACTTGGCCACGGCAGCGGCGGCATCTTGAGCCGGCAGTTAATCGAGGGAAAAATCCTCAGTTACTTCCGCTCGCCGCTTCTCTCTTCGCTGCCGGACAGCGCGACCCTGACGGTCCACGGCGGGCCCATCGCGTTCACGACCGACAGCTACGTGGTGGACCCGATCTTCTTTCCGGGCGGCGACATCGGCAAGCTTGCCGTATTCGGCACCGTGAACGATCTGGCGGTGTGCGGCGTCATCCCGCACTTCATCTCGTGCGCGCTCATTCTGGAGGAAGGATTTCCGGAGGCCGACCTGAACACGATCCTCGCCTCGATGCAGGAGGCGGCCGACGCCGCGCAGGTGGAGGTGGTGACGGGCGACACGAAGGTCGTCCCGCGCGGCAAGGCCGACAAGATCTTCATCAACACCTCCGGCATCGGCATCATGCGTCGCGGCGCAAAGCTGCCGGATGCCGAGATGCGCGTGGGCGACGTCGTCATTGTCTCGGGCCCGCTCGGCGATCACGGAGCAGCTGTGCTGTCCAGGCGCGAGGGGTTGAATCTGGAAAGCTCGGTGCTCAGCGACTGCGCGCCCGTCACGGCGATTGCGCAGACCATATTGGGGCGAGCGGGCCGTGTCTCGCTGATGCGTGACGTGACCCGCGGCGGGCTCGCAACCATCCTGAACGAGGCCGTCTCCGGGGCCGAGGTGGGCATAGTCCTGACCGAGGAGGACATCCCGATTCGCCCGGAGGTCCGTTCCCTCTGCGAGCTGCTGGGGCTCGATCCGATCTACCTGGCGTGCGAGGGACGCGTGGCGGCGGTGGTGGACGCAGCGAACGCCGAAGGCGTCCTCGACGCAGTCCGCCGGGTGCCCGGCGGGGAAGGATGCTGCATGGTCGGCACGGTGTCGGACGATTATCCGGGGCAGGTGGCAGGCCAAACTTCCTTCGGCACACACCGCCTCATCCAGATGCTCAGCGGCGAGCAACTCCCCCGCATCTGCTGAGGCGACGCCCGCCGACGCGGCGTTGTTTGCACGGGCTGTGCTGCGCTCCGCATAATACTGCGAACCCTATCGGCAGAGGGAGGCAAGGCGTGAGCCCCGAGATCATCGGCGTCGGGATGGCCACCATGGACCGGCTTTACCTGATCGAGGATTACTCCGCCGGCCCCGCCGGGAGGGTGCTCGACTACACCGTCCAGGGGGGCGGACCCGTCGCAACGGCCATGGCGGCGGCATCCGTGCTCGGCGCTTCCTGCGGCGTCATCGCCGCCATCGGCGACGACGAGCTCGGCCAGGACATACTTGCCACCCTCCGCGCCACCAACGTGGACACCTCACGCGTGGTGGTCAGGCCCCTTCAACCGTCGCCGATGGTATTGGTCCTGGTGGACGCTCGCACGGGCGGCCGGCATTTCTTCCCGATGAACGCCGACCGGCCGCTGATCGGCGCTGACGATGTTGACTGGGATTACGCGTCCGGCGCGAGCATCATTTGTCTGGACCACTGGATCACGGATATAGGCGCTGTTCTTGAGAAGGCGCGCAGCCTGGGCCTTACCACGATGCTGGACAGCCCGCTGCACGTGGGTCTGGAGCCAGACTGGGTCGAGCTGGCGGACGTGTTCATCGCCGGTGCGGACAGTGCGCGCTGGCGCGCCGACCCCCATGCGGCACTCATGGAAGCCCGGCGCATCGCCGGCCGCGGCCCGCACACGGTCATCCTTACCCTCGGGGAGGCTGGATGCGCGGGAGTGGGACCTGAAGGGCCGTTCACGCTGCCAGCCTTCGAGGTGGAGGTGGTGGACACCACGGGGACGGGCGACGTGTTCCACGGTGCATATGCCTACGGGATGACCCGGGACTGGAACGCCGAGGACTGCGCGCGGTTTGCGTCCGCCGCTGCCGCTCTAAGCGCGACCAGGCTCGGGGGGCGTGCAGGATTGCCAACGGCCGCGCAGGTTGCGGAGCTGTTGCACTCCTCCGGGGAGGCGGGGCCGTGGGACGGCTGAGCTCTCACACGAGGCGCCGCCCAGCAGCACGTTGAGGATTGTGGCACAGCGGCCGCCGGCTAAGCGTAGCCCAGGGCCTGCTCCGTCTCGCCGATGGCCTCGTCAATGATATCCATGCCCCGCGCCGCTGTCTCGACCGTCATGATCATCGGCGGCGACATGCGCAGGATGTGGCCCGCCGGTATCCAGGCAAGCCCGCCCCGGAACGCGCGCTGGTAGACTTCCCTGCCGGCCTCGTCGAACGGCTCCTTGGTGTCGCGGTCCTTCACGAGTTCCACTCCCATCAGGCATCCCTTGCAGCGGACATCGCCCACTATCGGGTGCTCGTCCATGAGCTTCCTGAGGCGCGGGACAAAGAACTCTTCCAGCCTGCGCGCATGCTCCAGCAGGCCCTCCTCCTCGATCACCTCGATGGACGCCAGTGCGGCCGCGCAGGCCATCGGGTTGCCGCCGTAGGATGTGGACGCGCTTATGGTCTCAACGGAGCGCTTGAACGGCTCCCGGACAACCATCGCCGTCACCGGGAACCCGTTGCCAAGCCCCTTGCCGAGCGTCACCACGTCGGGCAGCGTGTTCCAGTGCTCCATTGCCAGCCACTTGCCGGTGCGCCCCATGCCGGTCAGCACCTCGTCGGCGAACAGAAGCGCCTCGTGCTCGTCGCAGAGCTTTTTGAGCTTCGGGAAGAAGTCGTCCGGCGGGAAGACCGACCCGGCCCACCCTTGAACCGGCTCGAGCACGAACGCCGCTATGCGCCCCGTCGTCCCCTCCTCGATGAACTCGGCGTAGAACTCGATGTATGCATCCGTGTCGATGCTGCCGTCGGCCTTCTTGAACAGCGGGCGGTAGGGATCGGGTCGCGGCACCACGTAGAAGCCCATTGCCCGGCCCGGCCCGTAGGTCGGGTTCATGCGTGCGAGGCTGACCGCGTGGGCGGTCTTGCCGTGGAAGTCGCGGTAGCAGGAGATGAACTCGTTCTTGCCGGTGGCCGCCCTCGCGACGCGCAGCCCGGCCTCCACAGCGGTCGTCCCGGAGTCGTAGAGCTGCACGCCGCTCAGGTCGCCCGGCAGGACGTCCACCAGCTTCTCCAGCAGCTTCATCTTGATCGGCGTAGTGAAGTCGTGCGCGTTCATCAACTGGCGGGCGTATTTCACAACCGCTTCGCTGACCTTCGGATGGCAGTGGCCGAGCCCTGTCACGTAAATGCCGGACGAGAAGTCCACGTAAACGTTCCCATCCACGTCCGTGAGCGTCACGCCGTGCCCCTTCTCGAAGCAGACGGGAAACAGGCGCACCTGGCTCGAGTAGCCTTTCATCACTTCCGACGCCCGTGCGTGCATGGCCCGCGATTTCGGGCCGGGGATCTCCTTCGACTTCAGGCGCGGCACTTGCGAGAGGTCAATCTCAGCCCAATAGCCGGGCGTTTCAGGACCGGCGACAGTCGCGGATTTACGCATCATTCTCTCCTGCGTGATTGTCCGGCGGAATGCTTGCGAGCCGGAGGTGCGGCCCAGCTCAAGCTCGATCAAAGGGGGAACACCTCAGGGATTGTGCAGCATCCGCCCTGCTTCGTCAAGTGCTCGCCTCTCATGTGAAACTGCGGACGAGCCAGGCAGCAGGTCGCCTTGCATTCCGGCACAGCAGTGCCTAAAATGCGTCGCTGCGTCGTGGAAGGAACCGCAGAACTCGCGGCCGAAATCGTTCTGAGCAACAGCCAATGGCATCCCCCAAGTTCATATACTCCCCGGATTACTACTGCGACATTGGCGACCACGTCTTCCGGACGGACAAGTACAGGCTGCTCTACGAGAAGATCGTCGAGAGCGGGCTCGCCTCGGCAGAAGATTTCCTCGTCCCCGAACCGGCCACTCGCGGGCAGCTCGAACTCGCCCACACAGCGCGATACGTCTCGGACCTCTACCGGGGCCGCCACACGCCGCGCACCATCCACAGCGAGATGCCGATAAACCGGACCATTGTGGAGGCCTTCGCGCTTGGCGCCGGCGGGAGCATCCTGGCCTGCCGTGTCGCTGCCAGGGACCGAACGATGACAATGAACCTTGCAGGCGGATTCCACCACGCCTTCGACGACTGGGCTGAGGGTTTCTGCTACATCAACGACGTGGCCGTGGGGATCAGGTCCGTGCAGGCGGAGGGGTTGGCTGAGCGCGCGATGGTCGTTGACTGCGACCTTCATCAGGGCAACGGGACCGCACAGATATTCAGCGACGACCCGTCGGTCTTCACCTTCAGCATACACCAGGAGAACCTCTACCCGCTGAAGAGGCGCAGCGACCTGGACGTGGGGCTCCCGGACTTCTGCACGGGCGAGGCCTACCTGGCGGCGCTGCGCGAGAACCTGCTTCCCGCACTGGAGCGGCACGGCCCCGAACTGGTGCTCTATGTGGCCGGCGCCGACCCATACGAGAAGGATCTGCTTGGGACGCTTCAGCTTTCCATCGAGGACCTGCGCCGGCGCGACGATATCGTGGTAGGCGCCTGCGCGGAGCGCGGCATCCCCGTCGCCGCGGTGCTGGCGGGAGGCTACGCGCCCGACATCAGCGATACGGTCCTCATACACTACGGCACCGCCTGCTCTCTGGTCGAGCACTGTCAGCTTCTGTGAGTCGCGGAGCTTGCTGCGCAGGAGCCAAATGCAGATCCAGCGACGCATCAGTCACTATGCGGCAATGGCGGAAGGTGCAGCCGAGAGGCTCCGAAGTGCTGCGGACCTGGTGCTCGACTGGTTCTACCCCCCGCACTGCTATCACTGCGGGGCCGTCCTGTCCGGGTCGCGGAGTCGCATACTCTGCCCGCCCTGCCATCAGGACCTGGTGGCCAGCCGAATTGACGGGACAATCTGCCGCATCTGCGGTCTGCGTCTTTACGAAGAGAACGATGCGAAGGCCACCTGCGCGAACTGCCTGACGCGCGTGCCCGACTTCGACGTGGCGCGCGCACTGTTCTCCTATGCCGGGCCGGCCGGCTCGCTCATCGTCGGGTTCAAGTTCCACAACGAGTTCTTTCTGGGACCCCTCCTGCTCAAGAGGGCGCTCAAGATGGGCTGGACGCCGGATGGGTTGGGGGATTTCGACGCCGTCGTGCCCGTGCCGCTGCATCCGCGCCGCGAACGCGAACGAGGCTACAATCAGGCGCTGCTGCTCGCGAAGGTTGTGGCGCGGCACTTCGAGCGTCCGCTCCGCCGGCGCGCCCTCTGCCGCACCCGGCACACCAGCCAGCAGACGAAGCTCGCCGCGCATAGGAGGTGGGAGAACGTGCGAGGGGCGTTCCAGACGAACGCAGACGTGCGCGGCGCGCGTCTGCTGCTCGTGGACGACGTGATGACCACCGGCGCGACAGCAAGCGAGTGCGCCCGCGTGCTCAAGAAGGCGGGGGCGAGGAGCGTGAGCGTCCTGACGATCGCGCGCACCCAGCCGTAGCGGCCCGTTGAAGATGTGAACCCGCCGCTGCGGCCGGGAAGAAACACAGGCAGGGGGCTGCGGGTTGCTTGAGTCGAGTCGTTCTCGTAATCGTTGCTCGGAACGTCCAGCGGCGACTACGATTGACGATTACGATCACGAGAACGAGAGAGGGTGGAAGACAGTCGAGGCGGCTCTGTGCCACGTCAGCGCAGGAACCATTTGATCGTCTCCTCGAGCTCCGCCAGGTCCACGTCGGTGTTTTTGCAGGGCCCGTGCGGGCGGAGGTTGATCACGCCAAGGGACGGTTTGGGGAACGCCCCTTTGATCCCCTGCTGGAGCTCCTTCTCGCAGGCTACGGCCACGATCGCGTCCACCCCGTCACCCCTGGCGATCTCCAGCGCCAGGCGCCCCCCGGCGGCCACCGAACACTGGGCGCCGTACTTCTCGACGAGTTCCAACACGTCCTTCACCTTGCACCTGCCGCAGCGCAGGCAGTTGGCGACATCGCTTGTGATCTTCTGCGGGCACTCGCTGCGCTGGAGGCAGGAGGGAAACAGGACCAGAAGCCGCCCCGCTTCGCAGCGAGGGCGCCGAAGGCGTGTCGCCAGGTTGAACAGCCTTACGATTCGCCGTCCCATCCCGCGACTATTCCTTTTCCAAATTGCGCGCCGCGGCGTCCGCTTACACAAAACGATCTCCAGGCGCGACCGCGTGTCCGTGCACGAAGTCGGCGGCCGTCATGGCACGCCCGGACGCGGGTTTCAGCTTCTCGATTATAACCGTCTCCTGCCCCGTCTGCACCACGATGCCTTCCCGATCGTCTGCGCTCAACACGGTGCCCGGGGCGACTGTGCCGTCACTTGTCGGCCCGAGCGCAACCTCAAGTACGGTGACATCCTCCGTCCTGTCACGCCCAACAAAGCAACAGAATGCGCCCGGCCATGGGGTGAGGCCGCGGACGCGGTTGCGGAGTTCAGCCGCCGTCTGATGCCACTCGATGTAGCCGTCCTTCTTGGTCAGCTTCGGCGCGTAGGACACCTGGGCGGGGTCCTGCGGCCGCTCGTGGATCGCCTCGCCGCGGCTGAGCCGCTGCACAACGTCGAGCAGCAGCTCCGTGCCGCGCTCACACAACCTGTCATGCAGGTCCCCTGCCGTGTCGTCCTCCCCGATGGTGACGGACTGCTGGGCCAGGATCGCTCCGGCATCCAGCTCCGGGGTCATGCGCTGGACGGTCACGCCCGTTTCTGTCTCACCCTGTATGATCGCCCAGTTGATCGGCGCCGCGCCTCTGTACTTCGGCAGCAACGAGGCGTGCAGGTTCAGAAAGCCCTCGCGGGGCACGGAGAGCACCTCGCGCTTGAGCACCTCTCCGTAGGCGACGACAACGCCGACATCGGGGCGCGCGCCGCGCAGTCGCTCCACGGCGCAAGGCTCGTTGACGGTTGGGGGCTGATAGACGGGCAGCCCCATTCGCAGCGCGGCTGCCTTCAGCGGCGTCGGCGCCGGCCTACGCCCCCTGCCCCTGCGCATGTCCGGCCGGCTCACGACGAGAACAACATCATGCCCGCCGCCGTGCAGCGCCTCCAGCGGCGGAACCGAGAAATCGGGGGTACCCAGGAATACAATCCGCATACGTGATCGTCCTGATGCTATGTACCAGAGCACTTAGCCAAGCCGGCTAACCCGGACGGCGGGGGCTTCGGTTGCCTATCGCCCCTTCCGATCCTTCTCCTCGAGTTCAAGCTCCTTGAGGCTGTGCCGGATTGTCATCAGAGCCGTGGGATCCAGGCGGTCAATGAACAGGATTCCGTTCAGGTGGTCGGCCTCGTGCTGCCAGACGCGGGCCAGCAAGCCTTCCACCTCGTGCTCGACGCGTTCGCCGTGCAGGGTGTAGGCGGCCACCACTATCTTCTCGGCGCGGCGCACGGGGGCCCTGATCCCCGGCACGCTCAGGCACCCCTCCTCTTCTTCGGCCTCGCCCTCCGAGTGGATGATGCGTGGATTGACGAATGTGCACTCGCCTTGTCCGTCGCCTTCCACGTCGAGCGTCACAATCTGGGAGGACCATCCCACCTGGGGCCCCGCCAGTCCCACCCCCTTCGCTTGGTACATGAAATCCAGCATCTCCCGGGCGCGGACTATGTCCTCGTCCGTGATCTCCAGGATCGGCCTGGACTTTGTGCGGAGGATCTTCTCGGGATATTTCCTGAGTTCCATGATTCGATTCCCAGCGCCCTATGGGGGACAGCATCCAACAGCGCAGCGCATGAACTGTCAGCAATCGCCGGGCCAGGGGCAATACGTGCAGTTTAACACATAGCCGGGCACTTGAAAAAGCGACAGGGCGCCGGCATGGCCCCTGGGGAAGGTCGAGGCCGCCTGAGGGGCGCTGAAAAGAGTTTGCAAACGCAGGCCCCATTTCATACTATTATACGTCGCCGTATCTTTACAGTGCCCAAAGTCAGGACGCGAATCGGCTGCGGATACTTCAAGACGAATTCCAGCGGAGAGAGTAGCTATGGGAGAGATTGTTACGCATCAAGGCAACCTCGACGCCAAGGGCAAGCGTTTCGCATTGGTGGCCGCTCGCTACAATGAGTTCATCACCAGCCGGCTTCTCAGCGGGGCCGAGGATTGCCTGCTCAGACATGGTGTTGTCGTTGAGGACGTCGAGGTATTCAGGGTGCCGGGGGCGTTCGAGATCCCCCTCGTGGCGCGGGAGGCGGCTCGCACGGGCCGGTTTGCTGCTGTTGTCTGCCTGGGTGCCGTAATCCGCGGCGAGACGCCGCACTTCGACTTCGTCGCCGCCGAATCGGCCCGCGGTGTGGCGAGGCTGAGCCTCGAGACCGGGGTGCCGGTGATCTACGGCATCATCACCGCCGAGACGTTGGATCAGGCCATAGATCGCGCAGGCGCCCGCACGGGCAACCGCGGCGCAGAGGCTGCGCTTGCAGCGATTGAGATGGCAAACCTCATCGAGGGCCTCCGCAAGCGGTAGATCGGCCCAGCTCTGCACGCGCCCTGATCGGCGGTTCGGCTCCGGAAGCCCTACAGGCTGCAACACCCGGCGCGAGGCCGCCGTACAGGGCCTCAATCCCGGCCGGCAAGCTGTTCGCAATGTCATTGTCTTCCAGGCTGAAACCAGAGTGAGAAAAAGAACCCAAGCAAGAGAGTTTGCCCTCAAGGCCCTCTATCAGAAGGACGTGAGGGGCGAACTCCCCCCGGCCAGCCTGGACGCCCTTTGTGCGGCCGAAAGCGCAGATGACATGGTGCGTTTCGGGCGCGAGTTGGTGGAGGGCTGCCTTGCGAATCAGCAGTCCATTGACAAGATCATCGAAGAGACGGCCGAGAACTGGCGCATTGACAGGATGCCCATCATAGACCGCAATATCCTGCGGCTTGCCACTTATGAAATGGTGTGCCGCGACGACACGCCGCCGAAGGTCGCCATCAACGAGGCGATAGAACTGGCGAAGAGATACAGCACGGAGAACTCCCCAACCTTCGTCAACGGGGTGCTGGACAAGGTGTATTGCACCCATGCACGCGAACGCAAAGGCGGTTCAGCCGACGAATCCGAGGCAGCCCAGGAAGAGGACGACTGCGGGCGGGGCGACCGCTATCGGTTCGAAGCTGATCCCGAGGCGCGCGCGGACCTCCACGTCCACTCGACTGCGTCCGACGGCTCGCTGGAGCCCGAGGAGGTAGTGCGGCTGGCGGCGCAGAGCGGGCTGTCCGCCATCGCGCTGACCGATCACGATACCGTGGAGGGGGTCGCGGCAGCGGCGTCGGCCGCCGCTGAGGTCGGCATCCGCCTCATACCGGCCGTCGAGCTGACAGCCTACGCTGACAGGGAAGGTCATGAAGATGAGCTGGAACTGCACCTGATAGGGCTTTTCGTGGACACGAGCGACCTTCATCTCCTGGCTGAGCTGCATCGGCTTCGAGAGGTAAGAGTGGCGCGGATCGAGAAGATGGGGGAGAAACTCAGAAGCCTGGGGTTCCAGTTTGACAGCGACGATGTGCTCAACCGCGCCCTCGGGGGCGCAGTTGGGCGCGTGCACGTGGCCCGCCAGATGGTCGAACAGGGCATCTGCAGTGATATGAGGGAAGCCTTCGATCGCTACATCGGCGCGGGCGGCCCGGCATACGTGCCCAAGGAACGGCTCACTCCGTCCGAGGCGATAGGGTTGATCCGCAGTGCGGGTGGGTGCCCGGTGCTGGCGCACCCCGGGGTGACCGGAGGCGTGGAGGATCTGCTGAAGGAGCTGACAGAGGCTGGTCTCGCCGGCATCGAAGTCCACTGTCCGGGCCACACGGCTGATGACGAACGAAGGTTCCTGGACGCCGCCAGAGAGCTGAGGTTGGCAGTGAGCGGAGGGAGCGACTTCCACGGCCACGCAGGACCGCACGTGTCAATCGGACAGCAGTTCGTTTCTTTCGTAGAGGTCTGCGATTTAGCGAGCAGATCCGGGGAGTGAGGCGAAGCCTCGGCCCCCGCGGCGTTTGCGGAACACGAGTTGTGAGTGCCACTGACAGGTATGTCAAGACAGGGCAACAGCGATAACGCTTCCCCACAGGCGGCGAAGCCTGGCGGCACGGGCCTTTTGTCCCGGTTCAAGGCGGGCCTGCGGAAGACGCACGACAGGATCGCGAGCAGCCTCCGCGCCGTTCTGACCGTGGGAAGGAAGCTCGACGAGGAGCTTATAAAGGAGCTTGAGGAGCAACTATACGTGGCCGACGTTGGTCCGCGC
>Ga0315291_10005020_pt1 | contig 16687 bp, 19 predicted proteins | sample YL17G12_20_MG_FD_203070 | JGI IMG/M metagenome (GOLD analysis project Ga0315291, IMG submission 203070) | Sediment microbial communities from Yellowstone Lake, YNP, Wyoming, USA - YL17G12_20 | ecosystem: Environmental > Aquatic > Freshwater > Lake > Sediment | place: USA: Wyoming | collected...
ATAAAGGACAGGACTTTGTTGAGCTGATTCAAGTCAACGAGTCTCTGGGAATCCCGGCTTTGCTTCATCATTTCAGCTGGGTTGAGGACTACCACTACCACTGTTCCCAAGATGGCTAAGAGAGTGGTGACGATGAGTAACTCAATTAAAGTAAACGAGTCTTTCCTTTGAAAAACAGGCATTTACTTTTTTCTTCGTATGACCTTTTTGACAGCTTTTTTAATATCTTTAACGCCCATGCCGTATTTTTCAATTAATTCGTTGGGCGGACCGGATTCGCCAAAAGTGTCTTGCAAGCCGACAAACTCCATTGGCACCGGATAATTCTTAGCCAATACTTCAGCCACTGCCCCGCCCAAACCGCCAGCCACCTGATGTTCCTCAACAGTTACGACTGCACCGCATTTTTTAGCCATCTCAATAATCTTGATTTCATCAATCGGCTTTATGGTGTGATTGTTTAAAACAATGGTCTCTATCCCTTCTTTTTCCAAATCACGAGCCGCAAGCAATGAGTTATAAACCAAAATGCCGCAGGCGACAATTAAAACCTGTGGTTTTGATTGTCGTCCCGAGCTCGTCGAGGGACCCCAGAAAATTTCAGCTTTGCCGGGCGTAAATGGCGTATCCGCCGTAGTGAGAACGGCGCTTTTCTCCCGACCAAAACGGATATAAACCGGCCCCCAGATTTTAACGGCCGCCAAAGTGGCTTTTCTCGCTTCAAGAGCATCGCAAGGCACAAAAACTTTCATATTCGGCAAAATCCGCATCAAGGCAATGTCTTCAGTGGCTTGATGAGTGACGCCATCAGGACCGACGGAGATTCCCGCATGATGGCCAGCAATTTTCACATTGGAATCATTATAAGCAATGGTGGTCCGGATTTGCTCCCAGTTTCGGCCCGGCGAAAAAACGGCATAAGAAGAAATAAAAGGAATTTTGCCGGCAATGCCCAAACCGGCGGCAATGGTCGCCATATTTTGTTCGGCCACCCCGACTTCAAAAAATCTATCGGGAAATTTTTTGGCAAATGCTTCGGAGCGGGTGGATTCGGTCAAATCAGCGCAAAGGACAACCACTTTGGAATTTTGTTCGCCGGCAACAACAAGCCCCTCGCCGTAACCGTCCCGGGTCGGCTTCATTTCCACATCTTTTTCAAATATCTTTGGATTTAATTTTGCTTCAGGGTTTATCATAAAAATTTTTGTCCCGATTTTGTATCCCGCAAAGCGGGATTGACAAAATCGAGGATCCTCGATTTCTTATGTAATATCTTCCACTCTTAATTGAGTGTAATATGTAGAAATAAAACATTTTTAAATTTATAGAAATCGGGAGATTTAATTTTAAATCAGGATTCAACATCGTAATGAAATTATAACAGCTAACGAGCTAATTAGCTTGTTAGATGAATCTCGCTAAGAAAAATAAAACCAAACCCAGGGTGCTCACCGCCGCGGAAATAATCCAAAAGCGCATTGTCACTTGCGATTCAGGCCAGCCCAATGCTTCAAAATGGTGGTGAATCGGCGTTGAAAGAAAAATCTTTTTCTTAAATACCTTTTTGCTGATGAGCTGCAGAATCACGGAAAGCGATTCAAGAACCAGAATAAAACCGAAAAACGGCAGCAAAAAAGCGGTATTGGTAAGCATGGCCATCACCCCCAAAGTAATTCCCAAAGCCATTGAACCGGTATCGCCCATGAAAAATTTTGCCGGATAAATGTTAAACCAAAGAAACGCCAGCAGGGCTCCTAAAATCGCCGAACCCATCACTGCCAAATCATAACGATGCAAAATAAAAGCCACCACGGTCAGAGAGGCAAATGCGAAAAAAAGAATGCCGCCAGCCAAACCGTCCAAACCGTCGGTCTCATTGGTTGAAAAAGCGGTAGCAATTAAAATAAACATAAAGAACGGCACATACCAAAAGCCAACGTAAAAATTGCCGATAAAAGGAATGTAAAGATGGTCAAAGCCCAATTTAAAATAAAACCACCAGGCGCCCAAAATAGCAATCAGGGTGTACATAATCAGTTTGTGCCGCACTTTGATGCCGCCGCCTTTGGCTTTGGCAAACCCGAGAATGCCGATTAAATCGTCGGCCAAACCCAGAGCAGCTGCCACCAGCATGGCAGCCAAAGGCAGATAAGTTTCGGCCCGATTCACAAAATTCAAATAATTGGCGAAACCGTCAAAAAAAGTTTTGCAAAGGAAAAAAATCAAAGCCAAGCCCAAAACCGTCCCCCAAATGATGATGCCGCCCATGGTCGGCGTGCCGGATTTATTTTTGTGGAACTGGTGAAAAACCGGCGCCTCTTTCTCGTCCCGAATGTTAAATTTACGCAAATTGAATTTTTCAAGGAGACGGGCCACAAACGGCGTAATAATCAAAGCCACCACAAAAGCCATGGCAAACATTATAAGAACGCGGACAACTTCAAAAATGACCATATTAATTGAAGGCGTAAGCTTCACTGACCCATTTTAATAAAGTCCCGACCTCCTCAATCCGATTGGGACTGCCCAATAAAATCACGGCCAAACGGCGATTGTTTAAAGAAAAAATCGCGACCAAATTTTCCTTGGCTTCGTCAGAAGTGCCGGTTTTACCGCCCAAAAAGTTTGAATCCGAAACAAAAGGAATGATATTGTTTATAACGCGGCTTTTATCGTCATTAATCGGCTGAACAATAAAACTTTGCAAACGAGTCCAGCTTAATATTTCAGGCTGACTTTGAGTAATGTACTTCAAAAGCAATAAAAGGTCGTTAGCCGAGGACTCGTTCAAATCAGAAAGACCGACGGCATCATGAAAAATGCTTTGAGCCATCCCCAAACCCGCTGCTTTTTGATTTAGAAGACGGGCAAAAGCATCTTTACCGTTAAAGTATTCTTCAAAAGCGGCGGCCGCGTCATTTGAAGAAGTTAAAAGCATGATTTTTAACAGATCGCGGGAAACGTAAACTTCGCCCGGCTTGAGTCCGCCCGACTCCCCTTCTGTCGCAACCGCTTGCTCGCTTATCGGAATTTTCTTGTCCTGACCAATCTCTTCCAAAACCACGACCGCCGTGAGCAATTTAGTCAAAGATGCGGCTGGCCAGGTCTTGTAAGTGTTGTAACGCAGAAGCGGAAAATTATCATCAAGCGACTGAATAAAAACTGCCTCGGCCTGAATTCCCGGGTCAAGAACATTCCAATCCCGAGATGGACCGCGATTGGCTTCGGGGAATCCTTTTTGGGCAAAAGAGTTTAAAAGCGAAGCGCTTACCGGATTTATGCCGCGATAAACATTCGGGGAAGCCGGCTTCACTATTGCCGCCGGCTCAATTTTAATCCGCGTCAAAGAAAAAGAAACGAGAATCAGAATTATTAAAATTAGCGTTTGCCACTTAATATTCATGATTATTATTGTTGACTGATTACTGGTTCGGCTTCGAATTTTTGAAGCAAGTCCTTGTATTTTTCGTATTCCGGCAACTCTTCAACCCGGGTTGTTCCCATATGCTTTAAAAAATCGGAGCTTACGTAATAATGATAAACATGCGGCGCTCCTTCCTCAATGTTCCGATCAACAAGTCCCCGCATCAAAAGACTCCTTAAGGTAAAACTTGAGTTAACGCCGCGAATATAATCTATTTTTGAACGAGGAAGAGGCCCTAAATAAGCGACAATGGCCAGAGTTTCCAAACTGGCCGGCGAAAGTTCTTGCCGGAATTCTTCTTCAATGATTTTTTTACCGATGTTCTGAAAATCCGGCTTTGTGACCAGCTGGATTTCATTACCATTTTGAAGGAGCGTAAGACCGCGGTCAGGATTGTTTTTCAGCAATTCGCTCCATTCGGCCACTAAACTAACGCATTCTTCTTCTTTTAAATCAAGAAGTTTGGCAGCTTTTTTTATGGCAATTGGTTCGCCATAATAAAAAACAAGGGCTTCCAATTCGCCGAATTTCTTAGATTTTTCTTCATCCATTGTATTTAATATAGCATTTAAGCGCTTATTTACACAACTCAAGCCACTTCGGCTTGATAGCACTGTTCGCAGTAAACGATTTCTTTTCTGTCCGGCGCATAAGAAGTCTCAAACTCATTAGGACAATTATTTGTTCCGTGTTGATGACTGATTGTATTTTGATAAACTCCATTCTCTGATTTCTGACCAGCACACTGACACCTCCGATGCCACAATTTGAGAGGATTCCTTTGTTTGAGGCGCTGGTAATGACGGCAATTGGGACAGAGACGGGGCAGGGGTAAATTCATACGACGATAAAAGGCAAGCTCCTCAGGGATGATTTTGAAAGCAGTGGTGCATTGTTCATTGCATTTCTGTTCGTGGGCGCAACCGATAACCTGATTGAGAATGTCATCTTTGACGTCTTTGATGTGGTCTGGTAGATCTTCTGGTTTAATGGTGATTTCATATTGTCTGAGTTCAGGGTCTTTCCAGCGATAACCTTGGGCAACAGCTTGTTCTTTGGTCAAAGGGAAGTATTCTTGGGCAATGGTCTCATTGTAAGCAAAAGGAGACAGTTCTGGAGGGAAGAATTCACCATACCTATAAACTCTGCCTTTCTTGTCAACGTAGGGCATCTTATTCATATGTTCAATAATGCGAGGAACCAGTTCTTCGTATTCTTCCTTGGTGTATTGCTTGTTGAGGATGCAGTATTGTTTGTTGCGGAGACTTGCACAACCAAAAAGATGGGAAGAATTTATGCAACTGATGCAATAACTTAAATCACTGCAATTAGAAAAACACTGGTAACAAAATCTGAGATTTGAGACATTAATACCGCACTGCATGCCTTCGTAAATGAGTTCACCCCCTCTTCCAAATCGAAAATAATCATATGAATCTTTTCCGCCAGCACCGGAATGGATGTGATAACAAAACTTCAGATTCTCGCTGTCTCTGATGTCATACGAAAATCTGATATTTTTTGAATTCCAGATATACTCACCGATGGCGACACCGGCGTTTTTCCTGCCGTGCATGTATTTTACAGGGAATTTTGACCAGAATTCCTGAACCTTTGTTTTTACAGCGATAAACCCGCCGTAGGAACCCGGATTGAACTCACGAATTTTCTTCAAATAATCTTCTTTAGAATAAGGTTGGTTGAAGATATAATAAGATTTATTTCTCAAATTCACACAACCAAAGCAGTTCGAAACGCCAACGCAGTTCAAACAAAAGGTTATATCTTGAGAATCTTCACAATGAGAAGAAAATAACGCTCTATAGCAACTCTTATTAAAGACGCTTTCATAATTCAACTCCGATCCGACGGTGTAGGACGTATCTAAACAATGACGGCATTCATCTATATTGTCGCTATAGGCCGAATATTCTGTGTAGCCGGCTCCGAAGACCAGATAACAATCCTTCAAATTATTGGCATTGGCACAATAGTCACTATTTACAAGATTAAAAATTTGCCTGCTTGGATACGGCGTCTCACGAAATAGCTCTCCAAATTGCACAAGAAATGGTTTCTTCCAATCATATTCTCTGCCGTATGACAATGGATCCCAAATGTCCGACCACCAGTCATTCACTTCCCAAACTGGAATAGGAGCACCGGTAGCAAACATGGAGAAAATAATCTTCCCCGTTCTGCTATCCGGCGATTTATATAAATTTTTCTCGTTTCGCCAAATTATCCGCCGCCTCATCCTACACTCCGGACACCACGTCGGCGCCGGGACTTTTATTTTTTCATAAAACTGAAAATCTTCCGGTTCAATCCAGAATTCTTGCTGACAATTTTGACACTTTTTTGATTCTCTATTCATGGTTTTTGTCCCGACCCCTTTGGGGTCGCGGATCCACGATTTCTCGACGCCGCAGGGCGGCGTAGAAATCGGGACAGTTCTGGCATATTCTGATTTCAGAATTCATAGTCATTTTTCTATTTTCTGGATATTGTTATTTCTTCAAAATGAGCCCGCTGCTCCGCTAAAATCAGCTGGTCTTTGATTAAATGCAAAATGGCGAGGAAAAGGACAATAATTTCATTCCGGTCTTTGCCTTTATGCAATTCCTTAAAATTCATTGCTTTATCCGTTATTCTTTTTAAAACTTCCTCAATTTTCGCCTTGAGGCTGATGATTTCGTTTTTGATTGTGGCAACCGGCTTCAAAAATTTCTCAAGTTCGCCGGTTATTTTGGCGATAAACGAATGAAGCGTCTCGGGACTGACTTTTTTAGGCGGATAAAATAATTTTTCGCTGAGCATTAGAAATTCGCGCGACTTCATCTGCGGCAGCTCGCTCCACCTGTTTTTAATGAGAATTTTAGCTCCTTTTATTTCCTGATAAATCTTCAAACGCAACTCCAAATCCTTAATCTCGCTTTCTTCTTCCTGACTTAATTCCAGCGAAGGCAAAAGGACCTTGGATTTTATTAAAATAAGCCGCGAAGCAACCGTTAAAAAATCAGCTAAAAATTGAGGATATAAAGCCGATACCCGCTCGTCTTGCTTGAGTTTTCCCAAATATTTCAAAAAATCGGCCGTAACCTTAGCCAAACTCACTAAGGTTATTTCCATTTTCTTTTCTTCCACCAGCTCCAAAAGCTTGTCCAAAGGTCCTTGGTAATTTTCCAAAGCTAACTCGTATTCCATGTGTTATAATTATTTTATGTTTAAATTGGGAAAATTTCAATTCATAAATCCGGAAATGGCTCTCCGCATCGGATTGGGATTAGTTTTAATTTATGCCGCGGTTCACATGATTACTGACTCCGAAGCCTGGATTGGTTTTGTGCCAAAATGGGTGGATAAAATAATTGATATCCAAACTTTTTTGTATCTTCATGCCTCGCTTGAACTCATTTTCGGCATCCTTCTTATTTTGGGCATTCTTTTGCCGGCGGTCTCGTTTCTGGTTTTTTTGGATTTTTTGGCAATCCTGATATTTTTCGGCATAGATGACGTTACTTTCAGGGATTTTGGATTGCTCATGGCTTCAATGGCTCTTTTTTTAATAACCTGCGCTAAGCACGAACGCGAAAAATAAAAAACCCCGACGCTCATTGTAAGCATCGGGGCCAGGAAGGAGATCAACGCGATCAAAAGAGGATGTGGGGAAATATGGATCGCGTCGCGTGATAACGACAGCTGTTGGCTTCCAAGCGCAAGGGCTTTGCGGAACCCTTTTTAGTGTGGGGTAGAAAGGGAGGAAATAACACTATAGCTCTTCAACCAACTGGCATTCTTTCAACAAAAATTTCAAAGACGCCACTATAATTATACTAAACTCCTTTAATTTTACAACCCTCTTAAGCCCCATGCCGGATAACCATAACGTCTCCGTCCTGAACCGCGTAGTCCTTGCCTTCGAGCCGTAGCCAGCCCTTTTGTTTTGCCTCTGCCCAGCCACCGGCATCTAAAAGCTTTTGCCAGTTTATTACCTCGGCCCTGATAAACTTGGTTTCAAAATCAGTATGAACAACGCCAGCCGCCCGGGGCGCTTTAATTCCCCTTTTAACAAACCATGACCGCGCTTCATTTTCATTAGCTGTGAAAAAAGTAATGATATCAAGAAGTTTTTGAAATGATTCAAAGATTTTTGTAAGACTTTCTTCGTGCAAACCCTCTTTCAGATTGATAATAAGATAAGGAAAGTTTAAAGATTTTATTTTAGCGAGGAGTGTTTCATCAACATCACCGGCCTCGCCATTCAACAATATAAGCTGGGGTTTTGAGCTTAAAAGATTTGTTTTTTCTTTGGCTGTTTCGTCTTTAGCTTTAAGTTCGTTCAAGATTGTATCCAAATCGCGAATGGGGTCGGGCGCTCCTTCAAAATGAACAATTTCCGGGTCTTTGAAAACCCGCACCAAATGAATTATGGCGTCCACTTCCCGAATGTGGGCTAAAAATTGATTGCCCAATCCTTTGCCTTCATGAGCGCCGGCCACCAAGCCGGCAATATCCACGAATTCCAAAACCGCCGGCAACACTTGTTTGGAGCAAATAACTGCGGCTACTTTTGCAAGACGTTCATCAGGCGCCGGCACCACGCCGATATTGGGGTCAATGGTCACAAAAGGATAATTGGCAATACTCACTTCCTGCTTGGTTAAGATTTTGAATAAAGTTGACTTCCCGACATTAGGAAGACCAACTATGCCGATGGATAATTTCATAATTATTTTAAGTATAACTTTTTATCTTAAGTTTGACAAAGATTAAGATATGAATTATTGTTTATTCAGAATGAAACTTGAAAATAATCACAGCTGAACAAATCGGGAGAAACTATGATTATCTTACTCGCTGCTGCCGTTGTTACGATTGGAACAATCGTCTCAATTGGTTTGAGGATTGTGCCGCAATGTATCGAGGAAATGAGACAAATTGCCATAGAGGAAGGAGTTTATCTGGACGAAGAGAAATGGCGATGGATTGAAATAAGAATGCTTTTCACCTGGCCCCTGCGTGTACCATTTAATAGTATTACAAACCACGCTCTATTCCGCCTCTTTCTTGATGCGGAAAAAGAACAAAGAAGAGAAGAAAGAGAAAGGGCCTATCTGAGCCGAACATAACTTCCGCAAGTGCTGAAGTAAGTGCTGATTCTTGGAATCAGCATTTTTTATTTCCAATTTATTTCTAACTTATTTCCAATTTATTTCTTAAAAACTGCGTTTAAAAAGCCATAGCTTTTTAAACGCATTAACTCTTTTCTTTTTCTAAATGTTCAATTAAGTGGAAACGATAATGTTTTTTTGACCAATAGGGCCCGGCGTAAGCCACGCCGACTCTCGGGCTATTTGCGATTTGCGCCTTGCTTATAACCACTCCCTCATCTTCAATCCAGAGACCGGTTTTTTTACTTGCTTTTTTATTATTAAAACTCCCACCAATCTTAAAGAATTTAGTAACTCTGGCTGGTCCAGAAATATCTTTAACGCCGCGAATCAAAACCGCGGCTGGATAACCTTTTTTACCAGTAACGATATTTAACATCCAATGCATGCCGTAGGTAAAATAAACATACCAATAACCGGCTGGACCAAACATCACAAAATTGCGCTTGGTCAGACCTTTTGAAGCATGGGAAGCTTTGTCTTTTGAACCGTCATAAGCCTCAACTTCAGTAATCATTGCCTTAATGATTTTACCGCGCCAGCGCCGGACCAGATATTTGCCCAGTAATTTCTGAGCAACAGTAACGGTCGGCTGTTCAAAGAATTTTTCGTTTAAAACTTTAGCCATAATAATCTTTGCGTTTAAAAAGCTATAGCTTTTTAAACGCATGATTCAATCTATAAGATGATTTACAAAAGTAATTTATAAAAGCGACCTTACTTCATTAATAACCTCTTGAGGCACGGGGTCGCGCTCCGGACTTTTGCCTGGGTAGCGCCAAGCCGTTATGATTCTTATTTTTCTGCCAGCGAGCTTATACATTACCCAGATTTCAGAATAGCGTTTGGTGCCGGCCGGTTGCATCACCGCCACCGTACCCTCTACAATCCCCTCCTCCAATCTTTTGGGAAATCTGATAATGCGTTTAATCCGGCTTTCGGAAATACCGTAAAATTTCATTTTTTCAAAGACATGGTGAGTCCAAGCGTACTTAGAATCATCTTTGGGTTGTTTAAACATAATCAATTTCTGAAACTATTGCCAAATGGTCGGAAAACTTTTCTTCGCCATAAACTTTTGCTTTGGCTGTCAAATCTTTTGATGCAAAAACATGGTCAAAACATTTCCTGGGTTTCCAGCTCGGATAAGTCGGCTCTAAATCAATGTGCTTTAAGCAAGGATTGCCTAAAAGCGGTTCCAGCTCTTTTCTCCAATCGCTGCAATTAAAATCACCCATAACAATGAACGGCATGCCGATTTCCGAACAAATTTCATTCAACAACTTTATTTGTTCAAATCGCTCTTTTTCCCGAAGCCCTAAATGGGTAACAAAAAATTGAATTGGGCCTGACGAAGTTTTGATTTTAGCTCTTAAAATCCCCCGTTTTTGCCCTTGATGGGGCAATTTAATTATTTCCGAATCAACAATCGGGTAACGACTTAGAAAAAGATTTCCCTGATTTATAAACATATTTTTATGAATCGGCTCGCCGGCGCAGTTAAAGCCGGTTATTTTCTTAAAATCGTCGGCTTGCCGCGGAAAATTCACCTCAACTAAACCAATCACATCTATATTTTCTTTTTTAATAAAATCCTTGAGGCGGCTGATAATTTTTAGATAGCTAAAATAACGCCAATAATAAAGATTTTGCCGGAAGCCCTTGGTCGCGGCAAGGCCGAATTCAAAATTCAAAAACATCACTCTCATATTATTTTCGCGAGTAAAGTCCGATTAAAACGGTTTGGCCGAGAATGTAACCTTGTATCGCATCTTCAATTTGTGATTTAGAAGCGCTGGGCGGTAAATTCAAAGTTACGTCTAAAGCATAAAGCTTAAACTGATAGTGATGGGTGCCGGAAGGAGGACACGGCCCGCCATAGCCCGGCTTGCCGAAATCAGTCATGCCTTGCACTGCTCCGGCCGGAATACTGTCTTCGGCAATTTCCTTGGTGGCTACCGCCACATTCCACAGAGTCCAATGCACCCAATCGCCTCTCGGCGCATCCGGGTCATCAACGATTAAAACCAAACTTTTCGCTCCGCTTGGCACATTTTCTATTTCAAGCGGCGGATTTATTCCGCCAGCCGGCGGATCACCATCGCAAGTATACTTAGCCGGAATCGGCTCATTGTTTTTAAACGCCGAACTCTTTAATATAATATTGCCCATAGACAATGGATTTGATATATCGTTTTTTGACGACCTTTGAATGATAAAGATAAAAGCGACTATCGCTAAAGCCGAAATTAATAAAATGGCAAAGGATTTCATTATCTTGCCAATATATTATAATAGATTCAAATGGCCCTCGCTATTTACAGAAAATATCGGCCGATAACTTTTGGCGACCTTTTGGGGCAGGAAACGATTGCCCGAGTTTTAAAAGAAGCAGCCCGCCAAAATAAAATCGCCCACGCTTATCTTTTTGCCGGGCCAAGAGGAACGGGTAAAACCACGACCGCCCGCTTAATTGCCAAAATCGCGAATTGCAAAACAAGAGCCAAAGACGCAAATTTTCTTAAAAAAGGAGAGCCCTGCAATAATTGCGAGGCTTGCCGGGACATTGATGACGGAAGAAGCTTGGATGTAATTGAAATTGACGCGGCTTCAAACAGGGGCATTGACGAAATCAGGAATTTAAAAGAAATTGTCCGGCTTTCGCCCACCTCCTCGTTTTTCAGGGTTTTTATTATTGACGAAGCTCACCAATTAACCAAGGACGCTTTCAACGCTCTCCTTAAAACTCTGGAAGAGCCGCCGAGCTACGTGATTATCATCTTAGCCACCACTGAACCGGAAAAAGTGCCGGCCACCATCAGCTCCCGCGCACAGCAGTTTTATTTCAAATACGTCACGCTTTCGGAAATCGTTAAAAAACTCACCCGAATCGCCGAAGAAGAGAAAATAAACATTTCCAAAGAAGCAATGGATTTAGTTGCCGCTTCGGCTGAAGGCAGTTTTCGCGACGCCGAATCTCTCCTTGACCAATTGGTCTCGGCCGGCGATAAAAACATCGCCCTCAAGGACGTTGAAAGTTTAATCGGTAAAATCGGATTTGATAAACTTTCCGAATTCGCCGGCCTCCTCTTCCAGAACAAACTTAAGGAAATTCTTGAAACTCTTTCGGAAATTGAAGATTCGGGTTATAACATCACTCAATTCACCAAAGACCTCATCCACTACCTCAGGCGCGCCGCTGTCCTAAAATTCAATCCGGAAATGAAAAAACTTTTTGAAAACGAATTAATGGACGAGCATTTGAACAAACTCGTGGAGCATTCGCAACTTTTCGGCGAAAAACACTTTTTAACTCTAAAAGCGCTGATTCAGGCTTTCAGTCAAATGCGCTACAGCCAATTCCCGATTATTCCCCTTGAAATCGCGTTGATTGAAAGTCTCCGCTAAAACGCTAAATCCGCAAAACTCCAAGGTTCAACAAAAGAATGAGGTCCATGCCCCAGATAAAAGCAATGACGGCGGCAATCAAGAACGGCGGACCCAAAGTGGTGTAAATTTCCTTTAAGAAAATCCGGCGGAAAACTGAAAAAACAACCACCAAAACAAAAACCGAGACAACAAAAATAACAAACTGGGGCCAGCCAACGAGAAGAGCGCACAAAAAACCCAATTCTGTCTCCCCTTCTTCAAAAAACCTCTGGTTGTATTTATTAAAAGTGAGGAGTAATAAATAAAAAATGACGCCGATGCCGATGACAATCAAGGCATTAAGCCAAAAATGAAGCCAAACATAAGAAAAAAAATAACCGAGTGATTGATGGGGCGGTAAAAGCAATTGGCTGAAAGAATCTTCACGCCAAATAAAATACTGGCCGAATGTCTCAATTAAAGGATAAAATACGTGGAAAACTAAAGCGGTAAAAGCTAAAATCTTAAAGCGTGACTTGTAGCCGTCGGTCGCAGAGCGGCGGCGGCCGTAAAAAAATAAAGCGCTTAAAAAAATAACGACGATAAAACCGATTTTAAACCAAACCAAAAACGGACCTGAAAAAAATTGAGCTAAAGCTGTTCCGGACACAATTGCATTATAACATCATTCGTCTTTCAGCCGAAGATTTTGCAAAATTTCGGCGATATAATAGAATTATCTTTGATTGGGGGATGGTGTAATGGTAGCACGGGGGTCTTTGGAACCCCAAATCTAGGTCCGATTCCTAGTCCCCCAGCTGATTAGATTTTCTTAGCGAAGCATGAGCTTAGAAAATCAATCATCCCGAGTATAAGCGAGGGAATGAGTCAGCCCATTCAGGGTCTGAGACCCTTCAGGGTCGAATGACGCAGTATCGTAGGAGACCGGAGGGTATAAATCCATGTATAATAAAATTCTGACATGACGCGGGCTAACAGCTTCGTTTTATTTGATTATGACGGGGTACTCGTTGATACCCTACCCAGATATATCCATGTGGCGACCAAAATTGCCGAACGTTTCGGCAACGGGTCGCAAATTACGAAAGATGTTGTAAGAAGCAATTGGGGCGGGGGCTGGCAGAATTTTTACGGACGGGTTCTCGGGGTACCTGAAGAAAAGATGACCGCCGCCACCGCTTACTATCGCGAACTGCAACATGACAACGCTCCTCCACCTTTATTCGAAGGAATTGAAACGGCAGTAAAAAAGCTGGCGGAGTCATATAAACTGTTTATCATCACTGCTTCGAACATAAAAAACGTCCGCAACGTCCTTGGCTCCCACAAACTGGAAAGTTTTTTTGAAGATATTTTTTGCCAGGAATCGCTGCCTAACGTGCGAAAAGGCGACCCAAGGTTCTTTCTTATTCCAATGCAAAAATGGGGAGTCGTTCCCAATCGGACGGTGAGTATCGGGGACACGATTGATGAAATCGTAATGGGCGAAAAGGCGTCAGTGAAAACGATTGCCTGCGCCTGGGGGTGGCAATCGACCGAATTACTTGAGCAAACTCATCCGGACGCTTTAATCAGTTCGCCGAATCAATTGGTTGAAACCGTCTCTAAATTGTTGCCCAAAAACGAACTTTAAACAGCTCACACAGATATTGACCCGACTCGCTTTGATATTTAGCTATGAGACGAGCTTCCTAAGAACTCCCGCCGCTATCCTGCAATCTTCCAGCGCATCATGAAATCCCCTTGGTTTTGCTCCGAACTCTCTGAAAATTTCCATGGTAATATTGGTGAATCTAACAAACAGATGGAACAAGGAGGGATCATGGTTCCAAAAGAAGGCTTTCTAAGTAAATTTTTTTTGGTATGTAATTATAGCTTTAGCAGTTGTTGTGGTTGGAAACGTATTAAGCGCATTCATTCTGAAGAAATTATTCGGATTTTAGATACTGACCGAGACGAGTCAGTTTCAAAATAAGTTATAATAAACAAAATGCCTCAAAATAAAATCATTGTACCCGCTCTTTTGAATGCCGTTTTGGCGGCGGCTTATATTTCTCTTATTGCTTTTCTGATGATAAACGCCGAGGTTTGGTTTGGTCCGGCAAAGGGACCGCTCGGTTTCACGGCTTTTCTTCTTACCTTCGTTGTTTCCGCCGCGATTGTCGGCACCTTGGTTTTCGGCCGACCAGCCATGTGGTATTTAAACGGCCTTAAAAAAGAAGCTATCTATCTGCTTATCTACACTATTGGTTTTCTTCTACTGATAACTCTCATCGTTTTCTTGATAATAGTTCTCGCCTACTAACTTCGTTTCTTACGAGGCCAGTATTAGCGAATTCCCCCTTATTTTTAGAACTAAAATGTGATAAAATAATAGGGATGGCGGACAAAATAAGCTTTACAAAATCAGTAAAAATTATTATTGTCCTGTTAGCTTTATTATTCGGCTTTACTAACGAGAGTTCAGCGGCTGTCGGTATCCCTAAGATTCTCAATCATCAGGGACGCCTTTTAAATTCCGCCGGCGAATTGCTCGGCGGCTCTTCGGGAACGAATTACTGCTTCAAATTTTCTATTTGGAATATAGCAACGGCTGGTTCTCGTAATCCTAATCAAATCTGGCCAGCAGGCTTTGCCGTCCCTTCCACCATGACGGTTTCTGTAAAAAATGGGGTATTTAATGTTGGTATCGGAGCCGGAAACGACCCTTTGGATTTTGATTTTCAAAATAATGATACCGTATATCTTAATGTAGAAGTAGCGGACTCTATTCTCGATTCTTGCGATGACGTTGTTGCTTTTGAAAATCTGTCGCCGCGCCAGCGCATTGTTGCGAGCGGCTACGCCATTAATGCCGGCACGGTGGGCGGTTTTACTCCTTCCCAATCGCCGACCGGAAATCAAATCCCGGTTTTGTCAAACGGCAACCTGACGCTCGGCGGGACCAATCCCGAAATTAACGTCACCGGAACCAATACTTTAAATTTGGGAACAACCAGCGCTAACGTCGCCATTGCCGGTTTAAATTGTTCCGGGTACGCAAATGGCGGCACTTTGACAACCAGTGCTTCAGGAACAATTATTTGCGCTGCTGACGATACCGGCGAAGCGGGCGGCGGCATCACTTCATTAAACGGTTTAGCTGACGCAGCGCAATTATTCGCCTCATCAACTGCTGGTACGGATTTTTCCATTTCTTCGTCCGGCGGCACCCACACTTTTAATCTGCCTTCGGCTTCAGCGTCCAACAGGGGGTTGCTCTCATCCACGGATTGGTCAAACTTTAACAGCAAAGAAAACGTTCTGACTTTTAGTAATGGTCTGACCAGAACGGTCAATACCGTCGGTAATGCCGGCGTATTGTCTTTGAATTCCGCCACCGGCACTTTGTCCATAGCCAGCAGCACAGCTACTAATTTCACTTATGGAGTGTCAGGCGGGACCATCACTCTTTACTTTCCGAGTTTTCTTTCGGGCGTGATTTCCACTTCAACCGCTTACACGGCCTGGGGGTTTGTGAATAACATCCCTTATCATTCGGCGACTTCTTCCTTGGCAACCGACCTGGGAATTACAAGCAATTTTCCATATCACACTTCTACTTCTTCACTCAAAACCGATATGGGGATTACTATAGATTTGCCTTGGCACAATTCCACTTCGTCGCAGGCCGCGGATTTGGGGCTGAACGATTCGGCTTACAGGGCGGATGTGAGCGGCATCACTTCTCTTAACGGTTTGAGCGGAAGTTCTCAAACTTTCGCCAGTTCAAGTTCGGGAACAGATTTCAAAATTTTATCTTCGGGGACAACCCACACTTTTTATCTGCCTGACGCTTCTGCTTCCAATAGAGGACTACTGACTTCTGCTGATTGGACGACGTTCAACAACAAAATATCGTTTCTTACGATTAACAAAGCCACCTCAACCAGTTTTACTTTTGCTTCTTCTACTTCGGGAACTGATTTTTCAATCTCAACGAGCACAAACACTATCGCCTTTAACTTGCCTTCAGCTTCGGCTTCAAACCGGGGACTGCTGACTTCTGCTGATTGGACAACTTTCAATAATAAAATTTCATCTCTTACCATCAACTCAGCTACTTCCACCAGTTTCACTTTTGCTACTTCCACTGACACCAACATCAATTTAAAAATCACCACTTCTACCAACCAGCTGACATTTACTCCTTTATGGACAGGAACTCTTGATAACGCCAGAATCGCTTCATCCTCTTACTGGTCAGCCAAACAAGAAGGCGTCACGCTGGCCACCTCAACCCAATACGGCGTCACTGACCTTATCATCTCTTCGTCTTCTCCGACCTGGACGTTCAAGTTCCCGAAAATTCTTTCTGACATTGCCGGCGCGGCCACCACCACGGGAAATCTTTTAGTTGCTTCAACCACCTGGAAAGCGTTTCCGGCGGGAGGAACCGGACAAGTTCTCACCGCCTCTACCACAGCGCCCTATGGGATTTCCTGGGAAACCGTTACGGCGCCGCCGGGCGGCGGCATCACTTCATTAAACGGTTTAGCTGACGCAACGCAATTACTCGCCTCATCAACCGCCGGTACGGATTTTTCCATTTCTTCGTCCGGCGGCACCCACACTTTTAATCTGCCTTCGGCTTCAGCGTCCAACAGGGGGTTGCTCTCATCCACGGATTGGTCAAACTTTAACAGCAAAGAAAACGTTC
>Ga0315291_10005021_pt1 | contig 16686 bp, 12 predicted proteins | sample YL17G12_20_MG_FD_203070 | JGI IMG/M metagenome (GOLD analysis project Ga0315291, IMG submission 203070) | Sediment microbial communities from Yellowstone Lake, YNP, Wyoming, USA - YL17G12_20 | ecosystem: Environmental > Aquatic > Freshwater > Lake > Sediment | place: USA: Wyoming | collected...
TTAAAAAAAATAATTATAATGTTTCAATTTTAGACTTAAACATCATTCTATATACAGGAGTAGACGAGAAAGATAAGGAGTATTGGAGGAGCAGTAAAGGGTATTGTTGGTATCTGAAGGAAATCTTTGACAATCTTCCGTTTACCACTGAGCTTTGTTATAATGAACTTGTTAAGAAAATCTTATCCTTTGATAGTGATATTTTAGGTTTTTCCATACAAAACACATCTGTCTTATTTACTTTAGAGATTATCAAAAGGATAAAGTCAAAAGAACCATTTAAAAAAATCATCCTTGGTGGCCCGAATTGTTATAATGTGTCTGGAGATGATTTCAATTTTAGGCTGCACCATGACTTACAGAAGTTTGCCGATGTTATTGTTGTCGGCGAAGGCGAACAGACATTATTAAACATACTTCATCTCATAGAAGTTGGTGAATCATTAGATGAACGTAAAGGGATTGCAATTCCCAAAGAAAGAGGATGGGTTTTTAATGGATTTACCGAACCGATTATGAATTTAGATGATTTACTATTCCCTGATTTTGATGCCTATGATTTAAATGCGTATACAGATAAAAACGCCCTTCCAATCCTTACCAGTCGTGGGTGCGTTATGAGATGTGCCTTTTGCACTGATACCAATTTTTGGAGGCCATATCGATATAGGAGCGCTGGGAATGTCGCTGCAGAGGTTATGCAGCTAAAGAAAAAATATAATAAGGGATTTATTAGTTTTAACGATTCTGTAATTAATGGCGATTATAGAAACCTTCTCGATTTATGCAATCTGCTTATTGATAAAAAAGTAAATATCGCCTGGGGAGGAAATTGTCGAATAGATAAAAGATTAGATTCAGGTTTACTAAAAAAAATGAAAAATGCAGGCTGTGAGTATTTAATCTTAGGGATAGAAAGCGGTTCTAACAAAATATTAGGATTAATGCATAAAGGTTTTACCATTGAAGAGGCGGAACGTTTTATCTATAACTGCAGTAAAGCCGGGATAAATGTGGTGGTAAACTGGATCGTGGGTTTTCCCGGGGAGACCGAAGTGGATTTTATGGCAACAGCGAATTTTATTATAAAACACGAAGGTTTGATAAAGAAAAATACCTTTAGTGCTTTGACAATCAATCAATTCTCCTATCTGGAAAACCATAAAGAGGAATTTGGTATAGTTTTAAATGGGCCGCATCTGGGTTTATGGTACTCAGATGATGGGCAAAATACAATCGAACTACGGAATTCGCGGTTACGTTATTTAGAGAATATCGAACAAAAGAGAAATAAAAATTATGGTATAGTTCGACAGATAGAAGATGAATAAAATGACAAACCATAAACTCGGTAAAAACTTTGTATTTTTAGCCATATCGTTAGGCATTAACTCCTTTGCTAGCTTGATGTTTGAAACCGTAATAATAAAGCAGCTCAGCTTCATTATAGGGGTCAGTATAATTCTGGTTTTTTGGTTAACGACGATTATCTATAAAGGAGACAAAGCTGAATAGCGAATTATGGTTGCGTTAGCTAAGATAACACAAAATAGACATAATTTATAAAATGAGCCATCTTACAGAATTCGAAACAAATTTAGATTATCACTTTTCAGAAATTTTAGAATATCCTATTGTCAGGCCTTACTGGATTTATATAAGCCTAAGCCATAAATGTAATTACAATTGTCAGATGTGTGGAGTAGCCAAGATTTTAAAAGGGTATGAGTTGCCGGGTGAAATATTAAAAAATACGTTAAATGTGATATCTAAATGGAAGCGGGATTGTGTTGTAATGTTTACCGGCGGAGAACCTTTTTTAAGAAAAGATATTTTTGGATTGATTGGCTATGCTGTAAATAGGGGCTTAAAAACAGAAGCAGTGTCTAACGGATCATTGATAAACGAAGAACTAGCCGAGAAGATAAGCTTATCAGGATTACAGAATATTGCTGTCTCGTTAGATGGGGTAAAAGAGTCAACTCACGATTTTATAAGGGGGAAAGGCGCTTTTAATAAAGTTATAAATGCAATAACAAATCTTGTAAAGGCCAAGAAAAAATTAGGAAAAGGTCCTCAGGTCTCCGTTTGGGTAACCATTATGAAAGAAAATGTAGAGGAATTATTCGAGATAATATCTTTAGTCGAAAATTTAGGGGTAGAGTGTTTAGTTTATCATCCGGTAATTGTGGCGCAAGATGATATGCAGAAGACATTACCCAGCGCACCATTCTGGATAAAAAAAGAAAAGTTGGATATGCTGAGAGAACAAATAGATAAGATTGTTGATTATAAGACAAAATACGGCCAGGTGGCTTTTTTACACGATCCATATCTATGGCTTAAGTATTTTGACGCAACTCTAACTAAATACAACTGGAAATGCAATCCCTTTGTATTTTTAAACATAGGTCCGGATGGTGAGGTTAGAAGCTGCGGGGCTAGCTTCGGGAATATAAAAGATATGAATCTAGATGAGTGTCTATTATCAGAAGAGGCTTTTCAAGCCCGGAAATTAATGAAAATCTGTCCGAAGCCCTGTCTTCAGACCTGCTGGGCTCATCCGGACTCTGATTCCGCGGTGGATATTGCAAATAGGTTCATCCACAATATAGAAAACTGTAATGATAAAGTTCGGTTTTTGAAAGCAGGTTTAAGGCTGCTGGAAAAATATAAAAATACAGTGATGAGTTACAGAAATGCTTAATCCTAAAGAAGTTATTGTATCGATAACTAACCGTTGCAATTTTAAATGTAAAATGTGCGATATCTCAAGAAATAGAATTGAAGAGCTTTCAACTTCTCAATGGCAACAGGTGATAAAAGATATCGGCTCATATGGTGTCCAAACAATAGTATTTAGCGGAGGCGAGCCTTTATTAAGAGAAGATATATTCGACTTAATTTCTTTTACAAAAGATAATTCCATGGGTGCTTGTCTTACCTCCAACGGCTGTCTTATTGATGAAGAGGTTGCCTATAAACTTCGTCAAGCAGGTGTCGATGTAGTTAATATTTCCGTAGAAGGGCCTCGGCGTATACATGATTATCTGCGAGGCAGAGGTGGGTATGAGAAGGCACTTATTGCCTTGGAAAATTTAAGAAAAAATCAAATTGAATCTACTATAGCCACAATGGTATCGCGATACAATTATAAGCATCTGGTTTACATTGTAGGGCTTGCAAGACAATACGGCGCGACAACCATCAAATTTCAACCTTTTAGTAAAATTTTCCTTAACAATCGGGATGGGAGAGATTATTTTTTATTTTCCGACAGAGAAATCAGTGAGACCGAACAAATAATAAATAGGATTATCTCACTCTGTAACGATTATGCCATTGCCACAAACCCCCATAGCTATTTAGAGAGAATACCATTTTATTTGGGGAGAAAATATATTGACTCAAATAACGCCTGCATTGCACTAGAGAATTCTTGCCCAATAAATAGTAACGGAGATATTTATCCCTGTTGGGTTCGCGCCGAAAAAGATACATTAATGGGCAATCTAAAAGAAAATAGATTTTTAAATATATGGGATTCCCCAAGACATCGCGCAATAATCGAAAAAATAAGGAAAGAAGGCTGTCCTGGCTGTATGATGAGTTGTTACGATGAGAATTTCGGCAGGGAGACTATCGAACGAAGAATAGTTATGAATGTAAGACGATTACACAAAAAAGGAATGCGTGAATACGCACGCGGTATTTTCAAAAAATGGGCAAGACGGTTAAGATTTTATAGTTCCTACAGGGGTTCTTTAAAAGGTATCATAAATCGGGCAAGGGTATCTTTAAGAAAGAAAAACTCAGTAAAGGTCATACTTACACAAAAAGAAATTGATAATGCAATAAAAGAAATAGAGCACATAAAAAAGATTCTAAAAGAAGAACTAGAACGCTCACGATGAAAGTAAGTCTTTATATTCCTTGTTTCAATGCTCAGGCTACCATCCAGCGTTGTTTGAAGGCAGTTTTTAAACAGAAGCATCCTTTCATCGGTGTGCAATATTCCCTGCACAGCATTGAGCCACTAAAAAGGATCTTTGATGGTCAAGATGGGGTCATCTTCATTGACAATGAGAAAGTCTTTAAGGATGCACTCAAAACCGTACCCTATCGTGAGTACTTCACGGATTATATTCGCCGGCCACTTCGGACACCGTACCAAGAAAGGCAGCCGCCCCTTGGCCGAGAATATCGCCAATGTGATATTGAAGGATTATTTCTACCGTCACCCATATAGCCGCAAGAGAACATTATGAGACTCGCCCTTATTTTTCCGCCATTTTCGTATAAGTTACATGAGGAAAACTTAAGAATAACCGTTCAATATTTCGGCGTATTCCCTCCCATGAGTCTTGCCTGGGTTGCCAGTATTGCCAGAAAAGCTGGTCACGAGGTGACCATTATTGATGCCCGAACACTGCGTCTAAAAAAAGAAGAAACACTGGCACGGCTCCGAGAGTTTAAGCCCAATATCATGGGTTTTATGATGACGACCTACATGTTCCGTGAGACATTGGAGTGGATTTCATTTCTCAAGCGAGCGCTCAATATACCCGTTGTTGTCGGGGGGTTTAATCTACATATTTATCCACGGGAATCCGTGACGCCTCCGGAGATAGATTTTGGTGTAAACGACTCTGCTTTTTTTACGCTCCCCAGACTTCTTGCCGAATTAGAAAATAGCAGAAAATTTAAAGACGTACCTGGCCTTATTTATAAAGAAAATGATAATATTTTTATCACCCCTCCAAGTCCTGAACCAGACGTTTTCGATTTATATCCTAATCCAGCCAGAGATTTGTTGCCCAATGAACTGTATGCCGAATTTCCAACCGAACGTAAGAATTTTACCATCATGGTTACAAGTAAAGGGTGCCCGCGCGGGTGCTATTTTTGTGAAGAGGGCAAGACGCCCTTTCTGGTCCGCAGTCCTTTAACGGTAGTCAATGAGATGCAAGAGTGCTATAAAAAATATAACATCAGAGAAATAGACATCTTTGATGTTAACTTCACCTGGGACAGGGAGAGGACACTGGCTATATGTAACGAGATGATCCGCCGGAAACTCGATATCGCCTGGGCCTGTAGGTCAAGAGTTGACTTAGTGGATGCCCACATGCTCGCAATCATGAAGAAGGCAGGGTGCAGTCGAATTTATTATGGATTAGAATCGGGATCTCAGGAGATGCTGAATATTGTAAATAAGGGCATCACACTGGACCAGGTCAGAACTACCATACGTTTAACCAAAGAAGTGGGTATAAAAACACTGGGATTCTTTCTCATCGGCAGTCCCGGGGAGACTAGGCAGACCATACGGGAAACCGTGCGGTTTGCAAAGAAATTGGACTTGGACTACGTTCAATTTTCAAAGACGACTGCCAAGCCGATGACCGGCCTGTGGCAGGACCTGGTTGAGCTTGAGAAAAAAGACTACTGGCGTGATTACATCTTAGGGTTAACGCAGGAGAAGGCTCTGCCGCGGCCGTGGACGAAATTAACAAATGACGAGATAGATTTTTTTACAAAAAAAGCATACGTGGATTATTTCTTAAGGCCATTGTTTTTGTTGCGCCTGACGCTAAAGGTAAAATCATGGAAGGAGTTTAAAAGAAAAGCCTTAGCCTTCTTATCCATGGTTTTTTCTCAAGAGAAAAAAGCTGAGGCATGGTTTGAAAAAAGAAAAAGGTACCAGGCCTACAATGAAAATTTCTGATATTCAAGACATTCTTTTTCTTGCGCTATTGGCGGCAATTTTTTTTGCTACTGCCGGCATTGAGTTAGATGCACCTGGTCTAGGTGATGAGGAGGCTTTCCTGGTTCATCCGGCTTTTTGTATGATTAAAAAAGATGCCGTGCCCAGATATCTTGGTATTTTTTGGAAGCATCACCGTAATTTTATGCTCATGACCAATGCCTGGGTTGGGCCTGTGTCGCCCCTCTTGTATGTTCCTTCGTTGGCCCTGTTCGGACCCTCCGTGCATGTAATTCGCATTACCAGGCTCTTCTATGGGTTCATTACGATTGCACTCCTTTTTCTGTTTGCAAAGAATTTTTTTGATAGAAAAATCGCATACCTCTCCTCGTTTTTATTGGCGACGTTTCCGTTTTATATTTTTTTGTATAGGCACGGCTACTTAGACGACGGGATTCTGCCAACGTTTGCCCTGGCAACACTATTGTGTTTCTATGCATTCTATAAGCATGGGAAGAACAAATTTTTGTATTGGGGAGCGTTTTTTACCGGCCTGGGCCTTTGTTCGAAGATAACATTTTTATGGTTTATAGGCGCATCGATTCTCGTGGCGTTACTTTTTAAGCTTAAAACCAGGTTGAACAAAAAAAATATTTTCATCGCGTGCTTGCTATTTAACGTAGCGATTTTACCTATGACAGTATTTAACGTATACAATTTGCATAAGTGGAACAGAATGGAAGGAAGTACCATTGGTGCAATTATCAATAACGTAACTATTACGAGGGGCGGCAACAATAATCTCTACTTCCATAAGAATTTCATGACGCGGTTCACTCAATTACAAGGCATATTCAATAATCGCCATGGCGGCACACGGATACGTACACACCCTTTTTATTTCTATCTGTTCATTGTCGCCTTAAGCTTTTACATCATAAAATTCATAGTGTATAGAAAAGACGCTCAGCAAACAAAGATCGCTCTTATTGCATCGTTCTTTTTGATACTGTTTTTCTTCAGCTGTTTTACTATAAATTATTTTAAAATTGAGCATGCTGCAATATATTTGCCATTTGCTATATTGGTGATAGCAAAATTTTTGAACGATGTTTTTGAAAGCAGGTTTAATGTAGGAAAAATCGCAAGGAAAACAAGGTTATTGATGGACGGTCCTGAGAAAGCAGCAGACGCGGCCAAGGTGTTATCAGAGAGAAAAATGTTGATAGCATTTTCCAGAAAGAAATCGGATGCTGCAACTGCCATTACCGTTGCCCTGGTTACGTTTTTTAACTACGCAACCCTGATCGAAAGTTACAAAATTTTATACACAAAAGGCCTCTATCCCGGCCAATTTAACTGGACTCATCCTTCAACCGCCGTATACACATTGTCGGAATACCTAGTGCAGAAAGGTATCCAGAGGCCACTCGTTATAGGCCCGGAATTGACTGTTAATGTGGACATATTAACGCACGGCAACGTGAAGCCACGCATGTGCTTGAGTGATAACGATTATTACGAACTCATCAAGTCTTTTTTGGAGCAATCTATCACTGAGAAAGATAGGTATTATTTAGTGGTAGCACAGGGATTTGCTCAGCGCTTCATAAATACTTTTCAAGGTATGCTTATACGATACGGAAAGACAATTGATATTGTAAAAATCTTTTATAGAAAAGACGGGGTGCCTAATATTATCCTCTTTAAACTCAAAGACGGCCAATATAGTTACGAACTGGATCAATACATAAAGATATCTAGTAAATAGGTAAGATGAAAGTTAGATTGATGAGGACTCTGGATGTTTGGTTTGGCGTACCGCTTTGTTTTCTCTTAAGCGGTTTACATGCCGTGGGTAGGTCCGTGGCATTTAAAAAACAAAAGATAGAAAAAGACACAAATATAGTCTTCATTAAACTCTCTGAGATGGGTGCTATTATTATGGCTTATCCACTCTTGCAACAGATACAAAAGCGTTATCCTCATGCTGAACTATTTTTTGTAACATTTAAAAGAAATAAAGACATTTTTTTGCTCTTGGGAAACATAATTCCTGAAAAAAATATCCTCGCTATCAGCGAAGACTCTCTCTATAAATTCTTCAGAGATACCGTGCAGGCAATGGTAACGTTATGGCAGAAAAAGATAGATGTCGTTTTTGATTTGGAATTTTTTTCTCGATATAGCGCCATCCTTTCATATCTTATTAAGGCGCATAAAAGAGTTGGATTCTACCGCTTTAGTTTTGAGGGCCTTTATAGAGGCAACCTTTGCACGCATAAAGTCTTATATAACCCTCTCAGCCATATCAGTAAGACGTATCTATCCCTGGAACACCTTATCACAAAACCTAAAAAAGATATGCCCGAATTAGAACAGGCTATCGATCCGCACGAGCTTATATTTCCACGATATGTGACCCGATTTGATGTCAGGCGTAACATGGAAGAGCGACTATCTGAATGTGGAATCACCGATGCGCATCATTTATTTCTCTTGAATCCGGGTGAGGGGGTGTTGCCGGTACGTGAATGGCCTCTGGAATACTTTATTGCGCTTTCCCGCTCGATTCTTGAAGACAGCAATAATTATATAATCATTATTGGAACGGAGTTAGCCTCAAGCAAGGCACAAGCACTTCAGCAGGCACTGAACCATCATCGGTGTATCGATTTTACGGGAAGCACCTCTCTGGTTGAGCTGATGGAGCTTTTTACGCTTGCCCATGCTCTTATCACTAGCGATTGTGGCTTGGCGCATTTAGCTATGTTAAGCTCTATGCGTGTATTTGTTATATTTGGGCCCGAAAGTCCACAAGTGTTTGCTCCTTTGGGTAGGCAAATTTCTATATTATACGCTGATTGGCCCTGTTCACCGTGTTTTTCAGTTTTAAATCACAGGAATTCTTTTTGCAAAGACAGTAAATGTTTAAAATCCATCAGACCCGAGATGGTTTATGAACGAATGAGAGCAGCGCTTAAAATCAATGACCAAGCTGCTGTATAGTTTTTAAAAATGTTTATGAAGATAATCCCGAGACAAAAGCCCAGGCTTCCTCCCGATGTCGCGCGCTTATTTTTAGATTTATTGAAGGAAGATAAGTTGCTTGAGGGTGAACATCTTGGACAATTTGAGCACGTTTTTGCTACGTATATTGGAGTAAAGCATGCAATGCTGATTTCTTCTGGCAGATTAGCTCTTTATATTCTTTTAAAGTATTTTGCTATCGGCCAGGGCGATGAAGTGATACTTCCTTCGTATACCTGTCCGGTAGTGCCCAGCATCATTGTTGCTGCGGATGCCCGACCTGTTTTTATTGATATTTCACCTGATGATTTGAACATGAATCCAGATCTCATTGAGCAGAGCCTTACCAGACATACCAAGGCTGTGGTTGCTACGCATATTGGTGGTCACCCTTGCGATATGGCGAGAATTATTGAAATCGGCAGAAAACACAATATCAAAATTATTGAGGACTGCGCCCAGGCATTGGGAGCAGAATACAACAGAAAGCGGGTGGGCAGCATTGGTGATGTTGCATATTTTAGTTTTGCAACGGGTAAACAAATAAATACTATGGGGGGCGGTATTATTACCACAAATGACGATACTTTGGCCAGTTACATAAGAGAAAAAGTCAATAGTTACCTCCTTCCTAATAAAAGTTCGATTATAAAAAAGTTCGTGTGCATGCATACCATACATACATGCATGAGGCCAATTCTGTTTAATGTTTTGGTTTTCCCGATCATATATTTAAGTAATATCTTTTACAAGGATATCATAAATGTGTTGTTCAAAGATAAGGGCATCTTGGCACATTTTTCCGATAAACCATATGAGAAATACTCTAATTTGCAGGCTGCGATTGGATTGTGTCACTTCAAGTCCCTTGTAGATGAAAACAAGAAAAGAATTGCTAATTCCAATATATTAAATACATACCTAGGTGCATCAATAGCAAGACAGAAACAGATGAATGGCACCACGCCGATTTATCTTTATTATACGTTGATATGTAACGATAGAAGCCAAATAAAAAGAAAGCTTTTGGCTCGCGGCATTGATACACAGGAAAGCTGGAATGTTTCATGTGCATCTCTGCCATTATTTACACAATATGCCATACATTGTTCCGTTGCGGATCGAGTTGCACAGGAGGCTTTGTACATACCGAATTATCCAAGCCTGAATCAAGATACTATGAGAAGTATCGCCAGGACAGTCAATAATATGGTGAGAGCATGAAGGTTTTCTTTATTAATGTTGCGAAAAATTTAGAACAGAATAACGGCGTTCTTCACGCTCATCCATACCATGTTTTGCCTCCGCTCGATATCGGATATTGTGCAGCTTTGCTTGAACGTGAAAGGCATGAGATTCTGTTTATTGATACTGCGCTTGAGCCGCATGATATTTCCGAATTAACTCAAGAAATTGTTAAAGTGGATACTGATATAGCAGTGCTGAAACCAGATATATTGACGTATAGAATTACACTGGAGCTTGCTCGGCAGCTCAAGAAATATGTCCGCCATGTAATTGTTATCGGCCCGGTTGTTTCTAGTTCGCCAGAGTTCTTTATCTTTGAAAAAAGTCCGATTGATGCCTGTGTTATGGGTGAGCCCGAATATACGCTCCTTGAGGTGGTTACAAGAATAGAACGGCTTCAGCGGCTCACTGGTATTTCGGGATTATGTTATTTTGATCAGAAAGCCATCATTACCCCTGCGCGTCAACTGTGTCCTGATTTGGATGCGCTGCCGTTTCCGAAGCACGGGCTTTTTCTAAACAAAGGATACTCTTTTTTATATCCGATTCGGATAAATAAGAGAATAAAATTTGAGGCGATGCTTACTAGTAGAGGCTGTCCATACTCATGCACCTTCTGTTCGCCCATACGGCGTGTGTCGTATGGCAGAGAGTATAGAATACGGTCAGCCCAGAACGTAGTTGATGAAATAGAATTTCTAGCATTACACGGCATAAATACGATTTACTTCCTAGATGATTTATTTAACCATGATGATAACAGGGTAATATCAATATGCGACGCGATACAGAAAAGAAAGCTCGATATCACATGGGCCGCCCAGATTAGAGCAGATATTAAGGACCAGGCAATCTTATCTAAAATGAGAGATGCTGGTTGTGGGTGTATCAATCTTGGCATCGAATCAGCCGATGATACGGTTTTGAAGAGAATTGACAAAAAGATAACCATCAAAGATATCGAAAGAACAGTGTCACACTGTAGAAAAATAGGTATTTGCGCTGTGGGTAGTTTTATCATTGGTTTACCCGGCCAGACAAGAGAAATTGTAGCAAAGAGTCTAAAATTTGCGCAAAGATTGCAATTGGATCTTGTTGAAGTTTTGCTCTTTACGCCGTATCCCGGTTCTCGTGCATTTGAAGTGTATGGCAGACGCGAGAGAGAAGACACCTACTCTCATTATGATAATGTTGTTGATTCATATTGCGAAATGGGGATTGATGAATTGCGTAAGACACAAATACAGTTCTATTGTGACTATTACTTCAATGTGCGATTTATGTTTGATTTTCTTTTGCATAACAAGCACTGGATCATAAAGAACCTGATGTTTAACCCTACATTCTTAAAGAAAGCCTTTTTATTTTTGATGCAAACACAGTAAACGAATGAAGAAAAACATGCATCATACCGTAGCAACAACACGGAGGCGGTATACCTGGTAAAAATATGCACAAGGTTAGTCTTTATATTCCTTGTTTCAATGCTCAAGCCACTATTCACCAATGTTTGAAGGCAGTTTTTCAACAGAAGCATCCTTTAAAAGAAGTGGTTGTAATCGATGATGGCTCTACCGATAAAACCGTTGAGATCGCATCGAGATACCCCGTAAAAATTATAAAGCATGGGACTAATAAAGGCTTGGCTGCTGCAAGAAATACCGCAATAAAAAATATAAAAACTGGTTTCATTGCTTCTTTGGATGCCGATTGTATTCCAGAGCCAGATTGGCTCCTTAAGCTTATGAAGGGATTCAGTTCATCCAAAATAGCAGGGATCGGAGGAAGGCTTTTAGAGGTTTATTCGGATTCACCGTGTGATCGTTGGCGTTCAGTGCACATGAGGCAAGATTGGGGGGATAAAGAAACTTCTCCTGCTTTTTTATTTGGCTCAAATTCGGTTTTCCGTAAAAAAGCGCTTCTAAAAATCGGTTTGTACAATGAAAAATTTACGACTAACTATGAAGATGTTGATATGTGCCGGCGTCTCAAAAAAGAAAGATGGCGCTTAGTCTACATCCCAAACGCAATAGCCAATCATTTTAAAAAAGATGATATCTCTACGTTACTAAATAATTATTGGAGATGGAATGTAACGTATTATCAAAAGAGAAAATTATATTTTAATTCAAAAAATTTCGTTTTTAAAATAAAAGATAATATCGGCTTAGCAAACCGTTACCTTAAAGAAGATCTTGCCAAAGGAGAGAATCAGTTATTTTATTTAGATTTTCTATTGGCCCTTCACCACTCTCTACGAGACTGTGAATTTTTTATTTCTCAAAACAACCGGCAATATCCAAATTATACTCCTCTGTCTTTTTGGCTCTCTTTAGTAGATTTGACCTTTTTTTATCATTTGGGGCCGAGAAAGAATCGACTCTCTACGCTTATTCCCGCCAAAGCCGCCTTTTTACAAAATTTCTTTGCTTTAAATTTAATATTGGGCAAATGTATTTGGGAGAGGTTTGAAAATGTTAGTTTCCGCAGGATTATATATAAAGACTTATTGCTCTCGACTTGTAATGTAGACGACCAGGATTTATTAGATTACTTGTTAAATCTGATTGAGTTACATCGGGATTGGGAATGTTTTTTTAAAAAGAAACATCCTAATCTTAACTCTATATTTTTAAAAAGCCTATTTTTTAATCTACGGGGTTGGTTAAACAGGTTGGTCTTTCGTTTTCCCAAGATAATTAAAATGATTGAAATTTCAGCAAAAAAAACAAATAGATTACTGCCTTACGAGAAAGGAAGAGATAAAAATGAAGATAAATAGAATGCCGACAACAATAATCTTATTGGTTATGTCTTGGTTGATTGCAATATTTGGATTAGCGACGTGTGGATACCTAATTATCTATAAATATAATCAGTTTAATTATTTAATGAGCGCTTTTTTAATATTATTAGGAAGTTTGCTTTTAGCTGCGATAATCAGAATGTTTGGCAATATCGGACAGATATTTTTTGACTTAAAGACGTTCATCGAAAAAATATTACCTTCTTTCTCTAGGGATCTGCAAACTTTGAATCATGGAGTGGTTATGCTTGGTAAAGATATGCAGGAAACAAGACAAACCTTAACCCAAGGTTTAAATACCCTAAACCAAGACCTAAAGACCCAGTTCCAAAACCAGACCGCCGCTCTTATTAAAAACCTTGAGCAGTTATCCGTCTCCTTATCCAGCGACCTAAAGGCCTTAGCTCAAGATTTAACTACCCTAAACCAAGACCTAAAGACCCAGTTCCAAAACCAGACCACCGCTCTTGTAGAAAATCTTTTAAAAGTAAGCAATTCTATGAAAAGCGGTATTGAGCAGTTATCCGCCTCTTTATCCCCCGACCTAAAAGCCGTAACTCAAAACCTAAGCACCCTAAACCAAGACCTAAAGACCCAGTTCCAAAACCAGACCACCGCTCTTGTAGAAAATCTTTTAAAAGTAAGCAATTCTATGAAAAGCGGTATTGAGCAGTTATCCGTCTCCTTATCCAGCGACCTAAAGGCCTTAACTCAAAACCTAAACACCCTAAACCAAGACCTAAAGACCCAGTTCCAAAACCAGACCGCCGCTCTTGTAGAAAATCTTTTAAAAGTAAGCAATTCTATGAAAAGCGGTATTGAGCAGTTATCCGCCTCTTTATCCCCCGACCTAAAAGCCGTAACTCAAAACCTAAGCACCCTAAACCAAGACCTAAAGGCCCAGTTCCAAAACCAGACCGCCGCTCTTATTAAAAACCTTGAGCAGTTATCCGTCTCCTTATCCAGCGACCTAAAGGCCTTAGCTCAAGATTTAACTACCCTAAACCAAGACTTAGAAGTCCAGTTTCAAAACCAGACTGTTACCCTGGTAGAAAATCTTTTAGAAGTAAGCAATTCTATGAAAAGTAATTTTGAGCAGGTAAATGGTTATTCCAAGGATATTAACCAAAATATACAACAGATAAAAATTTTCTTTGAGCAGGTAAATGGTTATTCCAAGGATATTAACCAAAATATACAACAGATAAAAATTTTCTTTGAGCAGATTGAAAGGCATTTAGACCTTAAGAAATAATATGCGAGCAATTTTACTCAATCTTCCTTGGGAGCAAAATGGACGCTTAGGGGTAAGGGCGGGTTCGCGCTGGCCTTTTACTTCAAAGCCTGAAAAAGACGGTCATATTCATTATCTTCCTTTTCCGTTTTTTCTCGCCTACGCCACCTCGATTTTAAAAAAGAATGGCCATGAGGCAAAATTAATCGATGCAATTGCCGAAGGCGTCCCTGAGCAGCGTCTTTTTGAGCGCATTGACTCCTTTCATCCAGAGCTTATCTTGGCGGAAATTTCAACGCCATCTTTTAATAACGATATGCGTATTCTACAGGCTATCCATCAAAATTTTTCTCATGCTAAAATAGCGTTGTGCGGACCGCATGCCAGCGTGTTTCCACAGCAAATTTTAACTGAATATACGCATATTGATGCCATACTCATAGGAGAATACGAATACACATTACTTGATTTCGCCCAGCACCTAGAAGAACAAGGCGATATGAAGTCTGTTTTGGGTCTGGCGTATCGCAAAGATGGGAACGTTGCGCTCAATAAGCCCAGGCCGACAATCCGTAATCTCGATACTCTGCCATGGCCGGAAAGAGAAGACGTCCCCCTCTATAATTATAATGATGCCTTTTGTAATCTACCGATCCCGAATGTACAGATTCTTTCAAGCCGCGGATGTCCGTTTCGGTGCATATTCTGTCTCTGGCCTCAAACAGTATACAAAGAACACAGATATAGAAAAAGAAGCCCTAAAGATGTAATCGATGAAATGAAATACCTCATTACGAAATTCCATTTTAAGGCAGTATATTTTGACGATGATGTTTTTAATATTGACCGCGGTCACGTCATTGACATTTGCGCAGAGATAAAAAAAAGAAAAATCGACATTCCCTGGGCGGTTATGGGACGGGCAGATCTTTTTGATACCCAGACACTTGCGGGCTTGGCAGATGCTGGTTTATACGCAATTAAATATGGTATAGAATCTGCAAGTCACCGCATTTTGCGCGCGTGTAGAAAAAGATTAGATTTACTAAAAACGCAAGATATGATTAAGGTGACGAAAGAACTTGGTATCAAGGTTCATTTAACGTTTTGTCTCGGCCTGCCTGGCGAGACGCAAGAGAGCATTAAGGAAAGTATCAAGTTTATTAGTGAGGCTCAGCCAGATTCTTGTCAATTCTCGTTTGCCACACCGTTCCCAGGTACTGAGTATTTTAAATTCTTATACGAAAAAGGCTGGCTTGAAAAGACCAGCTGGTCTAGCTATGACGGTAGTCAAAGATGTGTTGTGAGAACCGAGGCATTAACGAAGGACAATATCGAAAGTATTAAAGAGGAATTATCTAACCTGAATACATTGTGTGCGAAGAGATAATGTTGAGAAATGCATATAATTAATAATAAGTATAAAGATTAAGCAAAAATAGAAAATGCAAAAGAAAGATTTAGTGAATCGCAAACTGTTACTATTCATATTATCAATCGGCCTGGCGATACGTCTGGTACCTATTTCGCAGCTCACCTCAGGGCCCATCTCGTACGAAGAAGGTCAGAAAATAGCAACAGCTGCTGAGATATGGTACGAACTCTCACCGCGTGTTCTGCAGTTATCGTTCAGAAAGAATTTTGAATCATTTCTGCGCCAGATGCCCCAGATACCAGTTAAAATAAAGGTTCCGCGTCGTTCGCAAGTGACCAATCTTAGTTCTGTGCAGCCGTATCTTGAACCTGCAGGTGAACCTCGGCAAAAAGTTATTATGACAGTTTCAGCTCGGCCAAGCCCGGTGACTCCCGTGCTTCAGTCAAGGCAGGAGACAATTTCACCTCGGCCAAGCCCGGTGATTCCTGTGCTTCAGCCAAGGCAGGAGACAATTTCACCTCGGCCAAGCCCTGTGATTCCTGTACTTCAGCCAAGGCAGGAGACAATTTCACCTCGGCCAAGCCCTGTGATTCCTGTACTTCAGCCAAGGCAGGAGACAAAAACTTATCGCCCCAAAGTCGGTTTTAAAAATCGCCCTTCTACAAACTTTGAACCTCCATCTCAGTGGACACAGGTGGCATGCGATATACCCCTTATCCAGGAAGCTCAGGATAATTTTAATGAAAAACTATTTGATCAATCTATATCGAACCTTGAAAAATTTTTCAGTATAACCAAAGGTGATCCTGCAAGCTTACATGTTTTGGCCTGGGTTGGTTTAGCAAGTAATTATGTAGAAAAGGGGATCAGGAGGCGCTTAGACACAGAGAAAAAGGAATTTTACCGGAAATCGAAAGAGTATTTTCAGAGAGCACTCACTATCAGCGAGCCTCAATCCCCGTTGAACCTGTCAATATGTTCCGGACTAGGGTATATATTTTTACAGCTCAAGGACTATCCCCAAGCAATTCTGTATCTCAAGAAAGGCCTGTCCGTCGCTCCTGAGGATTTCACCCGCGAGAAGGTAGATATCTACACAAATCTAGGCTATGTGTACCTGGAACAAAAACAATACCAGCAGGCCATTGATTACTTTAACAAGGGCATGGAGTTGCTCTCGCCGGATTCTCCGTTGGCCGTACCTCTCTACGTTGGCCTAGCTAATGCATACCGGGAGCTCAAGGACCATCCCCAGACAGTGGCGTATCTTAATAAGGCCCTGGCAA
>Ga0315291_10005022_pt1 | contig 16684 bp, 14 predicted proteins | sample YL17G12_20_MG_FD_203070 | JGI IMG/M metagenome (GOLD analysis project Ga0315291, IMG submission 203070) | Sediment microbial communities from Yellowstone Lake, YNP, Wyoming, USA - YL17G12_20 | ecosystem: Environmental > Aquatic > Freshwater > Lake > Sediment | place: USA: Wyoming | collected...
GCTAACCCGCATTAAGGCCGTACGCCAGCACCTTCAGGTGCTGGTAGTTAACGCCGAAGACGAGCGAAGCTCGTCTCGGCCGAGAAGACCGGCAGCGGCCGGTCTTCAGCGGCCCAGAGGACCGAAGGTCCTCTTGGGAGCCGGGGAACCGGTTTACCGGAACCCCGAGGCTCGGGCTTGCCGGTTTCCCGGCTTGCCGGCTATCCCTCCGGCTCACCGGCTCGCCGGCTTCCCGGTTCCCAGTCAGATATTTCAAAAACCGGTGAAAACCAATAAATAGCCCCTGCGTCTACCGTGAGGGCGGTAGTGCATCATGCCCGATGGACTGGACAAGATACTCGACGAGGTGCGCAAGAACCCGGAGCTTCTGCTGACGAAGTACCTCAGGGCCGAGAGGCTCGTCCTGCGCGACGACGACAACAAGAAATCGAAGACGCCCGGCCAGCGCATTTACACGGATGCGGTGGTCCTCTTCACGGAGGGGATGGCCTTCTTCATCGACAGCGACAACAAGCTCCACCAGGTGGCCCCCGACGTGGTGCAGGAGATAATCTACTCGCCCGAGGCGTCCCAGTGGATGCGCCAGCTCATGCTATTCAGCGCCAGCCAGATGATAAACCAGCTGATGCTTTCGAAGAAGTTCGAGCGGCCGGAGCCTTGAAATCCCTGAAGGGTGCAAGGGACGTAAGGGACGTTCGGGGCTATTTGTAAAAAGGGACGTAAGGGACGTTCGGGGCTATTTGTAAAAAGGGACGTAAGGGACGTAAGGGGCGGGGGAATATATATCCCCCGAGTTCACCAATCGCATAGCCCCTTACGTCCCTTTCGCCAATATCACAAAACGTCCCTTACGTCCCTTATGTCCCTTGGTCCTACTCCGACTTCCACACCTCGATACCCTTCTCGCCGATCTTGTAATGGAATGTCTGCTTGGGGCTCCCGGTCTGCGCCACCGAGAGCAGGCCGCTGTTTGGGTCCATGTCGATGAGAACATCCGCCAGTTGCATGATCGTCTTGACGTCCTTATCTTCGTGCAGGTCCGGCTGGATGAGCAGGAAGCTCACGGCCTTCAATCCCTTGACCTTGGCCCTCAGATACGACAGGAACCGATAGACCCCGGCGGCAGACACGTACATGAGCACGGTGTCTATGGAATCGAACACCAGCCTCTGCTGGTAGACGCCCTTCCCCAGAAAGTCGGTCATCGAGGTGATTATCGTGTTGCTGAGCTTGGCAAAGTCCGCAACCGACGCGACGTACTTGACGCTGGGCGTGTCCTGCAGCGACGGGTCCGACTGCGGGGCGTACGAATCGACGAACACGTACTTGCCCGGGTGCTTGGACACGTCCATGCCTTTTTCGGCCATCTGGGCGACCACGTCGGTCATGAACTCCTTGGTCGTGAGGAACGTGCCCGCCTCCTCGGCCGATATCCCCGTGAAGAAGAACTGCTGGGCCAGAAGCTCCCGCCCGGAGAGCGATGGCCCGGAGATGATGCAGAACGAGCCCGAGCGCACGCCTCCGTCCAGGGCCGCATCTATCCCTTCTATGCCGGTCTTGGACCTGGACGCCATCATTGTTCTCCCTCCTCCTTCCTGGTCTCTGCCAACGCCACGCCCATCAGCTTGTATATGAGGGCGTCCAGAAGCTCGCTTATGCCCTTCTTCTCTATGGCCACCGTCGGGATGACCGGCACGTCGTCAGGGAGCTCCAGCTGTCGCCGGATCTCCCCGGGCGGGAGGGCCGATTCTCCATCGGAATAGTTGGCGGCGACCAGAAGCGGCATGGTCCGCGCCTTTGTCCGCAGCAGCATCGTCCGCGCCCGCTCGAAGGTGCGCGGGTCGGTGGCGTTGATCACCAGTACGACGGCCACGGCCTCCTCGGCCAGTATTCCCAAGATGGGGTCGAAGAGCTCCTGCCCCGGCGTCCCGTATAGGTCGCAGGCGAAGCCCTTGTAGTCGAGGTAGCCGTAGTCCATGGCGACGGTTGTGCCCATGCGGTCGACCGAAACGGCGGAGGTCGACATGGCCCGGACCATGGTCGATTTCCCGGAGCGGTGCGGCCCGGTGATGAGCACCTTGGGGAAATAGACCCTGACGCCTCCGGGCCTGAGTATCTTGATGGGCACCGCCAGTTTTTCGTATTGGTCGGCGCCTATCCGCTCGGCGAACAGGAACTGGCGCACTATCGACGCCTCCTCGATCGGCCTGAGCGACAGTACGGCGTCGAAACCGGCCTTGACCCGCTTCACGCAGTCGGGGTCGTAGCCCCAGGTCGAAAAAAGGACCATGACGTTCGCTTTCGTTTTCAGGCGGGCCACTAGGTCGAGGAAATCGTCCAGCCCGTCCTCGTGCATGTCCATGAACGAAGAAAGGCTGTCCAGTATGACGACGGCCCTCTCCGGGTGGGCCTTCTCGATGGTCTCCAGCACCTGCTCGACGCTGGAGGGGTCCTTCACGACGAATCTTTCGCTCGACGGCTGGCCGCTGAAGCCCGAAAACGAATCGACCATGGCGAACCGGCCCGCCTCTTCCAGTCGGGGCAGGTCGAAGCCCAATATGTCGCCCTCGCGCCGCACCGAATCCGGGGGCTTGTTGTTGACGACGTAGATGGCCTTGCCCTGGTCGCGGGCGACGTTGCAGACCGTGCTGATGGCAAAGGGCGCCGGGTCTATCCCGGGCGAGCTGATGAAGAGCACCGAGCTGTGCTCGGGCAGGCCCCTCAGCTTGTCGTCGAAAACCCGTATGCCCAGTTTGAACATCGTGTTGCCTCTTTTTGTTCACGGGGGTGGAAGGGTGGAAGGGTGGAAGGGTGGAAGGGTGGAAGGGACGGAACGAAAACGCCCGTCCTCCCCTTGCACCCTTCCACCCTTTCACCCCTGCACCCTTGCACCCTTTTCTCCTTACCGCAGGCCCGGCTGGATGGTCACGCCGGACTGGTTGATGTCCACGGCCTGCTCGCCCGTCAGGTGCTTCGTCCCCCTCATCTTCAACACCTCGAGGTACTTGCGGCGGGCGTTCTCCTCCTTCGGATAGGAGAACACCAGTATCGAGTCGGCCATGTAGCCCTCCAGCGAGTGGGGAATGTCGGCGTAGCTCATCTCCGATGTGAGGAAGGTGATGCAGTTGAAGGCCTTCATGAACGTCGTGAAATCGTGGAGGAACTCGCGGTACTTCTTCTGGCTTTCGATGGCGATGCGCATCACGGTTATCGGGTCCAGCACCAGCCGGTTGGGGCTGTAGCGCTCGACCTCGCCCTTGAGGGCGTTGAGCACGTCGTCCGGGTTCCGGCGCATGGCGTCGCCCATGTCGATGAACACGACCCGCCCCATCTCGACCAATGACTGGTCGAAGAACGAGAAGCTGGACAGAAACTTCTGCACGACCCAGTTGGGCTCCGAGATGCCCGTGAGGTACATGCCCGTCTCGCCGGACTTGGCGCCGTGGAACAGGCTCTGGACGCACATGGTCGTCTTTCCCGTCCCGGGCTCGCCCGCCACCAGGATGCTCGACGGGAGCGGGAAACCGCCTTCGATCATCTCGTCCAGGCCGGGTATACCGGATTCAACACGTTCCAAACCATGAACCTCCCGCTGGTTGCATCGGATATGGTTTGAAACTTATATATATTTGGTATCGTCAGGCGACCCTTTCCAGGGCGATGCCCCGGGCCTGGATGGCCAAAAAGAACGCCCTGGTGAACAACCCCTGGCGCAGGAACTCGCGGGCCTTCTCCAGGCAGCGCCTCGCATCGGACACGGGCCGGCCCCGGGACTCCTCGGCGCGCAGGTGCGCCTCCGATGCCTCTATCTGCTTTTCGGCCTGGTCCTCGTCTATGAAATGGGAGACCGGTATCTCGCATCCTGTCGATACCACATCGGCGCCCATGAATCCCTTTCTTTGGGGCCTTTTCGTATATCAATTATTTGGTACTATGGTCGATTTTATATATATATATATAAGACGGATTTACCGCCCGGTATGACCGACCTTGCGCCCGCCCTGCTGGCATTCTTCCTGTGGGGGCTATCGAGGGGCCTCACGACGTGCCTGTTTCTGTGCGCTCCGGGGATGATACCGGTCATGGTCAACGAGAGGGCCGGGGTGCTCCGGTCCCTCTGGCTGGGGTTCCTGCTCTCGTTGCCGCGCGTCCTTTTGCTTACCGCGCTGGGCGCCATCATAGGCTATGTCAGCTTCGAGGCCCTGAGGGCGGCCCAGCTGAAGGGCGCCTTCTGGTGGACCAGCGTCGCGGCGTACCTGTTCCTCGGCCTGCTCCTCATCGCCGTTGGCGCCCGGCTGCTCAGGGGATATGGCGGGGCCGGCGCCAACCGGGACCGGAAGCCTGCCGGGGAACAGAAGGCGGCGCGCAAGCGGCGAAAGCGGCCGGATGGCAAGCCCGACCGGCCTTCCGCCTGGGGCCGCATCTGGGCAGACCTGGCCGAGCGCGTCTATCCCGGCTCGGGGAAGAGCGACACGCTCTTCCTGCTCTGGGGCGGGGTGCTGAGCCTGGCCTGCCTGGCCGAAATAGGCCTGCTCGAGGGCGTGGCGGCGGGCGCCGTATCCGGCAGCGAGGCGTCGGGGGGATACTCGGCCGGGCTGGGAGCGGCGCTGATGCTCTCCCTTTCGCTGGGGGCGACCGTCCCGATAATGGCCGCGGCCGCGGTGGGCGGCAGCCTGGTCGAGCGGGTCCGGGACAAAAAGCGCCTCGAACTCGTCAAGGGAGTGATGGCCATGCTCATGGTGATGCTCGGGCTCTACTTCGTTTTCAGGGAGGTCTATCTGGCCATCACCACGCTGGGGTGGTATTGAGATGGGCGAAACCGGGCAAGGGCCTGACGGCGCCGAAGGCAGGCCAAAACTCCTGCTCCATGTCTGCTGCGGGCCCTGCTCCACCGAGGTCATCGAGCGGCTGGCGGCGGAAAACGACCTCGTGCTGTTCTTCTTCAATCCGAACATCTTCCCGCGCGAGGAGCACGACCGGAGGCTCGCGGAGGCAGAAAGACATGCTATCGCCCACGGCCACAGGTTTCTCCGCGGAGGATGGGACCATACCGGGTGGCTCGCCGCTGTAAACGGCCTCGAGGCCGAGCCCGAGGGCGGGAGAAGATGCGCCGCCTGCTTCTCCTTTCGGCTGGAGGCCGCGGTCGGAAAGGCCCGTGAAGAGGGGGCGGCCTCGTTCACGACCACCTTGACCGTGAGCCCGCACAAGAACGCCGCGGCGGTGAACGCCGCCGGTGAAGCGGCCGGGCGGAACGCAGGCGTCCATTTCCTGGCGGCGGATTTCAAGAAAAAGGACGGCTTCCTCAAAAGCTGCAGGCTGGCAAAGGAGGCCGGCATGTACCGGCAGGAATATTGCGGGTGCGAATATTCCATGCGAAAAACGGCCTAGGCCTATTCTTCTTCGAGCGGCTTCACATCCAGGGCGTCGTCCTCTTCGCCGAATGGCTCCTCGTCGTCGGCCGGCGCCGGTGGTCCCCTCGGAGGGGCTTTTGTGTCCGCAGGGCGTGGGGCGCGCCGTTTCTGGGTCTTTCCCGCCGGCACCTCATCCCCTTCCGGCCCGCGCCCTCCTTTGCATCCCCGCGCCTCTTCACCGTTTTCTTCCGCCGCCCGCGAAAGCCCTCGCCTGGCGACCAGGAACCCGGCGACGATGATGAGGATGACCAGCGCGGCGAGGCCGGCCTGGAATACGATGTCCCTCCACGAAGGCGTTCCCGGCGTGTTGTCCACGGGCGGCGGAGGCGGCGGCGGGGGCTCCACGGCCCTCACGGAGATCTCGACCGAGGCGGTGTCGAACGCGCCCGAAATGTCCCGCACTATCAGCGTCACGACGTGCCTTCCGGGCCCGAGCGTGGCGTTGAGCTCCTCTCCGTGGCCGATGAGGTCGGTACCGTTGGATTCCCAGGTGTAGTTGAGCTCGTCGCCCCACTTCAGGTCGGGGTCGAAGCTGCCCCAGGCCGAGAAGTGGATCGGCGTCACGTTGTCGTAGCCTCCGCCCGCCGAGGGGTACTCCATGACCGCGGTGGGGGCGTCGTTGGTGTTCTCGATGATGAACGTCAGGTTGACCCAGTCCTCGTAATCGGGGTCCCGGACGCTGACGCGCACGCGCCGCGTGCCCACGTCGTCGTTGGTGGGCTGGAACGAGAGCACCGGGCTGGAGGCGGACAAGAACCGGACCAATGTGTCGTTGGTCACGAACCAGAGCCGCTCGCCCTCGAAGTCCAGATCGGGGTCCTGCACCTCGATGGCCAGCGAGAAGGGCTCGTCCTGCCGGGCGTAGAACTGCATCCCGTCGCGGGGCGCGGTGCCGTTCACCGCCACGATGCGGGGGGGGTCGTTGACCGGGCGGACCGTGACGGCTATTTCGTGCGTCGCGGACAGCCCGTACGGGTCGGTCGCCCGCAGCACGACGGTCCCGGCGCCGTTCCAGTTCTCGCGCGGCCGGAAGGTGGTCTTCCCGCCGGGGGCGACCGTCACCGTGAGGTTGGCGCCGGAGCCCTCGAAGTTGGCCGGTGCGTCGTACTTCAAAGGCTCGTCGTCCTGGAATATCCTCGAGCAGTTGATGGTGGTGGAATCCACGGTGTCCTCGTCCATGGCGAGGCTGGCCGGCGCCCACGGCGCCACCCGCGGGGCGTAGGCGATGTCGAGCACGAGCTGGGGCGCCCAGAACGCCGTGCCCCCGGTCCGGCCGCTGTACCATTCGAGCAAAGAATCCGGCCCCGAAAGGGGTCCCTTGACGCGGAACGAGGCGTAGCCTTCGGCTAGCTGGCGGGAGAGCACCCGGCACTGGGCCCCGGTGAGGTTGAAGAGCTGCCAGCGGCCCGGGACGAGCGCGGCGGGGCCGAACTGCTCGCCGAGGTAGTCCTCGTAACCGGCGTCCCGCAGGCCGGTGTAGTTCGGCCGGCCCGCGCCGTCGAAGAGCGAGGCGGCGCCGGCGCTCAGCAGCTCCACGGTCCAGAGGCTGTCGGCGAAGGCCGCATCCGTGTTTCGCACCATGAGCCGCACCGATCCGGCGGTGATTATGACGTCGGCGGGATAATCGGAGGCGTCGAAGCGCATCCCCGAAAGCCTCGGGGTGCCCGACGAGACGCCCGAGGACAGGCCCTCCTCGGCGAAGCGGTTGGAGCCCTCCAGGCCGGTCGCCCAGCCGGCGTAGCCCTGCCGCGGCCGGTAGGTGAGGTCGTGCGTTCTGAAGCTTGTCCTGCTCCCTCCGAAGTCCACCATTCTGGAGTTGCCGAAGAGGTCGGCGACCTCGACGGCCACTGAGTAGTCCGTCCGGGGCAAAAGGTTCTTGAGCTCCAGCTCGTGCCCGAATGCAATTTCCCCGTCGGTTGCCTTCCTTTCCCCCGACCCGTCCGTGTAGACGACGCTCGCGGAGGACACCTCGTCCGTATCGAACCGGAAGAACGCCGAGGAGTTCGTTACGTTGTCGAGCTCGATGTTGCGAATGACCGGCGGGGCGCCGTCCACGATGCAGGTGTCGTAGGAGGTGCCCGGCGGGTGCCGGTCCTCGTAGTAGACCCGCACGGTGTCGCCGTCGCGGACCTGGAGCGTGCCGTCCCGGGCCGGATTTCCCGGCGCGACCTGGAGGGCTCCCTCGAATAGGCCCTTCGTGGCCGTCTCCGTCAACCGCAGCGGTTCGGGGTCCGGCTCGGTCCCGCTCTCGGCCATCACCGTCACCTGGCCGGTGCCGCCAAGGTCGCTGTCCAGGAGCGTGATCCCGAGCGTGGAGAGCGTCCCGGTCCTCTCGCGGTCGATGCGGACCAGCCCGACCGAGGAATCGAAAAGGTCGCCTGTGGCGACCAGGGCGTACCGCTGGCGGCCGCTGCCCGGCTGGTCGCCGCCGGGCACGTTCAGCGCCAGGACCTTGACGGCGTACAGCCCGGGCGCGGGTTTGGGGATGATGACGCCTTCCACGGTGTTGTTGGGGTCGGCCGTGTCCGAGACCACCGAGCTGCCGTTCTGGAACTGGTTGCCGCGGTACACGGTGCCGTTGGGGCAGGTCACCTCCAGATTCAGGTCGTTGACCAGCCCGGCGCCGGGCCAGTCGTTCCAGGCCAGCATGACCTTGAGGGGCCGGCTGGAGTTGACCGTTATCATCTGGACGCGCTGCTCGCCCGTGGCGAGGCCGTCGTTGATATGCGTGTCGTTGTAATAGTCGCTCACCCAGACGCGGCCGCTCTTCGGGTAGCCCGCAAGATAGAGCGCGCTGGCCAGATCGATCTTTCCCCATCCCTGCGACCAGTCCGGGATGGCGCCGGTCACGTACGCCCCGCCGGACTGGTCGACGCCGGAGGCGGCCAGTATCGCCTTGCGCAGCGGCCCCGACGGCTGGAAGCCGGGCCCGGAGCGCCGGGCGCCGTCGGGATAGAATCCGTCCAGGAAATACTGCTCGATGATGATGCTGGCCGCCGAGGCGATGGGCGTGGCCATGCTCGTGCCGCTCATGTCTGAATAACCATCGTTGTAGGTGTTCTTCTGGTTGTCCGAGCGGGCCGAGTGGATGCTCTTTCCGGGAGCCACTATCAGGGGCGCGATGAGCCCCTCCTGGGTCGGCCCGTGGGCGCTGAACGAGGCCAGGTCGGTGCTGTTGCCGTTCACGGAGGCGCCCACCGCCACGGCATTCTTGCTGGTGGCCGGCTCCAGCACGGAGCCGTTGGACGGCCCGGTGTTCCCGGCGGCCCAGAGCGAGAGGAACTCGGGGTGGTCCCACTGGAACTGGTCCACGCGCTGGGCCCTGAGAGTGTATTCCTTGCGGTCGTCGCCCCAGCTGTCGGAGTGCGTGTGGGCCCCGTAATCGTAGGCGTCGCCCAGTATGCCCCGGATGAGCGGCGGGTCCCAGGTGCCGTCGGGCGTGGTTATGTCGTACTCGGCCAGTTTCGCCCCGAACGCCAGCCCGTCGTAGATGTCGTAGCCCATCGGGGTGACGAGGCTGTCCCCGGCCAGCGAGCCGGCCGTGTGCGTCCCGTGGCCCATGGGCGCCCCGGAGTCCCAGTCGTCGACCGAGGTATTGTACCGGACTATCTTGCGGTGGTCCGGGCCCGGGACGCCGGCGTCGTTCATCTTATCGCGGAAGTTGATGTGGTCGTAGTCCATGCCGGAATCGGCTATGCCCGCTATCTCGCCGTTGCCTATCAGGCCGGCGTCCCAGAACGGGGTCGCCATGTTCGCCGCGTCGCCGGACTGGATGACCCAGCGGGCGACGTCGTTGCGCGGCGACGCGGTGCCGGCAGTCTCCAGGGTCCACAGGCCCGGCAACTTCAGGACCCTTTCGGCCACCGGTCGCTGGGCCCGCACGACCGCCGAGTTCCACCAGGCCGTGCCTTCGTCGAACTCGACGATCTGTCCGCCCGAATCCCGGACCAGCGCGAGCGCCTTTTCGAAATCGGCGGGCGCCTGCTTGAAGAACACCATGTCGAACTCGAAAACGCCCTCGGGGAGCGGGTAGGGCAGCTTGTGCTCCGGCCCAAGCTCCGTCATCCACCGCACGAAATGAAGGCGCGACATCGCCAGGGCCTGCGCCCGGTCCGCCTCCACGACGAAATTGAAATGGCTGAGGGCGCCTCCGACGAACTGGGCGCCCGTAGCCTCGATTTCGGCGGTCCAGGCGGCCTTCACGGGGCCCTTGAGCTTCACCACGAGATAATGCGGGCCGGCACCGTCCAGCCGCAGCGTGTCCGTCCCTTTGGACGCAAATGCCTTGTTCGTGGGCGTGAAGCTTCCGCCAGGCAGGACCACCTCGTCGAGCCCCCCAAGCTCGAAGAAAGCGACCCCGGCGCGCTCGAGGCGCCGCTCGTCGGCGGAAGAGGCCCACATCGTGGAGAACGTGGAATAGGATTCGTCCACATCGAAGCCTCGCTCCTTCAGCCAGGAGGCGCCGGCCTCGACGCATACGTAGCGCTCGCCGGCGGCCGCGCCGTCCGGCGCGGCAAATGGCCAGGCAGGCAGGAGAAATGCCACGACCAGCAGGGCCAGAGGTTTTATTCCCATCGGTATATAAATTAGCGATTTCCTACTATTTAACATGATTGGGATTGGATGTAACCGATTAAAGGGGGAAAAGGGTGCAAGGGTGCAAGGGTGCAAGGGTGCAAGGGTGGAAGGGTGGAAGGAGGAAAACTCGCCACGGACGATAGCCCGTTCGTGCCGTGCACCCATGCACCCTTCCGCCCCTGCACCCTTCCACCCTTTCAGAAATATCATTGCAGCGGCGATTCGCACGCCGGGCAGACCTTCCAGCCGGGCTTGACGACGGCCCTGCACTTGGGGCACCGGCCCTTCAGGTCGGAAAGGCAGAGCGGGCACTTGTCGAGGCCCTCCTCGATCTGCTCCTGACAGTGGGGGCAGCGGGGCTTGACCTTGACGTCGGATACGACGGCCGGCTTCTTGACCAGCACCGGGATGGGCGTGGCCGGCTTGGACGGCGCCGCCTTCATCATGGCATCCTCTGCCTGGTTGTTCACCTTCTCCACAAGCGCCAGTCCTTCGTCTATCCGGTCCTCGGCGAGCGCCACCCGGGCCCTGGACAGCGTGGACCCTGATTCGGCCATGTCGGCCCCGACCTCGGAGCCGTCCTTCAGCAGGGTCTCGGCGGCCTCGAGCCGCTCCCTGAGCCGTCTGGTGCGGTATTCCTTTTTCGCCTTCCTGGCCAGCTCCTCGGCCCTCTGGAAGTGCGAAACGGCCTTCTCGTAGTTCTTTATCTTGATGGCCAGCTCGCCGCGGCCTGTCAGGGATTCGGCCTCGACGACGTCGGCGCCCTTGGCCTTGACCTCCTTGACCAGGCGGGCCGTGCTGTCCTTCAATGCAAGGGCCTTGCACGACTGGCACTCCCCCTCGGCGGGGAGCTCGGCGCCGCAGACCGGGCAGGAGAGCTTCGGCCTCTCGACGGTGAGGTCGGCGCGGCACTGCGGGCAGTTCTTCCAGCGCAGCTTGACGCCCCGGCCGCACGCCGGGCAGATGCCGTCCTGGGGCTCGTTGCAATAGGGGCACTTCTTCCACTCGGGCCGGAGGCCCTGGCCGCATTTCCAGCAGGCGTTCGGCTCCTTCTTCTCCGGTTGCCTGTTTTCCGTGTACTCCTTTGTTCCGGAAGCGTCCCGGTAGCCGCGGGTGCCCTCCGCCTGCTCGGAGTAGCCCCGGGCGACCTCGCCTTCGGCCGCGGCCGGCGCCGCTACAGGCGCCGCCCCTTCCCGGGTGGCGCTCTCGTCGGGCGAGTAGGATGGATTTTCTTCGGCCTGCCGGCCGGCCTCTTCGACCCTGCGGAGCTGGGCCCTCGCCCTGTCCAGGACGTCGTGGGCGTAGGTCTCCGCTTCGTCGTAGTTTCTGGCCTCGCGGGAGGATTCGGCGCTCTCGAGCATCTCGCCGAGGTTGGGGTTGGCCGCGCCGAGCTTCTCGAGTTTATCGATGGCGGCCAGGGCCTTCTGGATGGTGTCCTTGGCGCCGCAGTTGTGGCAGGTCCTCCAGCTGCGCTCCAGGGCGATGCCGCACTTGGGGCAGGTCGTCACGGCGACCGGCGCCTCGAGGACCGATTCCTGGTCATCCTTCTTCTTGATGTTGCCCAGGATAGTGTTTCCGCCGCGGGTGAGGCCCACCGGCTTGAGACGGCCTAGCTTCTCCCGGCGGAACTTGTAGTAGTCCTTGGGGAACTTCCCCTCGACCCCGGGCTCGGCGGTCTCGGTCACGACCGGGACGGCCTGCCTCTCCGTTACGTGCTCGACCGCCTTTTTCTTTCGTGACATTGCCACCGCGACGACCACCAGGACCAAAACGATGGCGGCCACGGCGCCCAGCAGGAGGGTCATCGGCAGCCCCTCGGCCTGCCCGTTCTCACTGGCCTTTGCCAAGAACACCGGGGAGACGTCATGGCTGTCCTTGAAACTGGCGCTGTCGGTGCTCGGGCTGTATATCTTCACCGTGAGCGAATGGCTCCCGGCCGTCCTGGGCGTGAACGTGATGGTCACCTTGTAGTTCCGGTTGGGCCCCAGCGAGGGGATGACCGTGTTGGGCGAAAGCGGCGGGACATCCGCGACGCTGGATGTGGAGGGGTATATGTAGACCAGCAGTATCACCGGCTGGTAGGTCCGGTTCTGCAGGTTGGTGAGGTTGATCTCGATGCTCAATTTCTGCCCGACCGACACCTCGACCGGCGTGGCGCCGGCCGAGACCGAGAAATCGTCCTGGGCTGCCGCGTCGGGGGGAAGGCATGTCAGCACCAAAACGAATCCCGCCGCGAAAGCGAAAGCCGCTGCCTTTTTCATGCCCTTTCCACGCCAGGCGGTCATCGCTTTTCGGGGCCGCGATTACCGTCGGGGCCGGATAGTGCTTTCATATATAAGTGATTTGTCATCACGGCACCGCAGAGCCGGCCGCGGACGCCCCGGCCGCGGCGATCGTGAGCTCCAGCCCGGTCCGGGTTATCACGTACGGAAGGAGCTGGATGGGCGTGCGGGTCCCGCGTATCTTCACGATGTCCATCACCCTCTCGCGCTGGCCGGTGAAGGGGTTCTCCCGCCTCTGGAGCCAGATGGCGCCGTAGGCGTGGTAGAGGGCCGCCTCGTTGAATCGGCGGGAAGTGGCGCTGTCGAATATTATCAGGACCGTGATGCCCCGGGACCGGAGCTTCATGAGCATCAGGTCGAACTGGTCCCTAAACTCCTGCTGGTCCAGGTTGGCCGTGTGCGTGCTGAGGCTGTCGAGCACCAGGACCTTCGTGTCCTTCGGCAGGTGCTCCACGAGCTCGGTCATGCGGGCCTTGCGGTCCTCCATCCCCATGCCGACGCTGGCGGCCGTCTCCTGCGCGCGGCTCTCGCTGTACTCGAGGAAGCACAGCATACCGGCCTTCTCCAGGGGCCGGAGGTCCCAGCCGAAGGACGAGGCCTGGCCCCGCAGGTCGTCGGCGTCCTCCTCGGTCGAAAGGTAAACGGCCTTCATGTCGGAGGCGGCGCAAACGCGCGCGAACTGGAGCGCCATGACGGTCTTCCCGGCGCCGGCATCCCCCGTCACGAGCATCGCCCTTCCCCGGGGGATGCCTCCTATGGCCTCGTCCAGCCCGGCGATGCCCGTCGGCAGCCTGCGATGCGCACTCTCGGCGGCGGTCATGGAGCTCCCACCTCTTCCACGTCGATGGATATGCCCGATAATTATATGTGTCTTATCGGGCCAAGTGTCGATATCTGAGAGTGGATATGCGTTTGGCGTACGGCGGACGGCGTACAGCGGTCGGCGTTCGCACGCTATCCGCAGCCCGCGGCACGCTGAACGCCGTTCGCAGTCCGCTGCCCGCTGCCCGCCGTCCGCCCGTTCGACCATATGAAATTCTTTATACCGGGAATAGCATCTTCTCGACATGAACGGCGGTTCCGGCAACGACCATACCCCCCGGAGGGTGGCCGACCTGGAGTCAGGGCTCCAGAGGGTGGTGGGCAGGCTCGAAACGCTCGAGCGCTCCAACCGGTCAATAGAGCAGGACATCCGGATCATGAAGGACCAGATAAACAGCATGCAATCGTCCATCCAGGAGATGCTAATGATATTCCGCAACCTGTCGGAGAAGGTGCGATCGCGTGTCGATTCGGAGGGCCATGATCCAAGGGGTGCTGCCCAGGGAGCAAGGGGCCGGGCGGCCGTAAGGGGCCGGGTGCAAGACGAGCTCGTGCGCGACCCGCGCCACCTTCGCGAGGACGAGGACCGGGACGCCTGAGGCGGTTGGCATGGGGCCGTTTTGGGACTCGAAGCATCCAAGGATCCACGTCGTGACCTGTTTTCTGATGCGGCGGGGGAAGATTCTCATTCTCCGGCGCAGCGAGAAGGTGGGGACCTACCGGTGCAAGTGGGCCGGCGTTTCCGGGTACATCGAGAAGGGCGAACGGCCCGTCGACACGGCGTTCAAGGAGATACATGAGGAGACGGGCCTCACCGCCGCCGACGCGGCGCTCGTCCGGGAAGGCCCGATCCTGCCGGTAGCGTTGACGAACTTCGTCGTGCACCCGTTCCTCTTCGAGGTGAAGAGGGGGCGCATCCGCCTGGACTGGGAGCACACCGCGCACCGGTGGATAAGACCCTCGGAGCTGCGGCGGTTCGGGACCGTACCCGGGCTCTCGGCGGCGCTGGAGAGCGTGCTCATTCCGCGAGCGTGAACAATTTGTCGTCGAGCCCGACGTCGAACAGGCCGAGCCGGGCGGCGGCATCCAGCCAGCCGTGGGCGTAGTTGACGCTGGCGAAGGCGTTGACCAGTTCGCCGTTTTCGAAAAAGTGCTTTGCGTCCGAGAAATAGGACCGGGCCATGTTGAGGAAGTCCTCGGCCACCCGGCGGTAATGAGAGCGCGGGGGGACGGCTATCCGGACCTTCTCGAGCGCCCTTGTCGTGGTCTCGAGGTCCTTTTGGCACTTCTCCTGCAGCAGGCGCAAGGTCCGCTCGCGCGAGCATCCCGGGTGCCTCATGGAGGTCGTTTTGGCAGGGCACCATTTGCGCAGCTTCGCGAGGAGCTCGCCGGGGAGCTTCCCGGGCTCGATGTCGATGAAGCCGAACCTCTTGAAGAATTCCGGTTTCTCGGTAAGGCAGAAGACCTCCGAATCGGAATGCTCGAGGCACTGGCGGACCAGGAGGGTCCCGACGCCCCGGTGGCCGTAGCTCTCCCTGACGCCGACGGATGCAAGCTCGTAAGCGTCCCCGAGGAACTTGAGCCGGGCGCAGCCCACGACCTTCCCGCGGTGCTCGGCCACGCGGAACTCCTTCTGGTCAAAGGCAGGCTCCAGCCTGAACTTGCGCAGAAGGGCGGTGACCTCGCGGCGGTCGCCCTGCCGGGCGGGCCGGAGGCGCAGCCTCCGCAGAACGGCCGGCCGCTTAAGCCGCTCAGCCGTCCTCGAGCTCCGGGTCCCGGTCCTTTTTCTTCCTTTCGCTTTCGGTGCTTTCGTCGGTCTCCACCTCGCTGTCGTCGTAATCAAGATCCGTTTCCTGTTCCTCGACGATGGGCGATTCGTTGTCGAACACCGTCGAGGGGGACACTTCCTTTGGCGCGGCGGCCCCGGTCGCCGGCGCCGCTTCCGCCGCAGGCTCCACGCCCTGGGGAGCGCCCGGCATGTCCGGGGCGGCCGGCAGGACCGAAGGCGCGCCGGGCGCGGCGCCCGCCTGTTTCTTCTGGAGTATGTCCACCGACGTCCCGCCGTGCTGGGTCTCGCGCACGCGTATCTCCACCTGTATCGGCGAGGTCAGCGACCCGCCGGAGACTATGGCCACCCCGATGGGCAGGCGCTGGATGTCCTCATCCATGCCGGGGACGAGGCCCTCGATGGACTGGGTGATGGCCTTCAGGTCGTTGGGGTTGGTGACCTTGAGGATCATCTGCGTGTTGCACTGCGAAAGCACGTTCTTGTCTATCTTGGCCGGCCGCTGGGTGACCACGCACAGGCCCAATCCGAACTTCCGGCCCTCGGAGGCGACGGTCTTGAGGACCCCGGAGCAGAGCGCCTGCCCCACCTGCGGGCAGAAGTTGTGCGCCTCCTCGATGACCACCATGAGCGCCGGTATCTTGCCCAGCTTCCGGCCCTCGAAGAGCTTTTTCAGCACGCGGGTGACCACGAGCTCCTGGATGTCGGGCGAGATGCCCTTGAGGTTCACGATGGCCGTCTTTCCCTCCTTCACGAGGTCGGACGGGCGGGTCGGTGCCTCGCCGAAGAGCCCGGTCCCTTCAAGGTACTCCAGGCTGTTGACGATGGCCCACTTGGCGGCGTTCTTGTCCTCCCGGATGACCTGTATCAGGTCGTGGAGGCTGTAGTCCTCAGCAATCTCCTTGAGGCTCTTGACGGCGTGCTGGATGATGCCGACGTGCGGCCCGCTGGACTTCATCCCGGTGAGGTCCAGTATGTCCTTCACGTCGAGGTTTGTCTCGTCGAACTTGAGCGGCAGCGAGAAGGTGTTTATGGTCGTATCGGGCGAGAACTCGACTATCTGCTCGGCGTAGCCCCGCGGCCTCACGCCGAAGCGGCCCATGAACTTCTGGTCGCGCTCGTTGAGGTTGGGGTGCATGAGGGATGAGTACTCGCCGTGGGGGTCTATCACGACCACGGGCACCATGCGCTTGAGCAGCTCCTCGATGAAAACGCCGACCATGTACGATTTCCCGCCGCCTGTTTTCGCCAGTATGCTCACGTGCTTCTGGACGAGGTTGTTGATGTCCAGATAGACACGGATGGGGTGGCCCTTGAGCATGCCGATGTAGGCGCCCGTTTCGATGTCCGTCTTCAACCCGAGCACTCCACGAATGAGCTTTTCCTCCGCGACCGACACTGAATCGCCGGCCTTGAAGGGCGTGCGCGGCACCTGGAGGACATTGTTCTCGTCGCGGAAGCCAATGATGTTCACAACGCCCGAGAACTGCTCGCCGACGGTGACCTGCTCCCCGGTGGAGATGCGCTGGGCGTTTGCTATCGTAAGATCGGTCTCGCGCTGGACCTCTCCGACCTGGCCCAGCACGAAGCCGCATTCCTCGTGCCTTGCCTGGACGTAATCGTTGCGCTTCACCGTCGGGTCCGTGATGGCTATCTTGAAATTGGTGGTGCCGATGGTCCCGAAGACGACGCCCACCTGCTTGCCGGCGCTCTCCATGTTCTCGCAAGCTTGATGGCAATCCAGATAGATGGGCTTTTCCTAGCGATCTGCGGAAGGGTGCAAGGGTGCAAGGGTGAAAGGGTGA
>Ga0315291_10005023_pt1 | contig 16683 bp, 18 predicted proteins | sample YL17G12_20_MG_FD_203070 | JGI IMG/M metagenome (GOLD analysis project Ga0315291, IMG submission 203070) | Sediment microbial communities from Yellowstone Lake, YNP, Wyoming, USA - YL17G12_20 | ecosystem: Environmental > Aquatic > Freshwater > Lake > Sediment | place: USA: Wyoming | collected...
CAGATGGGAAGCGTGATGCTCCTGTATAACGAATATGCTGCCGCTTCTTTCATTCTTTTTGGCACTTCCGGATGGCTCAGGAGTCTTCCTGAAGTTCCTCTTCTTTTTGTACTCTTCGAGGGACATGGCAATTACCCACATCAAAATATCGTTTTTCGGATTAAAAGATGAACCTGAGCGGCACTGGAAGGTTTAAATTTTTTACATCGATATCTTAATACGGGGGTTCGGATGGCAAGTTACAATATCGCAGTGATTCCAGGGGACGGGACTGGGCCGGAAGTGGTAAGGGAAGCATTGAAGGTTCTTAGCGGAGTTGGCCATGGTGATGGACCGGAGTTTGATTTTCATCATTATGATTTCGGCGGGGAACGGTATCTCAGAACAGGCGAGACTCTCCCGGATTCCGCTGTTGACGAACTGAGAGGTTATCATGCGATTCTTCTCGGAGCCGTCGGGCATCCTGATGTGAAGCCGGGCATCCTTGAGCAGGGACTGCTTCTTAAGCTGAGGCGCGACCTGGACCAGTACGTTAACCTCAGGCCGATAAAGCTTTATCCGGGCGTTTCCTGCCCGCTGGATGGCAAAAGACCGGAGGACATCGATTTCGTCGTAGTCAGGGAGAATACAGGAGGGCTTTACACTGGCCAGGGCGGCGTATCAAGGAAAGGCACCCAGCACGAGGTCGCGACGCAGCTTATGGTTTACGACAGGCAGATGGTCGACAGATGCCTGGAATATGCATTTGATGCTACCAAGCAAAGAAAAGCGGACGGAAAGCCCGGCAGGCTAACACTCGTGCACAAAACCAACGTCTTGACCAACTGCGGAGATTTGTGGGAAAGGGCCTTCAACGAAATGGGAAGAGAATACTATCCCGAAATAGCCAGGGAGTACAGCCACGTGGACGCCTGCTGCATGTGGATGGTGAAAAACCCCGAATCCTACGACGTAATCGTGACGGAAAACATGTTCGGCGACATAATAACGGATTTGGGTGCGATGATTCAGGGCGGTATGGGCATCGCCGCGGGCGGCAACATAAACCCCGGCGGTGTTTCCATGTTCGAGCCCATCGGAGGCTCGGCCCCGAAATACACCGGCAAAAACGTAATCAACCCCCTGGCCGCTATAGAGGCGGGTAGGATGATGCTGGAGCATCTTGGCGAAAGGGAAGCCGCGCGGAAAATTCAGAACTCTGTCGCTCACCTCCTGTCTTCGGGAAGGCTGAGAGGATTGTCCGCATCCGATGTCGAGGCCAGCGGACTGGGAACCTCGGGCATTGGCGATGCGGTTGCAAGTGGCATTGGCTACAACTACTGCACAGACGCTATCCGCTAAATCCAGAAAAAACTACTTCTTCTCTTCTATGAGGACTGCGTTTGCAATACCGTCCTGGCCGGGCCTTGAAGTGACCTTCGCCAGGCCGGCCTCGGTCTTTATGATGGCACCTTTGGTGATTATGTTTCTTCTGACGTAGTGCGGGTTAGCCGTGTTCTCCTTTACAGAGAGAACCTTCACCCTCTTCACCTTGCCTGTCTTCGGGTCTGCCAGGTTCACGGCTTCGACTGCCGATAGCCTGAGCTTCACTGAGCCGCCCTTCGTCCTGTGTGTATAGACCTTTCTCTTGCCTATTTTCGTCTCAATGGAAAGCCAGCCGCGGTCTCCCCTTTTCTTCTTCCTTGCCTTCTGAAGGCGGCCGCCCGTCGGTTTCCTTTTTGATCTCAGATGCCATAATGCCATGATAACACCGCAAACTTAACTATAATTGAGCGATATCTTTATATATGTTTTTACATAATATAGACAATCAGGCATCGCTGATGCTTGCTTTTGGGAGTTAAAACAGAATGGTGATTGATATGCAGAGACCACTGGACGTTCTTGGATCGTCACAGGACAAGAAGGTAATCATAGAGCTTAAGTCAGGGGCCAAGATAACAGGGACACTCAGGGCATTTGACTCGCACATAAACATATGGCTTGACGACGCTGGCATGGAAGACAGCGAGAAGAAAATCAAGCTTGGAAAGGTCCTCTTGAGGGGAGACAACATAGTGTTCATATCCCCTGAAAAATAAACCGACTGGTTTCTATGGTGAAGGGAACGCCGTCTTTTGGGAAGATGAATAAGAGGAGCCACATACTTTGCAGAAGGTGCGGCAGCAAGAGCTATCATGTTAGCAAAAAGACGTGTTCCCGCTGCGGCTATGGAAAGAGCAGCAGGCTCAAGAAGTTCTCATGGCAGTGGAAAAGTCTCAGCGGCGGCAGGACAAGATAAGACGGGCTCAATTTTATTAATAAATTTCACTCCATAATATCTCAGTGATGGGCCTATAGCTCAGCCTGGTAGAGCAACCGGCTCTTAACCGGAAGGTCGTGGGTTCGAAGCTTTTTGCGCAGGCAGGCGCACAAAAACCTTCAGGAAAAATAAGCTGACGCAGAAAGCGAAATTCCCTCTGGGCCCATCCACAAATAAACTGGCGGCTGTTCAAAAGCTTTTTAATTTATCCGCCAAATTCATAATAGTGGCGGGCAAGAGTGTCATCAGGGGGGCCCAGAAGTGCCACGACTGCGCGCACTTCATACCAGACCCGGTAAAGCCCGGTTTCGGGTTCTGCTTCGGAGCCTTGGTAGCAGGAGAGCGGGACCCGATAATATCCGACAAGTGCGGCGGCAGGTACTTCAGGCCGAAGTGAATCACAGGAACCCCGGAAGTCAGCTCAGGTTTAAAGTGATTTTCCCCAAACCGTTTTTTATTGATAATATCCATATAATCTGTGTTGATTGAATGAAAAATGACGAGTTTCTGGAACTGGCAAAGGAGGCATCCGTCAAGGCAGGAAAGCTGCTGATGCGCAGGTTTGGCGGGGCAAACAGGATTATCTACAAGTCCGATAAAGACCTGGTAACGGAGGCCGACGTGGAGGCGGAGAAGAAGATAATGTCAATGATAAAGAAGCGCTTTCCGGACCACGGCATACTGGCGGAGGAGAGCGGCGACAGCAGAAGCAAATCGGATTACACGTGGGTCATAGACCCGCTGGACGGAACCAACAACTTCGCCTACGGTCTGCCGCTATTCGGCGTTTCCATAGCGCTGCTCGATGGTAAAATGCCCGTGGTGGGTGTGATAAACATGCCGGTCTTTGGAGAGCTTTACTATTCGCAGAGAGAAGGCGGGGCTTTTCTGAACGGAAAGCCGGTAAGGGTGTCAGGGAGGAAGAAGCTGAGTAAAATGCCACTGGTTCACGATTCGGACTTTGTACTCAACAGGGAGAAGATGCTCTCGGGCATAGGCAGGCTCTCGGACAAGGTCTTTAACATAAGGGTGCTTGGCGCGGCAACTGCGAACTTCGTGCAGGTAATCAGGGGCACCGCCGACATCTACGTGGAATACGCGATAAAGCCGTGGGACATAGCCGCAGGATGCATGCTTGTCGAGGAGGCTGGCGGAAAAGTCACTGACTTTTCAGGAAAGCGGTGGACACCCTGGTCGAAAAATCTGCTGGTTTCCAACGGAAAGGCGCATGACGCAGTTCTCCGTATAATACGCGGCCAAAAGATATAAGCAGGAATTTTAAAAGATACTTATGGAAAGGGTCGGTACGGGTGTTGACGGACTCGACGGCAAGATGCAGGGAGGATTCTTCAGGGGGAGCGCAAACCTGATAACAGGAAAGACCGGCACTGGCAAGACAGTTTTTGCGGTTTCGTTTCTTTACAGGGGCGCGCTCCATGGCGAGCCCGGCGTGTATGTGACAACCGAGCAGAGGGACAGGGACGTGAAGGATGACCTCAAGGCAATGTTCGGCTGGGACATCGATGGCCTTGAGAAGAAGGGCATGCTGAAGTTCGTAAGCATACAGCCCGCACTTCCTACCAGGGGCATAAGTCCGGATGACATGACCAAGATAGTCAAGATTTATGTTTACGACCTGTCCCAGAAAATACTGGAAGCCGTTAAAAGCGTAAAGGCGAAAAGGGTGGTCCTGGACTCTGTCTCGTTCATAGAAATGTTCATAAAGGACGAATATCTCGCAAGGGCTGCGCTGATGCAGCTGATATCCAGGCTTAAGGATTGTGAAGACGTGACTTCGATTTTTACAGGGACCATACCCGAAACCAGCGAGGCCCTTTCCGGCGGCGGCATAGTGGAATACATCGTGGACACGGTCCTTAAGCTGGACTTCGTTCCGGTTGCCGAGGAGTTCAAGAGGACACTGACCATAAGGAAGATGAGGAGGACCGACCACTCAACTTACATACATCCCTTCGACATAACCAAAAACGGCCTGAAGGTAATAGAGATAAAGTAGACTCATTTCAGGGGTTAATTATGACTACAGGCTATTGCGTGAAATGCAGGCAGAGGGTGGAGATGGTGGAAGTGGAAGAAGTAACCATGAGAAACAACAAGAAGGCTGAAAAGGGCAAGTGCCCCTCCTGCGGGAAGTATTTGTACAGGATAAAGACGGAGTCCAGGGAGGGAATGTGGTAGTTTTCCTGTTTTTTAGAACGGCCTGACCGTCGGGTCCTTCGTAAATTCCTAGTAAAAAAGCCCCAAAAACCCCCATTTTTCCTTCTCATTTATATAGCAGTTCGAGAATAGTTAATCAATTCAAAATTTTGGAGGTCATACAATGCCACAAGCATACTGCGTCAAGTGCAAGAAAAAGATCGAGATAAAGAACCCACTGAAGGTAAAGCTTAAGAACAAGAAGCCTGCGACAAAAGGCACTTGCCCGAAGTGCGGTACAAAGGTCTTCAGAATTGGCGGTTAAGCCAATGCTGACAGAACCATCATTTTTCCTTTAATTAGTTCTTATTCTCTTTTCTTTTCCACTTTTCCATATTACGTAGTTATACGCTTCTGCTCCTCGCTCATGTGCAATTTATGCCGGCATATAAAGATGTTTGTTACAATTACGAAGTAGTTAAAAAAGATAAGTTTATAAATCCTCCACAAGAAAATATTGTTATGAGCGCGCAAAACCCGGACCCGGGATATGATGCCAGAAGGCTGTTTAGGGTAGACTCTCAGCTTGTAACGGGAATGGCGAGGGATCTGACTCGTTATGAGCCGGAGGCTGTTTACTCCTTTTTATCAGGGAAAAGACTATACCTTGTAGCATCCGAAGAATCTGAAATTGCTGATAATGCAGTGGTTATAGAGGAAGCGAGGGACCACAGGACACTGAATGCTATAGCATGTGTCGCAGGAAAGACAGATGCTGTTTCCGCCAGACTGAAACCGGATGAAATGGCACTTATAGGCGATACCGGCTACCTGATGAAGATAATGTTAGAAAGGGCCAGGATTTTAAAGGGTGAAGATGGCAGGGAAGTCAAGAGGAGAATTGGCAAAGTATTAGCAAGGCACTATCAGGATGAATGGAATAAAGCTCATACGGGAATGTCAGATTCTGCGTATAACCCTTTCTCATAAAGCCGAAAACACACTTATTAAAAACGGCGCTTCATAATTAAAGGAAAGAGGAAGTTATGAAAGGTGCTGGCTATGACGCTGAGGCAGCCCATTGTGGCGGTTCTGGGGCACGTGGACCACGGCAAGACCACGCTGCTGGATTACATCAGGGGTAGCATCGTCGCTAAGGGCGAGGCCGGCCTTATAACACAGCACATCGGCGCCAGCGAGATTCCCATAGAGTACATAAAGAACCTGTGCGGGCCGCTTCTTGAGAAGATGAAAATTGATGTGAGCATACCAGGCCTCCTTTTCATCGACACGCCGGGGCACGAGGCATTCACCACGCTCAGGAAGAGGGGCGGCGCAGTAGCTGACCTTGCCATACTCATTGTTGACATAAACGAGGGCATGCAGCCCCAGACCGAGGAGTCGGTTCTGTTTCTTAAGGAGTTCAAGACGCCTTTCGTGGTGGCGCTCACCAAGATAGACAAGCTGGCCGGGTGGGTGCCGAACAGCGGCGAATGCTTCGCCGGGACATGGGAGAAGCAGTCCAAAAGGGCCAGGGACGAGCTGGAAAAGAGGTTCTACGCGGTCTCAGGCCAGCTTCTCAGGCACGGCTTCGAGGCCGAGCGCTCAGACAGGATGGACGACTTCTCGAAGAAGGTGTGCATGGTCCCTGTCAGCGGTGCGACCGGCGAAGGCATACAGGACCTGCTGGTCATTCTTGCGGGGCTTGCGCAGCGTTACCTCAGGGACAGGCTTGGGGTCAAGCCCGGCGAGGGTAAGGGAACGGTTCTTGAGGTCAAGGACTTCAAGGGCCTCGGGACAACCATAGACGTCATAATATACGACGGCGAGATAATGACCGGCGATACCCTGGTCATAGGCATAAACGACATTATTGTCACAAAGGCAAGGGCGCTGCTCAAGCCGAACCCCATGAAGGAGATGAGAGTGGAGAAGGTGTTCATCCCTGTAAAAAGCGTTACAGCTGCCGCTGGCATAAAGATTGCGGCCCCGGGCCTGGAGAAGGTCATAGCAGGCTCTCCGCTGAGGGCGGTCAGGGAGCAGTCAAGGGTTGACGAGCTAAAGAGGGAAATCGAGCAGGAGGTTGCTGAGGTTGAGATAGAGACCGATAATCAGGGCGTGATATTAAAGGCAGACACTCTTGGCTCGCTCGAGGCTCTGACTAAGATCCTTGGGGAGAAGGGTGTCCCCATAAGGAAGGCAGGCATCGGCGACGTTACCAGGCAGGATATAATGGAGGTCAGGAGCCTCCCAAAGCCCATAATCTTCGCGTTCAACGTAAAAATACCGGCAGATATAGAGAAGGCGGCCCATGACAACGGGGTCAAGATATTCAGTTCAGACATCATCTACAGGCTGGTCGATGAGCACGTTGAGTGGGAAAAGGACACCAAAAAAAGGGCCGAGGAGAAGATGCTTTCCTCTGTAAACAGGCCTGGTCGTATCAGGATACTGCGCGGCTACGTGTTCAGGCAGTCCAAGCCGGCAATAGTCGGCTCCGAGGTGATGAAGGGTATGATAAAGCCGGGCAACAGGCTGCTGAAAGATGGTGAGGTCATAGGGGAAATCAGGGAGCTTCAGCACCAGGGCGAGAGCGTATCTGAGGCAAAGGCCGGCGAAAAGGTCGCGGTCTCCATTGAGGGGGCGGTCGTAGGCAGGAACATCGATGAGGGGGATGAGCTGGACGTAAAGCTCACCGGCAAAGACGTCGCGGTTCTGAACAAGCTCAGACACAGGCTCAGAGGAGACGAGCTCGAACTTCTGGACGAGATCGGGGGCAGATGAGAATATGTCAGAAATTGGCTTAATAGAAAGGAAAAAGACCGCTTTTCTTCTCATAGATATGCAGGAGAAATTCCTGCCGGTAATAAGCGGAATGGATAAGGTCATAAAAAACACGAACATACTGGTCAGGGCCGCGCAGATTTTAGGTGTGCATCTTATAGTCACGGAGCAGTATCCGGCAGGCCTGGGCAAAACCATCAAGAAAATTGAAATTCCCCAGAAAACCCCGGTGATGGAAAAAACAGAGTTCAGCTGCCTGAGAAACAGTGAGTTCCTGAATAAGCTGAAAAATCTGAAGGTTGATACCCTGGTGATTTTCGGAATAGAGACGCACGTCTGCGTGCTGCAGACGGCATTGGATGCTATCGCAAATGGTTATAAGGTTCATATAGTTGCCGATGCGGTATCCTCGAGGACCGAGGAAAACAGGACCATCGCGCTGGACAGGATGAGGCAGGCCGGCGCCTTCATAGATTCCACCGAGATTTTGCTGTTTCAGCTGCTCGAAAAAGCCGGCACCACAGAGTTCAGGGAAATCAGCATGCTGATAAAGTGAATCTACCCGGACAGCTGCCATAAAAACCGAAAGCCTTTAAAAGCTTTTGCGTAGCTATTATATGCATGAAGAAACGGAAGGTTTCTAAGAGGTCTTCGGGGAAAAAGGCCAGAGCCGTCGCTAAAAAAACCACGAGGAAAGCGGCCAGAAAGAAGGTCTCGGGAAAAGCTGCCGGGAGAAGCCTGAAGAAGGCCCCGAAGAAGGCGGCCAGGAAGGTTACGAAGAGGGTCGCGGCCAAGGATGCGAAGAGGAAGGCCCCGAAGATTACGATGAAGAGCGCACCAAAGCGGCCGGCCCCGGTTAAGGCCGCCGAAAAGATAACAGGCAAGGCCACTGAAAGCGGGTTCGACGTGAAGATACAGAACATGGTTGCCTTCACCGAGCTCGGCAAGCCTATTTCCCTGGAACTGCTGCTGAAGAAGGTCGAGAACACCGAGTGGCAGCCCGAGCAATTCCCCGGACTTGTCTACAAGATAACAGACCCAAGGGCGTCCGCTCTGATTTTTTCGCAGGGTAAGATTGTGTGCACTGGCACAAAGTCGCTGGATGACCTGAATGAAGCAATGAGGAAGATAGTGGACAGGATAAGGAAGGCCGGCATACCCATGCCCAAGACCTATAACACGAAGGTCGAGAACATAGTTGCATCAACGAGGATTAAGGGCGACATCAATCTGGATGAGATAGCCTTCATGCTTGAGAACAGCGAGTACGAGCCCGAGCAATTCCCTGGACTTGTCTACAGGATAAGCGAGCCGCGAGTCGCTTTCCTGCTATTCACCAGCGGCAGGATAATATGCGCCGGCGCCCAGAACATGGAGTCCATCCACAAGGCCCTGATGAAGTTCAGGGAAAACCTCGCCGCAATCGGAGTAAAGATAACGCCAGTGAAGGAAGTCTGACCTTTTTCTCATAAATAAAAGCGACCTGCCCCAATTAAATGCAGGTATATGCAATGAACGAACTTTTCTGGGCAGCTGTCAGCATGATTGGCGACCCGGTACTCTGGTCTGCTATAATCTTAGGGCTGATTATCTTTTACCTGGCGCTTGGAAAAAATAAGCGCGGCGGCATCGCAAAAAAAAGGCGGCACATGAAGAAGTTCCTGCTCCTCATCGTCCCGGTCTTTCTGATGGCATCGGTGGGGTCTGAATCGCTTAAGCTGGCTTTCCACGTTCCCAGGCCCTGCATACCGTGCCCCGCCGAGGGCTGCAACGTATACTGCCCTGTTACGTACTCGTTCCCGTCAGGACATACCATGGTTATGACAGGGATAGTTACAGCAATCTATCTGCTCATGAGAAAGCCAAAATACCTGCTTCTGTACGCTCTCCCCGTCATGGTCGGGATTTCCAGAATCATGCTCGGCGTGCACACTGAAACGGACGTGGTCGCAGGCTTCATGCTGGGCCTTTCAATAACGCTCGTCGTGTGGGGATTCAGAAAAGATTTTTACAGATGGAAGGATTAGACGTGGCAGCCTGCAGCTCAGCCGATTTCGCCAAGTTCTTCATGCAAATCAGTTAATGATTGTTCTCTTCCGTACACTCCTCTGTATTTGGGATGCGAAGCGGCCAGAAGGAAATCGACCGGAAGAATTGCACGGGGCTCAAAGCTCATCGCCTGCTCTAATGTTTCATCGGGCTTTGTGTAGCTGCACTCGGCAATCCCGCCAACCCTTGGAAGATCAGCATGGACACCCACAATAACAGCGTCCCATGGCAGTTGCGTAATGCCAACCTCACCTTCGCTGTACGGCTTTATTCCGTCTCCTGTTCTGATAAGCAGGCGGCCCCCAAAGGGGCAGTTGTCAGAAAGAACCCTTCCCATTTCAGATACGGGTGTTTCTTCAACTGCTATTTCGGCGAAATACCCAACGGGATTTCCATTGCCGACTGCCGCATATATGCCGTCAGCCATGCTGGCAAGGCGTACATGATGGACGTAATTTTCCGGTGGCATCAAAATCACTTAATCTTATTATCATGCAGCCAAACAATTTAAACCTTTCTTTTAGTCCGCATCTGCGAGAAGTCTAGACCCTGTACCTCAGGATGCCCGCTATGCCGCCCATATCGTGAAACTGCTCGCCCTCCCTGCTGTCGGTCGAGACCAGCTCCACCTTAGTGTTCACGTGCTCGGCCATCTCTATGAGCTTGTCCGTGATGTCCTCCTCTTCGGCTATCTTCATAGGACCGCCGCACTTGGGGCACTTGACAGAGTCCCGCCTGTCGAGCCTGACCACCTTCTCCAGGCTGTTTCCGCATGATGGACAGCTGAACCTCCCCCTGGTCAGCGAAAGCTCTTCTGATATCAGCAGGATTTCCATTGCGCCCATCTCCAGGGCCTTCATGGTCTCATCCACTCCGTAGACAGCGAGGCCCGAGTCCTTGGATAGTTCGGTGAAGAACCTCTCGAGCAGCTTCCTCTCCCTTGTGACGGAAGCCTCTGCCAGTATGTCCTCGGACCTTTTCACCATCTCGTCCAGGCCGAAAGTTCCGGTGTAGGAGGTGTCAACGACGCCCAGTACCTTGGACTTTATGTCCGTCGGCAGGTGATCGCCTTTATAGAACATCTCCTTTATGGGCCCCGGCCCGCCGATGATTATGCCCTTGAGGTCGGGCATGTTCCTGAAATAGGAAGTCGCAATCTCGCCCGTCTTCTTGAGATGGTCGTTGAGCAGGCCTTCCCTGACTCTCGCATAACGGGCCTGCGACCAGCCACCCTTCTTCGTCTTCCCCGGCACGAGCGAGTCAGTGTGCTTGAGGCTCTCGACCCTCTTGCCCCTGAGCGTACCAACATCAGAATCGGATTTGTCCAGTATTATCAGCCCGAATATCTCCCTCTCCCTGACCATGTGCTGAAGCGGGTCCAGCACGAAGGTCTGGTCGCACCTGTAGAGCCTCTGGTTAAGCGGCTCCGGCGGCTCTATTGCCCAGAGCTCCAGGTCGCTGTCACCCTCCTTTTCAGAGACATTGCCGCAGAATATGGCAAGCCCGTTGGGGGGCGCATTTTTATACAGCTTCAGGTGATGCGATATCTTCTCAAGTGCGCTCACAACGTTCTTCCTGACGGTCTTTGACTTGATGTTGACAGCAGTCCCCTGCTCCTGCGCCACCTGGTTGGTGACGATGCTGAGGTGCGTGCCGGCCGGCACGTATATGGTTATAAGCTCGGTATGCCTGCCCCTGATGGATGAAAGCTTTTCGATGAGAACCTTGAGCCTCTTCTGGGCCAGCGTGTCCTTGCCTGCGTCCGACATAGTCAGTCAACCGTGATTTAATTTGAGAAACGGTACTTTATATCCCGCTCCTGAAAAAGAACGTCATTCAGAGGGTTCGCTTTCCGCTGTTATGCCCTTTCTCTGCTTTATCTGCGCCACGACCTTGGCCTCAAGCTCCTTTGGCAGCGGCTCGTATGTGACGTCCACCAGCCAGAAAAAGCCCTGCCCGCCCGTGCTTGACTTCAGGGCAGAGTTGAACCCGAACATCTCGGCTACCGGGAGCTTCGCCTTTATTATGCTTGCTCCCCTCTCCTCGCTCATCTCGATTATATGCCCTCTCCTGTTCTGGACCTCTTTCATGGCGCCGCTGAGCTGCTCGGTCGGGACGTCTATCCTGATGATCTGCTTCGGCTCCATTATGAAGGCCTTCGATGCTACCATGGCCTCCCTTATGGCGCTCCTCACGGCAGGTATGATCTGAGCCGGGCCCCTGTGGATTGCATCCTCGTGGAGCTTGGCATCTACTATCTTCACGATTACGGCAGAGCACGGCTCCCTTGCCAGCGGGCCCTCGTTCATGGCCTCGGTGAAGGCCTCCTTGAGCATCTCCATGACCTCGAGTATGGCTCCTACACCGCGCGTAACGTCAAGGAACATGTTCCTCTTGTGGATTAGCTTCATCTTCTTGACTTCATCCCTGTCCATTCCGAGGGCGACCAGCTTGTCCATCAGCTCCAGGTTCTTTTTCTTTATCTCCTGGTCGGGTATGTCGCCGTCAATCATGGCCTGGTAGACCTTGGTGTTCAGCGGCGCGGTGACCATGTAGAAGCGGTTATGCTTGTTCGGCGACTTGCCCTCCACCGGTGACGGTGTTATGTCCCTGACGGATTCCTTGTATATAACAATTGGCGGCGAGACCGTCACCTCTATGCCCGCGTCCTTCAGCGGCCTCTCTATCTTGGCGTCTATGTGCAGCTCGCCCAGCCCCGAGACCAGGTACTCCCCCGTGTCCTCGTTTATCTCCACGACCAGGGTCGGGTCTTCCCTGCTGGTCTTCCTGAGAAACTCGATGAGCTTCGCCAGCTGCTTGGGCTGCTTGGGCTCGATGGACTTCGTCACCACAGGCTCGAAGATGTGCTTGATGCTCTCGAATGCCGGGATTATGTAATCAGGATCTGCCAGGGTCTCTCCGGAGAATGCGCTCTTCAGCCCGACGATTCCCACGATGTTGCCTGCCAGGACCTCATCCATGGCTATCCTGAGCTGCCCCTTGTATACGGAAACCTGCTGGACCTTCTCCTGCTTGTGCGTGCCGACCAGGTATACCTCCTGCCCGCTCTTAATCCTGCCTGAGAATACCCTGACGGTCGCTACGAAACCCGCGTGCGGGTCCGGGTATATCTTGGTGACTATTGCCGCAAGCTTCCCGTCCGGGTTGCACATCTCCATGTCCTTGGCTATGGGCGAATCGTCCTCGCCGGGCCATATCTTCTTTATCCTGTACTTCTGGGCAGCCAGCGGGTTCGGGAGATGCTTGATAACCATGTCAAGCAGAACCCTGTGCATCGGGGCCCTTTTCGCCAGCTCCTTCACATTCTCCCCTTCAGTCATGGATATTATGTCCTTGAATGAAATTCCGCTCTCCTTCATCATCGGGACGGAAATGGCCCATTTCCTGAGCGCCGAGCCAAAGGAGACCGAGCCGTCTGCAACGTTTACGCCCCACTTGTCCTTGTATGCCGGTTCGCAGTACTTCTGGATGAGCAGGTTGACCTCAAATATTATCTTCTTCAGCCTCTCCTCCATCTGTTGCGGAGTGAGCTTCAGCTCCTTTATCAGCCTGTCGACCTTGTTGATGAAAAGCACGGGCCTGACCCTCTCCTTCAGGGCCTGCCTGAGAACCGTTTCCGTCTGCGGCATGCAGCCTTCAACAGCATCGGCGACGACGACCACGCCGTCCACCGCCCTCATCGCCCTTGTGACGTCACCGCCAAAATCAACGTGGCCCGGCGTGTCGATGAGGTTGATGAGGTAGTTGTGGTTCCCCACATTGTGGACCATGCTGACATTGGCCGCGTAAATCGTTATGCCCCTCTCCTGCTCCTGGGCAACGAAGTCCATGGCCAACTGCTTCCCCGCAAGCTCCTCGGATATCATGCCGGCGCCTGCGAGCAGGTTGTCGGTCAGTGTGGTCTTGCCGTGGTCTATATGTGCGACTATCCCGATGTTCCTGATGTAATCAGGGGTCTTCATAAGCTCCTTGATAAGAGCGGTCGTCTCAACCTTCGCCATTCAAATCACTTGCTTAATGCTTATTCACAGCGTCTCTGTTAATCTATTCATATAGTTAACTGTGTCATGTATTTAAGTTTTCTTCAGGGTTTCCGGATTCCCGCAACGGGAACCGCAATCGTAAAAGTTTGTAATTCAGTTTTATAAGCTTTCCGGGACATTCCCATTTTGCGCAGAAATACGTGAAGAAACCAACCGACATATATTATGGAGCCCTCACTATGTCCCCATCAGCCAGCAGCGCTTTCATGTCAACGATTGTATGCAGGAAATCTCCATATGCGGGGGTGGCTGTCATCCTGTCCGTATCGTAATAATGCCTCAGCGGCAGCGGTTTGTTTGCCACATCATCCAGCAGGACAGTACCTGTAACGCCCAATTCCAAATGTTCCAACGGGACAACCTCACTGAGAACTGGTATACTCCCGAACTCGCCATTATGCACCATGGCCCTTAACCTTTCGTATCCGAGAACTCTGGCCAGTGCGATGTCGTATCGATTCGGATTACCCATTCTTGGATGATAGTCGCCGTGCTGGCATCTCACCTCGACTTCGACGGGTATGCCACATTCTTCCTGGCCCTCAAACCCTTTCGGATAAACCGTTCTGGCCAGTCTGCTGTTCAAAGCCCTTTCCAGCCCGATAACTTCTCTTATCTCCGCTCCGCCGTCATCGAAGACCTTACCGCCTTTTGCCAAAAGGTCGCCGGCGCCCCCGAGCTTTCTTTCGCCGTACTGTGCCTGCTTCACAGGCCTCCCGCTGAAGGTGGTTCCTTCGGAAACGCCAACCACGATGTGCTTGGATCTTTGATACTCCGTTGCGCACAGGTCATAAAGGGTCTGCTCAACCTGTTCTGTTATATCCCACTCGGGTACAGTGCACTTTTCAGCAGAGCCCGCGGCAGCAGCCAGCGCAAGCCAGCCGGCATTACGACCCATTGTCTCAAACGTGAATGCGCGATGCGTCGAGCTGGCAGTAGTCCTGAGGTTCAGTGCGGACCTTATCACATTTTCAGCTGCCGAAGGGAAGCCCGGGCACAATGATGTTTCTATCATGTGTCCCCGATAATTATGATGCGTATATGTGGTTATGTCGTTGTCTATCGTTCTCGGCACCCCCACAACTTTGCAGCGGCCCTTGTTTACACCTTCAATATATGGCATGAACTTGGCGGTGGCCGACAGGGTCCCGTCGCCGCCTATCACAACCAGAAGGTCGAGGTCCAGGTCACCTATAACACCAAGCGCACCCTGCAGCTTCGCATCCCAAAGCCTGGTATTTTTCCTGTAGTCTTCATCACTCTTTGGCACAGGGCTGAATCTCAGAGAATTGAGGAATGTCCCCCCATAATTCGGATTTATGCCGGCCCTGGTTATATCATCGTACTCGCCGACAATCAGACCCCTGTAACCGCCGCGGAACCCGTATATTTTTGTGTAGCCCTCCTCTCCGACGGCTTTTCTTATGTAATAAAGAAGCGCATTCAGGCTTGGCGTATCCCCACCGTTGGTAAGCATGCCGGCCGTTTTCATAACAGGTCAATATTAAATTTTCGCAGTTAATTTTTTAAGCGTATCTGCAATCTTTCCCACTTCCTGCCGCAAGGTTTAAAAAATTTCCGCCAACAGCATGGCATGAGCGGAAACAAAGCGGTTGTTTATCAGTCGGGCGGGCCATCCAGAGTGATAAACGGAAGCCTTTGTGGCGCCGTGGAAGGACTCCGGGAAATGGGCCATGAGCTTGGGATAGACGGAATATATGGAAGCTTGCATGGCGTGGAGGGCATACTGGACCAGGACTTTATCGATCTGACCGATTACCCGCTGGACAGGCTTGCAGTTGTTGGGATGACACCGTCATCGGCGCTCGGCACGACCAGATACGAGCTTTTTGAAAAGGGCAAAGGGGTAAAGGAAGAGGACGTGGAAAAAGCAATCGGGGTTCTGAAGGCCCATGAGATTGGGTGGATATTCACCATCGGCGGCGGCGACTCCTCGGAAACCGCGCAGATTCTCAGCGAGGGGGCCAGAAATAGGTCGTACCTTCTCGGACTTGTGCATGTGCCCAAGACAATAGATAACGACCTTCTCAGGACCGACCACTGCCCAGGATATGGGTCAGCCTCAAATTTCGTCATTAATTATTTAACAGGCACATACTTTGACGCCAGGTCCATGGGAAAAACCATAGACCTCAATGTAATAATGGGCAGGAACGCCGGCTGGCTGACATCTTCCGCGGCCTGGTGCAGAAAGAGGGGCTACAACCCGCTGATAGTCACGCCGGAAAACCCAATGGAACTGGAACAGTTTATTGAAGCTGTTAAGCAGGCCTATATCGACGGCGGCAGGGTTCTTCAGGTAGCTGTTTCAGAAGGGGCGAGAGACTCCGGGGGCGAGTGGGCCAGGCAGCTTTCGGAGAGGGCCGGATTTGCTGGCAGGGAGGACTCGATAGGAAGACTTGTGCTTTCTGACATACCGCTGGCAAACATGCTGGCATCTATGATTAAGGGCGCGACAGGAGCTAGGGTCGTGGCCGATACCCTAGGCTACGGACAGCGGTCTTTCCTGTCAGCATGCTCGCCTGTGGATATGGGTGAAGCAAGACAGGTTGGCATCGAAGGCGTCAGATATGCGTCCCGGGGAACATCGGGGGTAATGGTCACCATAGAAAGGCAGCCGGGAGAGGGATACTCTGTCGGATACGGTACTGCCCCGCTTTCAGAGGTGGCAGTGCCCGGGAAAAAGCTCATAAAGACCGTGCCTCCTGAATTTTTCGATACCAGCGGGCAGCCGAACGGAGCTTTTGTTGACTGGCTTGACCCGCTTGTTGGGGACATACAGCAAACAGGACGTCTTGATGACGCGCCCCGCGTCCCAAAAATAGTTCTTGATTAGGTGTTTCTTCTTCGTTTTGCCTGTTAAAACAAGTAGTCTTACCTGGCGCCTTCCGCTTCCTTCTCCAGCCTGTTCCTCTCGCGGACGGCCAGCGCCCTCGCGTCGTTGTTCGCGATGGCCAGCAGCTCGTCTGCTATGGCTGTGCCAAGGGTTTTCTTGCTCCTGAAAGCCGACCTGTAGATGCCCTGCGTTATGAGCCTCAGGGCAACGTCAATCCTCCTCTGCGGAGAAGTGATGACAGCCTTCCTGGCTATCATGCCTCCCATCTGGTAGGCGGCTATCTCTTCGTAGAGGGCCGCATTTTCGAGGGCCTTCACCATCACCTGGACAGGGTTCTGCTTGGTCTTGCCTTCGATTATCTCAAAGGCCTTCTGCATCTCCCTGGATATGGTCTGGTAGTTTCCGCAGAACCTGCCTGAAGTGAGCTTGTGCCGCTTGCCAGTGTGGCCTGTTACCATCAGCTTGTTCAT
>Ga0315291_10005025_pt1 | contig 16679 bp, 18 predicted proteins | sample YL17G12_20_MG_FD_203070 | JGI IMG/M metagenome (GOLD analysis project Ga0315291, IMG submission 203070) | Sediment microbial communities from Yellowstone Lake, YNP, Wyoming, USA - YL17G12_20 | ecosystem: Environmental > Aquatic > Freshwater > Lake > Sediment | place: USA: Wyoming | collected...
ATTGATCATTGCCAATTGATTGTTAATAAATGTATTTCACCCCCACTTCCTCAGAGAAGGGGCTCTCGTTCTTCCGAATGGAGTTATCTACTGCCGTTACAGTATACTCATAATCCTGATCTAACTCTACATCGGTATCAACATAGACCTCTTTTTTCAAGGGGCTTTCGTTCAATCTCTTAAACTCTCCTTCCCCGAGTTTCCTTCGGTATACATTGTACCCTAAAAGATCGGGGTCTGGATTCCTTCTCCAATTCAACTCTATCCCATCTTTGAGGGAGATTGCCACCAGCCCCACGGGAGAACTGGGTGGGATGAGGTCAGTGGGAGTGACAGGGATACCCAGAGAACCCCTCCCTTCTACATCGGTCTTGACCACCCGTCTCACTGTCCTAACTGAATAGAGATATCTTTTCTCATTCTCCACGTTCAGATCTGTGTATTTCGTTTCTATCAATAGCTCCCTGTTCAATGGTTTAAGGGAAAATACCTCTTCCTCTCCTTTCCGGTAAATATTATAACCCGTTGCACCCTCAACGGGTTCCCAATAGAGATCCACCCTCTTATCCCCCCGTTCCCCTCCCACCATCCTTGGCGATTGAGGCGGGTAATCCCAATAGACTGAAACCGGATTCGAAGGCGCGCTGGGATGTCCTCTCCGATTGATCGAAACCACCTGGTATACATAGACCCTTCTCGCCTCCTGATTCTCGAAGAAGATCGACATCTTTTTCCCCTTCACCTCTTCTTTGCTATCCCACTTCATCTCATGGACAACCTTCGGCTTCTCTCCGCATCCCCTGCATTCCCCGGCAATAAGAACCCCTTCTGATCTCAAAATCTTAAACTCTGCCAGGTCAGTGAGGACGGATTTATCCGTATTCTCTTTGGGAGATGTCCATTCCAAGAGGAGACGTCCCTCCCGGGGCACGGCCCCAAGGTCGACAATCCTTTTAGGGACGATCGTCTCCCAGGGCACCGGAGGTTTTTTAATACCACATCCAGCCACCAGTATCAAAAAGGCCCACAATGAAATTGTAATTTTATTTAATCTCAACTTATATGGCCCTTATTTCAAATCCCAAATTCCAAATTACAAATCCCAAACAAATTCCAATCATCAATTTCAAATGACCGAAACGATTTTGTTTGAAGTTTCGAATTTTGGTCATTCGGATTTATTTGGGATTTGGTGTTTGTTATTTGGTGCTTCATCTCCTGGTCCCAAAGATCGCTGTTCCTACTCGGATATAGGTAGCCCCTTCTTCAATGGCGATTTCAAAATCATTCGACATCCCCATGGAGAGCTCCCTCATCGGAATGCCCTCTTTCACCATCCTCTCCTTCATTTCCCGAAGCCCTATATAGTAAGGCCGACTCATTTCTGGCAAGTCGAAATAGGGTGGCATGGTCATGAGCCCCTCTAAGGAGAGACGATTAAGATCGAGAATCCTTTTGGCGAGATTCAACACGCTCTCCTCTTCCGTCCCGAATTTGGTCATTTCTCCAGACAGATTTACCTCGATCATTACCTTAATCGCCCGTCCTGCCTGTTCAGCCCTCCGATTCAGTTCTTCGGCCAAAGGGAGGCTGTCCAGGGAGTGTATCATATCAAAGAGCCGCACCGCATATTTAGCCTTATTCGACTGAAGATGTCCGATGAAGTGCCAAGCCACGGGCCTGCCTTCGCCGAAACGCCTGCCCTCCGCAAGGCTTCTGGAGGCGGGCTCCGTGCAGGCAGGTCGTCCAATCTCCTCAATCTTTTTCTGCGCCTCCTGCACATAATTCTCGCCAAGGATAGAGACCCCTGATTCGATGGCTTCTTTGATTGGCGGAGCGTCCACGGTCTTGGAGACCGCAACCAATTTGATCTCCCTCGGATCTCTTCCGACCCTTCGAGCGGCTCCCTCTATCCTTTCCATCACTTTTAATAGATTTTCTTTGATCTCTGACATCTCTTCAATCCGCAATCCACAATCCGAATTCCGAAATCTCGATGGCCCCCAGCCGATTTAGCATCTGAATTAACTCACACAACGGAAGGCCAACCACATTGGTGTAGGATCCCCGAATCGATTCGATCATAAAGGATCCGATTCCCTGGATGGCATATCCTCCTGCCTTATCGAAAGGCTCACCTGTCTGCACATACCAATCGATCTCAACCGGAGTCAGGGTCTTCACCTTCACCGCGGTTTTGACTGCCTCGCAATCCCTCATCTCTTTTTCCAGATGGTGGACAGAAAATCCAGTGATCACCCAATGCTCCTGGCCGCTGAGACGGCGCAACATCTCCGTTGCCTCCCCTCGGTTTTTCGGTTTGCCCAAAATGGAATGATCGATATGAACGATCGTATCTGCAGCGATCACCCAGCAATCAGAAAACTGTGTTCCCACATCCAAGGCTTTCGCTTTGGCTAATCGAATGACGTGTTCCTCTGGGGATTCCCCCTTAACAAAATCCTCCAACACCTTGCTGGGGATCACATCGAGATCGAGACCCACTTGTTTTAGCAACTCATATCGACGGGGAGACTTAGAGGCGAGAATGAGCCGATTTCCCATCTTTAAAAACTAAAGGAATCCCATAGGTTTGTCAAGTTTGAAATGGTCAAATGGGCAAAGCTGCAATTCAGACACTGGACCCCAGTCCCGCCAAGGCGGGATTAGATATCAGACTCTTTATAAGACAAACCAACCCTCGCTGATGTCCATCTTTCCGAATTTCCTTGTAAACCTTTTTGTAAAATCTCTGGCCATTTCCTCCCTTTCGGTCTGATGTCTGGAGTCTATCGTCTAATGTCCGAATCACAGTGGTCAAAGAGGTATACGGGGTCAGCTATTTTTATGTCGATTCGTATTTCCTCCCTTTGAAAAGGGGAGGCTGTGAAAAAATCCCAATATTCACAGACAGGACAGAGGGATGTCGGAAAAACTGTAGAGCGGCTACCTTTTTAGGCTTAATGATAAGGATTGAAAGCTATGTAAAATTGATAGCTTAAACTGACTCATGACCCAAACATTTTCAAAGTCCGCATTCTACAGTTTTGGAGATATCCCTCTGGCCGGTCCACTGCCCCTAATTTTTTCACAACTTCGGGAGGCTGGGAGGGGTTATTGGAGCGGCTCGATTTGTGAATTGGGTACTAAGTTGGAAAAGATAAGGGAAAGATCACATCAAAAATATAAACTTTCTCACGCAAATATAATAGGAAAAACGTTCAAGGCTAAAAGAACTGCGGTGGCATTTGGATAAGAATCATTTAGCCGGTGTTATCTGCCGGTATGAGCAAAATATTCTTTTCAATCAATTATTCAATTTGTCCCGTCTCAAGGGCTGACCCCTTGGCTTTTCTTTTCTCAGCCGTCAGCCGTTACCCAAAATGCGTCCCGCTTTATCGGGACGAGCGAAGCGTCATTTTGGCTAACGTTCAAGGCCAAAAGAAGTGGAAAGCATTTCAACAATGCCTTTTGCTTTTGGCCTGTTGTTAGGCGACGTGTCTTTTCAATTCAATTGAAAGAGGTTTCTGCTCCTTTAGCGCGCTGACTTTCAATATGGAGAAACCGATAACGTTCCCTTTATCATCGACTTTTTCCATCACTGCATCGTTCTCGGTCTCTTTGAAATAACCGGCTTTTCTTTCAAAGAGAACTTCAAGGTAGTCTCCCTCTTTGTCGTACCAAACTTTTATCGCTTCCGTCATAGTGTTTCACCTCTCTTCATGGTGTCAGTAAAATATGCAGTTATAATAAAGAGGTCTTTACCGCTTCCTTTAACAATAACACACATGTATTTGTCTCCGACAGGCGTTTCTGAATATTACCGATAAAAAAGCTCCACCTCCGAATCCGATCTTGATCTGATAACGATCTCAGGGTTTTGTAACGTCTCTGCTATTTTATCAATCTGACCAGACATTTCAGGATGGTCAAGCTCGATATGCTCCAGACGCTCATCGGTCAAACGGATATTTCTGTTGAAGAGATCTTCAAACCACTTCATATCTTTTTAACCATTCCCTCTACTTCCTGATTAAAACATGTCGGCTAACGATTTGGATTGGCGAAGTTCCGGCTTCGTTGGAATTTTCAAAAGGGTGTCAACGCCAATATTGTGTTATCTGCTATTAGGGCAGGAATCATTTCAAAAGTTCTTTAAATTTTTCTACCGTCAAATCAACATCTCTCAGAATGCTTGCTAAGACTTTCGGATGGAGAATCTTGCCTGAATGATAAGGAACGGTCGCCCTTTTCCCTTCTCTGTTTTTGTATATTTTGTGACTACCACTTTGTCGCGAGAATAAAAAACCCGCTCGTTCCAATACCTTGATAGCGTCTGTGTCGGTTATTCTTGGTAATTTCTCGCTCATATTGCCACTTCCATTAAGGTGAGACTTACTGATTCAGCTTGAGGGATATCTTCGCCACTTTTGAGCCTGTCTTCTACATGAAGGTGAATAGCATCTTTAATGTTATCCAGAACTTCTTCATAAGTATCACCCTGTGTGTAGCAACCCTGAAGCTCAGGACAGAGAGCAAAATACCCATCCGCGTCCCTTTCAATTACCACTGAAAACTTATATACATTCATCTAACAACCTCCTCTTTAATCGAATTATAACAAATATAAGGGCAAGAAAGGCATAAATTAAAAACTTAGCCTCAACCACTCTGTTATCTGTCGTTATGGGCATTGAAGGGTAATTACTTTAAAATCGTCAGTCCCAAAAATCTATATTTTTCATCAAAATCAAAAATAACTGGGAAATGCTTCAAATCCTTCCTTCTTATCTCCCATGGGAACCCACCGTATCTCTTTCCTCCAGGCCTCCTATCCTTATCATGTAGTCTTATATGAATAAGATGCTCATCAATATGACATTCGACGTTATCTTCTTTTATGTTAACGATCCTCTCCGCAGCCATATTAATCCCTTTTCCGAATGCGCTCGATTTATAGGAGTTGTGTACATCCACGTTTACCAAAGCCCCATAAAAATGAATTGTATCATTAACGATCTCCGCATCTTTTTGGGTTTCAAAAGTCTTTTTGGAATTGGGTTTCAACTTCACTCCTAATTTTTTGGGCCCCTTTTGGGGTAGCAGGATATGGAAGTCATCGGCCCCTTTGACTTTTCCGCATATTTTGCAGGCTTCCTTCTTATCCCTCGTTTTTTTGTATCCATCCCAATGCTTGCACTGCAAGCCTAAAAATTCCCAGACTAACCCGAGCTGTTGATAGATGTTGAAGAAAACCTGAAACTCTTTTTTGCCCATTTTCTCATTGTCTAAAAAGTTATTGTTGACGAAATCCATGCTTTTAAAGAGAGCATTCAGTTGTTTCATGAGCTCTTTTTTAGCCTGTCCCTTATGCATTCTTGTGCCCTTTTTTTACCCTGCCTGCAATGAGCGGCTAACGTTTTGGATTGGCGAAGTCCCGGCTTCGTCGGGACTTTCCGCAGGGTGGAAGCGTCAATCTTTTGTTATCTGTCGTTGCGGGCCTCTCCTTTTAAATGAATTTTGAAGATTTGCCCCTTCATCCTATCAATAACATACTGCTACCCAGAAGATGTACGGCTGCTAAGATATTTAACAAATTTAAATACATCCCCCATCTCTATAACATTATCCTTATTTCTCAAGATGTGACCTTCTACCTCTCTATCCCCTTTTTTCATCTTCACCCATTTCCTTTTACTCAAAGTTTTTGTTTTGGGGTTTACCAAATTTGCAATCATATTTTAATGTCCCCTTTATCTTCCAAATCTCCTTTTTGTATACCGTGCAATAATCTACGGGGAGGAGGCACTTAAGGAACCTATCTCGTCTTTTCCTTTCCTCAATGTTCATACATTGATAACGATAGCAATCTGGGAGCATATTCTCTACATCGTTAGGATTGCCATTAAAACCAACATTCTCTTCTAAAAACTGACTCGCATCTTTATATTCTTTATGTCTTTTATCAAATACTATTGCAAAAAATCCATTGGCTCTTTTAGATGAAATCCTTATCTTTGTTTCTATCTCATCCCCTTTAGTAACACCACAATGAAATAGGTAATTATCAATAACAAATTCCCCATCACTATTAGTTTGGTATTCTTTTTTATCTGCCTTTGGACCAAGATAATTACAATAAGGACAATATGCCTGTTTGATAATTTCTCTTGGATAGGCGAAGTCAGTGATATGGATTGGTACATAGAACTTCCTACATTTACAAATCATACTATAACAGTCACACATAATCCTCACTTCCGTTGTACAATATCTGCAATTATTTCTATCGCAACAATCAATACAACGCCTAAATTTTTTATTTTTATAGTGTTACAACACCCGCTTTATTTCATATTTACCAGTGCGGCCCGCACTGAGCAGATAACTCGTTCCTAATTGCACCGAGGTGCAACTTTGCTCCTAAATTTGGTAGTGTAGTTGCACCGAGGTGCGGTTATTTCACATCTGGCCGAAGATCAAAACAGCCTTCCACATTCAAATTTTCTCAATGTCACGTCCTTGCAAATTGAGATTGTCCAATGGACTCCGTATTTTCCCCAGGCTCTTTATGCTGAGATGGGTTTAACCCACTGAAATCTCTTCACCCTCACCCTACCCCTCTCCCGTCCAGGGAGAGGGAGAGGGAACTGGTCAATGAGACAAAAAAACCATTCCTTTTTCAGAAATGGGGGATAAATTCACCTTAGACCATATGCCCACCCTAACTAATCAGAAAATCGCAGAGCGCACAGCGCATAGCGTAAATACTTGACAATCTAATCATTTTCATGGTTCGAGGGTGACCAAGCCGTCATGGGAAATTACCTGGTTAGCCGGTTAAAAGATATTGATGGATGGCCTCTGTTTTGATAGGAAATTACTAAAATATAAGGGAAAAGTCAATAACTGATTTTTTTGGGACTGGTATTTGCTTCAATTCAGGCACTGGACCCCAGTCCCGCCAAGGCGGGATTAGACATCAGACTCTTCATAAAGCAAATTGACCCTCGTTGATGTCCATGTGTCCAAATCTCTTTGTAAACTTTTTTGTGAAATCTCTGGCCATTTCCTCCCTTTCGGTCTGATGTCTGGAGTCTATCGTCTAATGTCTGAATCACAGTGGTATTTGGATCGGTGTTGACTCCAAGGGTTAAATCTGGTAGGTTTTGAGTAGGAGATAGGATTGAAGGAAAAGATTAAGGATAGAGAAATTCTCCGCGGGATTCTCGAAGGCCTTGGGGCAAAGGGAAAACGGATCGTTTTTACCAACGGTTGTTTTGACATTCTCCATATCGGCCACATCCGCTATCTGGAGAAAGCTAAATCTCTCGGAGATATATTGGTCATCGGGGTGAACAGTGACCATTCGGTTCGAGGCTTGAAAGGCCCTGACCGGCCCATCCTCCCTGAGGAAGAGAGGGCAGAGATTCTCTCTGGCCTTTGGTGTGTGGACTATGTCACCGTTTTTGATGAACCGACCCCCTTGGAACTCATCTCCTTTCTCCAACCCCACGTCCTTGTCAAAGGAGGGGATTGGACGAAGGAAACCACGGTGGGAAGGGAAGTCGTTGAAAAATCGGGTGGTGAGGTGGTGATCCTTCCTTTCGCCGAAGGTTCTTCCACCTCCAGCCTCATCGAAACTATTTTGGAGAGATTTCTGAAAAAGTCCAGAAATCTCTGATGACACGGATTATGAAACGATTTCACAGCCAGCGTAGCCGCAACCGAAAAGAACCAATGAAATCACCCCCTCACCCTCCCCTCTCCCCCGAAGGCGGGGGAGAGGGGAGGGTGAGGGGGAAAATCCTGACAACATTTGCTTAACAAAATTTCAAGAAATTCAAGGTTAGTAGTACAGATTAGAAATACACGGAGCGAAAAGTAGTTTTCAGAGCTCGCTTGGAACGATATGAAAAAAGAACCTGAAAAAGATCTGCTCTCCCTTCCAGAAACACTCCCCCTCCTTCCGATCAAGGATATCGTCGTCTTTCCTTATATGGTTCTTCCACTCTTTGTGAGTCGGGAAAAATCGATCAAGTCCTTGGAAGAAGCTCTTTCCAAAGACCGACTCATCTTCCTCGTCGCTCAGAAGAACCTCTCTGAAGAAGACCCTTCGATGAAAGATCTCTATCGGGTGGGTACCGTCGCCCTCGTCATGAAGATGCTCAAACTTCCTGATGGAAAGATCAAGATCCTTGTCCAGGGACTTTCCAAGGCCTCCGTCAAAGAGGTCCTCCAGTCGACTCCCTACCTACTCGTGAGGCTGGAAAATATTAAAGATCCTTTTGTCACGGAGATCACCCTTGAGACGGAAGCTCTGATGAGAAATGTCAGAGAACAACTGGAGAGGATCGTCTCCTATGGGAAATTTCTCTCCCCGGATCTGATGTTCGTCCTTGAGAGCATCGACGATCCCGGAAGGCTGGCGGATTTGGTGGCCTCCAACCTGGACCTCACTGTAGAAAAGGCTCAGGAGATTCTCGAAATCCTCGACCCCATTGAAAGACTGAAAGTGTTGAGTGACGTCCTCGGCAAAGAGGTTCAGGTCCTCACCATGCAGGCAAAGATTCAGTCCCAGGCCAAAGACGAGATCACCAAAACCCAGCGGGAATACTTCCTCCGGGAACAGATGAGGGCGATTCGAAGCGAATTGGGCGAGGTGGACGAACGGGCACAGGAATTCAAAGAACTTCGGAAGAAGATCAAAAAGGCGAAGATGCCCAAAGAGGTTGAGAAGGAAGCCCGACGAGAATTAGAACGATTAGAGCAAATGCACCCGGATGCAGCAGAGGCCTCCATGGTTCGGACTTATCTCGATTGGTTGGTGGAGATGCCCTGGTCCAATTCGACCATTGACAACCTCGATCTCCGAAAGGCAAAAAAGGTTTTAGATGAGGACCACTATGATTTGGAAAAGGTGAAAGAACGTATTTTAGAATACTTGAGCGTCCACAAATTAAAGAAAAAGATGAAGGGTCCAATCCTCTGTTTCATCGGACCCCCTGGGGTCGGGAAAACCTCCCTGGGAAGATCCATCGCGAGAGCCCTGGGAAGAAGATTTGTCAGGATTTCCTTGGGAGGGATACGGGATGAGGCCGAGATTCGAGGACATCGCCGAACCTACGTCGGTGCTCTTCCCGGACGGATCATCCAATCGATAAAACAGGCCGGCAGCAACAACCCGGTTTTCATGATGGATGAGGTCGATAAGATCGGCGTCGATTTTCGGGGAGATCCGGCCTCCGCTCTCTTAGAGGTCCTCGACCCGGAGCAAAATAACGCCTTCAGCGACCACTATCTCAATCTCCCCTTCGACCTTTCCCAAGTGATGTTCATTACCACGGGGAATTTAACCGATCCCATTCCCTCTGCCCTGAAGGACCGGATGGAGGTCATCAACCTTCCCGGATACACGGATATGGAGAAACTGAAGATCGCCCGAACCTTTCTCCTACCCCGTCAGATGGAAGAAAATGGGATCAGTCCAAAACTGCTTCATATTTCTGACAAGGCCATTCTCCAAATCATCTCACAGTATACTCAGGAATCTGGCCTGAGGAACCTCGAAAGAGAATTAGCTTCCATCTGTAGAAAGGTGGCCAGGAAGGTTGCGGAAGGGGAGAAGGGCAAGACCAAGATCCATACCAGGAGCCTTGCCCACTTCCTGGGACCTCCCTACTTTTTGCCCGATGAAGAACAGGAGCAAAACGAGGTGGGTGTGGCCACGGGATTGGCTTGGACAGAGACGGGCGGTGAAATTCTCTATGTGGAGGCATCGACCACTCCGGGCAAGGGCTCGCTCATCCTCACGGGTCATCTGGGAGAGGTAATGAAAGAGTCGGCGCAGGCCGCCCTGACCTATGCACGTTCTAAAGGGAAGGCTTATCGGATCGCTCCCGATGCACTCAATAATAAGGAGATACATATCCATGTCCCGGCAGGAGCGATCCCGAAGGACGGACCTTCTGCCGGCATCACAATCGCCGTTGCCCTTTTCTCTGCCCTCACCGGAATCCCTGTGAAAAAAGATGTCGCTATGACCGGCGAGATCACACTAAGGGGCAGGGTCCTTCCGGTAGGGGGCCTGAAGGAAAAGGCCCTGGCCGCCCTTCGAACCCACATCAAGAATGTCGTCGTCCCGTATCCGAATAAAAAGGATCTCGTCGATCTTCCGCTATACCTTCGGAAGAAGATCAACTTTTTTCCGGTAAAACACATGGATGAGGTCTTGCGCATTGCCCTTTTCAATAAAAAAAGGCCAATGAGAAACCGCAAAGTGCATAGCGCATAGGGTAGAAGAATTTGCGATTTACGATTTGCGATTTACGCTATGCTCCATGCGCTATGCTACCTTGGAACAGTGGGTGATGGATAGCGATGGAACTCCGAGAGATTGGCGAGTTCGGCCTTATCAACCGAATCCGGAAGTTGATGGCTGCCTCTGATCCTGGTTTGATCCAAGGCATCGGGGATGATGTCGCCGTCATCGACTTAGGGAGGAAAGTCCTTCTGGTCACAACCGATATTCTTATCGAACGCATCCACTTCGATCGATCCTGGATCGATCCTTACAGGTTAGGGAAAAAGGCCCTGACCGTCAACCTCAGCGACATCGCGTCAATGGGGGGAACCCCGAGATATTTCCTCATCTCCCTCGGCCTTCCGAAAAATCTTCCCCTCTCTTTCATCTCCTCGTTTTATCGTGGCTTAAAAGAAGGAGCGAAACGGTTTCATGTCGATCTGATCGGAGGAGATACTTCCCTCTCTCAAAAGATTGTCATCAACATCTGCCTTTTAGGAGAAGGGAAAAAGGGAAGGGTTCTCTTCAGAAAAGGAGCAAGGGTTGGAGACGATCTTTTCGTCTCGGGGACATTGGGCGATGCTGCTTTGGGGCTAAAAATTCTCCAAAAAGAGGGGCTCGCGGGAAGACCAATGGGATTGATTAAAAAACATCTCTCCCCCTGCCCGAGAATCCAATTGGGCCAGGCCATTGCAGGCCATCGTTTAGCAACTGCCATGATCGATATCAGTGATGGTCTGTTGATCGATACGACCCATCTCTTAGAAGAGAGCCATGTAGGGGCGCGGGTCTGGGAAGATCGAATACCCCTCTCGAGGCTCTATCAGAAATGGGTTCACTCCTATTCGAAGGATCTTTATCGGATTGCCCTTACCGGGGGAGAGGATTATGAACTCCTTTTTACCGCCCCCCCAGAAACAAGGAAGGAGATTTCAACTTTGGCCCTCTCTTCAAAGATACCGATTACATGGATTGGAAAGATTCTTCCGCAAAAAGAGGGATTCCGCATTATCAGGAAGGATGGGAAAGACTATTCCCCTTCCCGTATGGGATTTGAACACTTTAGATGAACTCTCAATTCCTGATTTAGGGATTTGGGGATTTGGGGATTTCGAATTCACACTTTCTAAATTCCTCAATTCTAAATTGCTGTTTTAAGATGGAGCAAGCCCATGAAGATCTATGTGAATGAGATCAAAGAGAACGAGAATGTGGATTCCCTCTTTCTGGTCAAAGAGAAGTCTTCCGGCGTCACCAAAGTTGGTAATCCCTATTTGAAATTGAAACTGGGAGACCGTTCTGGGGAAATGGAAGGAAGGATTTGGACGTCCGTAGAGATTTTCGCTGAATCCTTTGACAAGGACGATTTCGTCCATGTGAAAGGAAAGGCCGCCTCCTTTCAGGAACATCTCCAACTCAACATCACCCATATTGAGAAAGTGGGGGAAGAGGAGATTCTTCTCTCTGACTTCTTCCCCGTAGCAGAAAAAGATATCGATGACATGTTTCAGTCCCTCACAGAAATCAGCCAGCAGGTCAAAAACCAATACCTCAGGGAGCTTCTCCACCTCTTCTGGGAGGACGAACCCTTTCTCGAACGGTTCAAAATGGCCCCTGCCTCCAAATGGCTCCATCATACGTATTTAGGAGGTCTCCTGGAACACACCCTTTCATTGACCCAACTGGTGCTAAAAACCACAAGCCATTACGAAGGGTTGAACTTAGACCTCCTACTGACTGCGTCGATCCTCCACGACTTGGGTAAAGTTGATGAACTCTCTTATAAGCGATCTTTCGACTATTCTGATGAAGGGCGACTCCTTGGTCACATTATTCTTGGCGTAGAGAGGGTCGAGGACAAGATCCGACAACTCCCCCATTTTCCAAAGAATCTTTCTACCCTATTGAAGCACCTGCTCCTCAGCCATCACGGCCAGTACGCTTGGGGTTCTCCGAAAAAGCCGATGACCTTGGAAGCAGTGATGCTTCATTATCTTGATGATATGGATGCAAAGATGAATGGGATCAGACAATTTCTAAAAACTCAGGTCCCAGATGGGTCCGAGTGGAGTTCTTACCATCGAACATTTGAACAAGTTTTTTATGTGCCCAACCTCTTGGAGCAGATGGAACTAAGCAATAATATTGAGAAAAATGAATCGGAGGAGTGATGATTGAACCATCACTCTTCTTGACAAACGGCCTCCTCATTATTATTTTAACTTTGAAGAAAAGATGGAAAGTTTAGGGTTCTACACCTAAGTTGATTTTCTTTAAGAACCAAGGGGAAACGCTTGATGGTGCTTTTGCTTTCTGAAAGAATGAGACGGATTTTCGAGATCCTTATCGAAGATTACATTCTCACCGCTGAACCGGTGGGTTCAAGGACGATTGCAAAAAAATCGAATCTAAATCTCAGTCCTGCCACCATCCGAAATATTATGTCGGATTTGGAGGAGATGGGGTTACTCTATCAGCCTCACACCTCAGCAGGAAGGGTTCCTACGGAAAGGGGATTCCGATTTTATGTCGATTATATTCTCAATATCCACGAACTGAGTGACAGAGAACAGCAGGAAATCCGATCCAAATATCTGATTTCTCAAGCAGAGGTAACGGAGCTATTCCGGGAGACCTCTCGAATTCTTTCGACGTCTTCCCATTATTTAGGTGTGGTTTGGGCCCCTCGGGTGAAATCCGTTGTGTTTCAACATATAGAGTTTGTAAAGTTGAAGAGGCATATGGTCTTGGCGATTCTCGTCACCACAACGGGGTCGGTCCATAACCGGATCATTGAGGTGGAAGAAGATTTTCCCCAATCTGAACTGGATTACCTTTCTGACTACATGAATAGTCTTCTGACCGGCCTCACCCTTCAGCAGGTAAGGGAGAAACTCCTGGAACAGATGAGAGTGGAGAAGAAAGTCTACGATCATTTACTCGAACAAGCGCTTAGATTAGGAGAGAAAGCCTTTTCCTACATCGATGAGACCGATATCTTTATTGAGGGAAGGACGAATATTCTCAATGAGCCTGAGTTTAGTAATCTCCCAAGAATGGTGGATCTCTTTCGGGCCTTTGAGGAAAAAGCAACCATGGTGAGACTCTTGGATAAATGTATGGAACCTAAAGGGGTCCAAATTGCAATTGGCTCTGAGAGTCAAATCCAGGAAATGGAAACATGCAGCCTGGTCACTTCTACTTATGGATACAAGGGAGAGGTCTTGGGTGCCTTAGGGGTCATCGGGCCTCGAAGAATGAACTATTCGAGGGTTATTCCTCTGGTTGATTATACGGCGAAACTCCTCACAGAAATCCTGGAAGCGCCTTAACTCCCAAACTTGCGTGTGGACAGGGTCTCTCCTTTGAGCGCTTTTGCTTTGGCAACAATGAGCCGTCATCTTTTCAAGGGGAATGGGTTGGTGAATAGAGGAAAAAGATGGGAGTAGAGGGAATGGAGAAAAAGGAGAAAAAAAGGAATCAAAACCAAAAGGGATCAGAGAAGGCAGAGCAGGAAAATGCGCTCGAAACCTCTGATGAAGAACTCCAGTTGCATTTTAAGGAAGATAAAAAAGAGGAAGGAAAAGAGACTGAAGAACTGAAAAAGAAGTTAGAGGAAAAGGAGAAAGAAGCCAAGGAGCATTATGACCGTCTATTGAGGATGGCCGCTGATTTCGAGAATTATAAAAAGAGAGCGGTCAGAGAAAAGGAGGAATGGACCAAATTTGCAAATGAGGATTTGATCAAGGGGATCCTCCCTTTTATCGATAACCTGGAGAGGGCGGTTAACCATTCGGAGAAGACAGAAGATTTCCAGAGCTTAGTCGAAGGCATAAAGTTGACAGTTCAGCAGTTTCTCCAGACCCTTAACAAATTTGGGGTTTCCCCCATTGAATCTCTTGGGAAGCCCTTCAACCCGGCCGTACATCAGGCGATGCTGCTTGTGGAGTCAGATCAACACGAGCCCAACCAAGTGGTGGAGGAATTTCAGAAAGGCTATCTCCTGAATGATCGCCTCTTAAGGCCGGCAACCGTTTCCGTGTCAAAGCTTCCGGGGAAGGAGGCCCAAGCATCGGAGTAATCTTTAATAATATAAGGAGGGGGAATGACAATGGCTAAAACAATTGGAATTGATTTAGGGACAACAAATTCGGTGGTTGCAATCATGGAAGGAGGGGACCCGGTTGTCATCGCCAACCCGGAGGGGAGTCGAACCACCCCTTCTGTCGTTGCATTCATCGATAAGGGTGAAAGGGTGGTTGGACAGATTGCCAAACGTCAGGCGATCACCAACTCTGAAAATACAATCTTTTCGATCAAGCGGCTGATGGGAAGGAAATTTAGAGATACCGAAGTTCAGAAGGATCTGAAGATCCTTCCCTATAAAATCGTTGAGAACAAGAACGGCGATGCGTGGGTCAAGGTGAGAGATAAGGAACACAGTCCTCCTGAAATCTCAGCCTTCGTTCTCCAGAAGATGAAGGAGACTGCGGAAGCTTATCTGGGTGAAAAGGTAACGGATGCAGTGATCACTGTTCCAGCTTATTTTAACGATAGTCAGCGTCAGGCTACGAAAGATGCAGGAAAGATTGCGGGTCTCAATGTCATCCGGATCATCAACGAACCGACCGCCGCCTCCCTCGCCTATGGTCTGGATAAGAAGAAGGATGAGAAGATCGCCGTCTTCGATCTGGGTGGAGGAACCTTTGATATTTCCATCCTTGAGTTAGGCGATGGCGTCTTTGAGGTCAAATCGACCAACGGAAACACACATCTGGGTGGGGATGACTACGACCAACGGGTCATTGCCTATTTGGCCGACGAGTTTTTGAAAGACCAGGGGATCGATCTGAGAAAGGATCGGATGGCCCTTCAACGGCTGAAGGAGGCTGCGGAAAAGGCAAAGATCGAACTCTCCAACATGATGGAGACGGACATCAACCTACCTTTCATTACTGCGGATGCCTCGGGGCCGAAGCACCTGAACATGAAGCTGACCCGGGCCAAATTGGAGAAATTGGTAGAGGATCTTATTGAGATGGTGGATGGGCCCTGCCGTCAAGCCATCGCCGATGCTGGACTTTCAGCCCGTGAGATCGATGAGGTGATCCTCGTCGGCGGAATGACCCGGATGCCCAAGGTCCAGGAGAAAGTGAAGCAACTGTTCGGGAAGGAGCCCAACAAGAGTGTGAACCCAGACGAGGCCGTAGGTATCGGTGCCGCGATCCAGGCCGGAGTTCTGAAGGGTGAGGTGAAAGATGTGCTCCTCCTCGACGTCACCCCTCTCTCTCTCGGGATCGAAACGCTCGGTGCTGTGATGACTAAACTGATTGAACGAAACACCACCATTCCGACAAAAAAGAGCCAGATCTTCTCCACGGCATCTGATAGCCAGCCTGCCGTGACGATTCATGTGCTACAGGGAGAAAGGGAGATGGCTGCCGATAATAAAACCCTCGGCCAGTTTGAGCTGGTGGGTATCCCACCCGCTCCCAGAGGAGTTCCTCAGATCGAGGTGACCTTCGATATCGACGCCAACGGGATTGTCCATGTCTCGGCAAAAGATCTTGGAACTGGCAAAGAACAGTCGATCCGGATCACAGCCTCCAGCGGCCTTGCCGAGGAGGAGATCAAAAAGATGGTCAAGGATGCCGAGGCCCATGCTGCAGAGGATAAAAGGAGACGGGAGGTGGCCGAGGCGAGAAACCAGCTCGATAGCCTCATTTATACGACGGAGAAGTCCTTGAAGGAGTACGGAGATAAGATCGATTCTGGGGAGAAACAGAGCATCGAAGACGCCATGGCAAAAGCAAAGAAGGCGATGGAAACAAACGACCTCGATACCCTTAAGTCCGCACAGGAAGAACTGACCCGTTCCTCCCATAAATTGGCGGAAGCAATATATGCAAAGGCTGCTAAAGGTGCCGGGGCTACAGGACCTGGTCCTGAGCCAGGCGCCCAAGAAGGTCCTCGACAAAAGCCACAGGAGGATGTGGTCGATGCTGATTTTGAGGACGTAAAGGACAAAAAATAAGGTTGTATAAATCTTCTCAAAAAGGCGAGGTAAAAACCCTCGCCTTTTTTTTAGACCCAAATCAGCAGGCATAACTTTCTTAATCCTTTTTTTCCATTCCATTAATAGCTTATGATCACTCGCAATTCTTGTGGACTCTCAACCCCTTCCCCCCTTGCGGGGGAAGGTTGGGATGGGGGGATGGATCGTTCCACGCCCACCCGCACCCCCCTATCCGATATTGTCAAAAGTTCTATGAAAAACCGCTCTGTAACATACCGAAAGACAATGAAAACCCTCCCCCTTGTCGAAGATCCCGCTGAATTATGGCGGGGAGGGGGGAGGGAACAGGGTGGGGGTGAA
>Ga0315291_10005026_pt1 | contig 16677 bp, 14 predicted proteins | sample YL17G12_20_MG_FD_203070 | JGI IMG/M metagenome (GOLD analysis project Ga0315291, IMG submission 203070) | Sediment microbial communities from Yellowstone Lake, YNP, Wyoming, USA - YL17G12_20 | ecosystem: Environmental > Aquatic > Freshwater > Lake > Sediment | place: USA: Wyoming | collected...
GCCTTCGGTTTCAACCTTTATTTTATCAATGTAGGAGAGTTTATATTGGTGAGGGCATGTTTCATAAGTGGATAGTTGAGAGTGCGAGTAGGTCGGCATCTTTCAGCTCCTTCCCCAATGAGGGGTCGATTTTCTTGATTTTGAATAGGAATATTAATTATTTTTAACAAGAAAAAGGGGTTCTGTCAAAAGATGATAAGTCCAACAGGGATGAGAAGGAAAGTAACTTTTCTTGGAAGTTGATGAGATAGAATGGAAGACACCGATACCAATACCTGCATTGTCTACAATCAATGTTTCCGAGGAATCAGTTCACCTAATCACACCCCCCCCTTCGATGGGGGAGGGTCAGGGTGGGGGTGGAAATTTTACTGAACCGAAATCAACTCGACCTCGAAGATCAGAGTGCTGTTGGGCGGGATTTGGGAACCTGCTCCGCGCTCCCCGTAACCAAGTTCAGGGGGAATGAAGAGCTGCCACTTTGAACCTTCCTTCATCAGCTGCAGGGCCTCGGTCCAGCCTTTGATAACCCCATTGACCTGAAAAGTTGCCGGCTGCCCCCTTTTGTAAGAGCTGTCGAACTCGGTGCCATCTATCAAGGTGCCTTTGTAGTTTACTGTGACATTATCAGTTTCCTTCGGTGTCTTACCAGTACCTTCTGTTAGAACTTTGTACTGTAAACCACTGGGCAGAGTTTTGATTCCTTCCTTCTTTTGGTTCTCTGCAAGAAACTTTTTGCTCTCCTCAACATTCTTCGCCGCCAGCTCCTTTAACTCTTTCTGCCGGGCAGCCGTTATCCTCTTCTGGAGTTCCGAAATGGTTGCGCGGATTTCCTCCTGGCTCATCTTAGGTTCTTTTCCGCCGAGGGTATCCCGGATCCCGGAAGTGTAGACGTCAAGGTTGATATCCACCCCCTGAAACTTCAGGTTTTGACCGAACTGGTAGCCAAGACTGTAGCTCTCCTTGTCTTTCTGGTCTTTCAGTTCGAGTTTTTCCTGCGCGTGACAGACACTGAATAAAAAGGCAATGCTGAAAATTATTGTTAGTAAATGCTTCATTCAAATCTCCTTTGTCCCCTGAATGTTCAATCAGTTTTAATCCCCGACCCGCAATTCGCAACAAAAAATGGGAAGTGTCCCTAGTGTAGTGCGTCTAACGCTTCTTTACCCCGTTAGAAAGCCCCGCTGCTTGCAGCGGGGATAAAGATGGATTCCTTTTGAAGCGAACACGGGGTTTAATGCCCCGTGTGAACCGTCCCGTTAGAGGGGCGAAGGTCTTCTAACGGGGTTTACATTTGACGGCGGAAACATTTTCCAAACATAGGAATATTTCTTGTAGCCGCAGGCTTTAGCCTGCGATATTTTGGCCTGAATGGCGCATTAGGGAACGCAACCTGAAGGTTGCGGCTACCTCAATGGTTCAACTCAGGACTGAGTGCATGTTCCAATATGACAATAAATTTATGACGCACTACACTAATTTATTTGCATACTTCCTTGTAGAGGACCTCCATCATCGTTCCCGGTTGAATGGGAAACCAGAGATCCATAACCATATTAGCCTCCCTTGTCATTCTTTTTCCTGCCTTATCATAATTATTAACTTCCAAAATGAAGAACTCCCTGCTGTCGCAGTCTATATCGTATAAAGTTTCGGTTTCCTTTGAAGCCCTGTTGACGGCGAGGGGGAAAAGCCAGGCGTAATCCAGCACATTAATCTTTCTCTTCAGTCTTGTCTCCTCTTCCTCTTTTATTTCCTCCCTCGCCTCCTCGTAACTCTTAATCTCCTTCTGTAGAACTGCCTTTTCCCAGACCCTGACGCTGCCCCCGGGAAAGGGAGAGTTGGAGGCTACGCTGTCCCGGTCATAGTAATGATAGGTTCTTGCCTCGGTTTTGGGTACAGGCTTAAGCTTGTTCAATCTTGACCAATCCCTCAATATCAATTCTTTTTCCTCCCCTTGGCCGCTCCCACCATAGAATACCCAATCATCCGCCCGCACTTCCGAAAAGGCAAAGATAGAAAGCCCGACTGCAAAGATAATTCCCAGTTTAACCGATAAGGACTTCACTCCGTTCACACTCTTCTCTCGCGGTTCACTCTCTTCAGGCGAGAAATTTGCTCATTGGATCTCAAAATGTAGTTCCATTTTGCTGTCCTCCCGCTTGATCTCGAGGGAGACCGTTCCACCTTTCTTGAGGGCGCCGTAGAACTCCATGGTTGGTTGCGTTGTTGCGAAGGACTTGCCGTTCACCCCCACGATCACGTCGCCGTCCTCGAGGCCCATTCGCGCAAAAATGCTTTCCGGCTCTATGCTGTAAATAACGAATCCCGCGGGCCGGCCCCCCTCAAAGCGGGGCCTGACGCCTATCTCCCGCATGAACTGCATTTGATCAGCAAGCGTAGAGTCAACCTCTTTCCGGTCCAGATGGGCTACTTCCCCGGATGATGGGGGGCGGCCTGCACTTGTCCCGGAACCCATGGCAAGAATCTGCTCGCCCATCTTGGTACCGATGACCACGGACCCTGACAGGATTTTCTTTATCAGGACCTCCCCTAGCCTATCCCCCTCACGATAGGCTCCCTGATTTCCAGTGGATTGATGCTCTATAATCGCGAAATTCTGACTGGGATCATCTGTCACCGCGGTCCCGACGAGCTTAAGACCAAGGGCTTGTTCAGCCTGTGCTCCGGGTATCCAGACGTTGAAGAGAACAGGGGACCAGAAGAAAAGCAATAGAACAACCACGGATAGGCCATGAATAGGACTGTGCTTCAAGTTTTATTCTCCTTCGGTTTTCTTCTTACCTCAGGGTCGGGTATCCGTGGACAAAGACCCAGTCCGTATCCTTTGCCACCTCGTGGCAGTCCAGGCAGTCGTTCTTGTAGCCCGTGGAGACATTCTTCTTGGGGTCTGTGGCCCTGAAGAGCGCCCAGCCCCAGCCGTCGCCCCAGTTCGGGTTGTTCTTGAAGCGGCCTTTGCTGTCTTTCACCATGACGAACCAGTTCACCGGATCGTCGCCGGAGATCACGTGCCCGGTGGGCAGGTCGTCCCACTTCATGGTGCGGATCTCCATGACCAGGACTGTCCCGTCGGGCCATTTCCCGGTCTTCTTGTAGGCCTTAACAGATTCCGGCTGGGTGTAGACTTCGTTGAGCCCGCTGCCTGGAGCTGTCTTACCGAGGCCCGGCCCGGCTGCTTTCTGAGAGGTCACGAACCAGGTACCCAGGTGAACCCACCTCGCCCTGAAGTCCGGCGGGAGGGAGATGCCACCCTTGCCGTCCACATACGGGGAGAAGGTTGCCTGTTTTTCCCCTGCCGCCATAGTAATCACCGGAATTAAAAAAAGTGCCATAACCAGTATTCCCTTGATCAGTTTCGTCATAAGCTTCTCCTTGGTCATTATAGGTATTATTTATTCTCACTAATACAAACGCATTAAATTTCTTTGCAAGTCATTGCGAGCCCGAAGGGCGTGGCAATCTCGTTTTTGCTCGGGATTGCTTCGTCGCTTCGCTTCTCGCAATGACACCTTATCTATTGCGTTTGTATTAGTGATGTAATGATACCCCACTTGTTCCGAAAAAAAAAGAGGGCCGCCATTGGCGGCCCTCTTGATATTACGTGGTTGGATTACTTAGTAAGCTGTCCCTTTCACCAAGGGTCTTAAATTCGCCGCCGGTGCGGCTGGGTTCAGCGTCACCTGCGTGGGCCGCATCATTTCGTTGTCCTCGTGGTCGATGATGTGGCAGTGCCACACGTACCCGTGTCCGCCATCAGGGTCAAAGGGGAAGTTAAGTTGCGCCGCCGGCGTATTAGTCGGCAGGTCGGTGGGCGCCCAGCGCACGGCGAGGCGCGTCACCTGGCCGGGGTACACGACCACCGTGTCCTTCCAGCCGGCTTCTTCCGGCAACGGCGGGGTTGCGGCTAAACCCAGGTAAGGCGTGATGTTCGGGTTGCCGCCGAATTTCCCACCGGATAACGGGTTCAAGGCTGCATCATAGTTTTTCGGCGGGCCGAAGCCGGGGATATAGACGCCGACAGGATAGGCCACACCCGTCAGAGGATCGAGCCCACCACCCGGGAACGCTGCATTATAGGCCTTCGTGTACTTGTTCTGGAAGTTCTGCCTGTTGATCAGCTGGAACTGCACCAGGTGGAGGTGCATCGGGTGGGCGTCTACCGTCAGGTTGACGATCTCCCACACCTCTGTGTCGCCCTCCTTGGCAATTTCGGAGTAATAGGTGCTTTTAACGCCCGGGGAGACCGGCGGGACCGGCGTGAAATCACCGTATAACCTAGGGGATGTCCCGTCATATTTCGTGTTGTTCACCAGGATCTCAACAGGCCCGCCGAGGTAGGCCGCCGGCTGCCCGGTCACCGGATCGATTGTGACGGCCAGGGGCGTCAACAGCACCTCGTTGAGTGTGAGCTGGCGGGTCTTCTGAACGTTCTGTGTAGTACCCGGAGTTGTAACGATAGCAGGACCGCCCGGGGTACCTGGCAGGCGAACGATCGGCGGAATCGGCGGAAGGGCCGGCGGAATCGGCGGAGTGGCCGGCGGAATCGGCCGTATGCGCGTGAGGAGCGCCGGGTTGTAGCTGGTATCTACAAATGGCGGTACAGTCGCTGGAACCGCTTTCACGCGGAACTGCATGACATCTGCGACGAGCGTTCTATTGGGCGTAATTCCCTTCGGGTAGGGGGCCTTGGCCGTGTTCTTAAGAATCAGATTCCGCACTTGCCCTAGTTTTTTCCCTGCAAAGCCGGCGAAATCTATGATCACCTCATAGCGCTCGCCCGGCATAATCAGAAGCTTATTCACCGCCACGGGCGCATCGAGGTACCCGCCGTCGGTGCCGATCACCCAAAAGATCGGCCCAGTATTGCCGCCTAAGTCCAACAAGTATGCGCGGGCGTTCGAGCCGTTGAGGAAGAGGAAGCGGTAGCGCTTGGCCTCGACATTGAGGAAGGGCCAGGCCTTGCCGTTCACCACGATCGTGTCGCCGAAGAACTCGGGCACCCAGTATGGGTGCTCGGGGTTGGGCGAGTAGAGGACTCCGCCGGCCGAGTCAGCCGGGAAGAAGAGCTGTCCATTGGTGTCGAACATCCGGTCCTGGATGACGAGCGGGATAGTCGGCACCAGAGTTGGCAGACCTCCTGGTGCGGCCGGTGGACCGTTTGGTAGGCCAAGAGGATCCAATCCAGCTGGCAGCGCAAGGGTGGGATCGGTAATTATGTAGGCGCCGGCAAGACCGGCGTAGACGTTCAGACGGGTGGCGCCCAGGAGGTGGTCGTGGAACCAGATGGGCGAGGCTTCCTGGGTGTTGGGGTACTTGTAAATGGCGTTATTGCCAGGGGCCCCAAACGAGTAGTAACCGTGCCCTTGCATTGCGGCATTAGGAAAATTAGAATCTGCTTGGCTCATGAACCAGGCATCGGGGCCGCCGTCGAGCTCAGGCGGAACCTCGCCGCCGTGCAGATGGACAACTGCCGGGATCGGGCCGGTGTAGTTCTGCGCGCATGGGCTGCCGAACGCCGGAATACCCCCGATGGTCGCGCAATTATTGATCTCGTTGTTCAGCGGGTCGGCCCAGCTCAGCGTCTGATCGGTCGAGTATTTCCAGAAGGTCACCCCGCTTGTGTCCCCACGCCCGAGGTTGTTGACCCAGGTGATGCTCGTCGGGCTTGGGATTGCTCCTGGGAGAAGGTGATCGCGCTGATTCAAGATCACCGGGCCGATGTAGGTATCTTGAGTCGTTGTCGGACAGGTGGTGCCCACGATGTATCCCCACACCTTCGTCTTTGTCTGAACAAGTGGCGCAATCGCTCCCAGCGGCAGGATGTTCGCATCGAACTCACACATGTTAATCTGGAGCGGCCCGTTGCCGGAAACCGTGTTAATACCTGGTCCCGGGATCCCCGATAGATTCAGCAGTGGCAGCGGTTGCAAGAACTGCCAGAGGGGACTGCTGACCAGCGGAGTCTGCACCAGGTTCTGCGCGGCGTTCGCAGTGGGTGCTGTCCACAGCGAAACCGCTAAAACCAGGAAAAATACTGAACCTAAAAATAGTAATTTCTTAAACATAAATCGATCCTCCTTCCTATTTAATGTTGTTTGCATATTATTCTCTAATTATGGCCTGCAAAAATTGTCTAACCATCTCCTTTTCCCAATCCCCAAGTTTTTGCCAAATTTAAGAATTAATGATGATGTGTAAAAGTTTTGCGCGATCTTATCATAGACCCCATTCATAGGCAATAGGGGGAACTATGTATTTTTTATGGTAGGGAACCCTATTTTTGTTTTGAGATGCTTTATTCTTCTCAAGCATTTAAAAAATAAGCGAGCCGATGAAAATTCACCCTGATAATACTAAGCAAATTCAGTGCCAAATTTATTAGAAGTATTATAATCTACTGTAATTATTATGTTTTTTGAAATTTAATCATGCCTGAATGCTCTTGTTCAGACAGGGTAAAGTGGAAGGACTTTACACAAAAGTTCCAAATTAATACATATATATGGTGTAATGAATTCTTCTCTGGGCGGTTTGATCACGGGCTACACCCTACTCAAGACGAAACTTGCCTCTTCAACTCAGAATTCCATTTCCAGATCTGATAGATTGCCGGATAAACCAGCAATTCAAGCAGGAACGAGGTGAAAATTCCTCCAATCATGGGTGCTGCAATCCGTTTCATCACGTCAGAACCTGTGCCCATGGACCACATGATTGGAACGAGACCGAGGAATGTAGTAGCCACTGTCATGAACTTTGGCCGGAGGCGTTTGACAGCCCCATAACGAATGGCTTCCTGCAAGTCTGCCAGGGACCGGAGACGTCCTTCCTTCTTGGCCTGTTCGTAGGCGAGGTCGAGATAGAGGAGCATGAAGACTCCGGTTTCGGCGTCCACACCAAGCAGTGCAATCAATCCAACCCAGACCCCAATGCTCATATTGTATCCGAGCAGATAAAGAAACCAGAAGGCGCCAATTGCCGAGAAAGGTACAGCGAGCAAGACGATGAGGGTTTTGGTGATCGACCGGGTATTTAGGTATAGAAGAAGCAAGATCAGAAAAAGTGTCAGGGGCACGACCACAACCAATCGCTGCTTAACGCGCTGCATGGCTTCGTACTGACCGCTCCACGAGATCGCATAGCCTGGCGGAAGCTTCACTTTCTCTCGAAGCAACCCCCCTGCCTCCTCGATGTAGCCATTCTGGTCGCGCCCTGTAATATCCACATAGACGTATCCGGTCAGCAGGCCATCTTCGTTGCGAATCATTGAGGGACCGCTCGCTGCCTTAATGGTGGCAAGCTGCGAAAGCGGAATCTGCCTTTGCCCTCCTGAAGCTGGTACAAGAACGCGGCTCAGTGCTCCAATATCAGCTCGAAAATCACGCATATAGCGGACATTCACTGGATATCTTTCCCGTCCTTCAACCGTCGTCGTTACGTTTTCTCCGCCGATGGCCTTCTCGATCACCTCTTGCGCTTCTTCAATGCTCAAGCCATAGCGGGCAAGTGCTTCGCGATTCCATTCGAAGTCGAGAAAGTAGCCGCTGCCAGTGCGCTCGGCAAAAACGCTCCGAGTTCCCTTTACTGAGGGGAGAACGGATTCAATTTGGGCTCCGATCTCTTCAATAGTGTCAAGGTCAGCGCCAGAGATCTTGAGGCCCACAGGAGTGCGCAACCCCGTGCTCAACATCTCGATCCGGCCTTTTATTGGCATGGTCCAGCTATTAGCAAGACCGGGTAGGCTTAGCGCATCATTCATCTGGCTGATGAGTTCTTCCTGTGAAATATGATCAGAAGTGATGTGGCGGAAGAGTGCTTTGACCCATTCCGGTGCCCACGACGAATACCAGGTGTCTGCCCGCCTCCACTCGGACTTGGGTTTGAGAATGATCACGGTCTCGAGCATGGACAAAGGTGCCGGGTCTGTCGATGTCTCTGCCCGGCCTGCTTTGCCCAGCACGCGGTCCACCTCCGGGAACTGCTTGATGATCCGATCTGTAACCTGAAGCAGTTTCTGAGCTTCTGTTATGGAAATGCCCGGCATGGTGGTGGGCATGTAAAGGATGGAGCCTTCCTCCAACGGAGGCATGAATTCCGAGCCCAATTTGAGATAGACAGGGATTGTAACGATTACCAAGGCGAAAGCCGCGCCGATCACGGCCCACTTCCAGCGCAGCGTCCATACAGCCACTGGCTCATAAAGCTTGATTAAAACGCGACTGATCGGATGTTTCTCCTCCGAATGGATGGTGCCCACGACAACAGCGTTCGTTGCTCTGCTTAGCCAGGTTGGTCGAAAATTGAAATTCTTCATGTGTGTTAGAAGGAGTCTCAGGGCTGGGTCCAGTGTTATCGCCAGCACGGCGGCGATGACCATGGAGAGGTTTTTCGTATAGGCGAGTGGCTTAAACAGGCGGCCTTCCTGAGCTTCCAACGTAAGCACAGGCAGGAAAGAGACTGCGATCACCAGCAATGCAAAAAAGCTTGGACCGGCGACCTGCTTTACGGCGTTAATGACAACGCTCTGGTAATCTTCCCTTCGGCCTGTACGCTCCCATTGTTCCAGGCTTTTGTGTGTCTGTTCGACCACGACAATAGCGGCATCTACAAGGGCACCAATGGCGATCGCAATGCCTCCAAGGGACATGATATTGGCGGTCATCCCCATCATACGAAAAGGAATGAAAGAGAGAAGCACTGCAATGGGAATAGTGATCACGGGAATGATGGCACTGGGGATGTGCCAGAGAAAAAGCAGGACTACAGCCGCAACCGTGATGACGATTTCAATCAGGGTAGACTTAAGGTTGTCGATTGAACGCAGGATGAGGTCCGAACGGTCATAGACAGGAAGGATTTTCACGCCAGGCGGTAGGCCAGGTTCAATCTCCTTGATTTTAGCCTTGACCCGCTTAATGACATCCAGGGCATTCTGTCCTTGGCGCATGACGACGATTCCTGAAACGACTTCTCCCTCGCCGTCGAGGTCGGCAATCCCCCGGCGAATGTCTGGACCCTGGACAACCTGCCCAATATCTTTGATGCGAATTGGGGTACCGCTTTCACTGGCAATGAGCACGATGTTCTCAAAATCCTGAATGGACCGCGCATAGCCATGGCCCCGGATCATGTATTCGGTCCCGCCGAACTCAATCAGGCGGCCCCCTGCCTCTTTATTGCCACTACGTACTGCTTCCACGACCCGGCTGATCGAGATACCATAGGCCTGCAACCGGTTGGGATCAACGTTTATTTGATACTGCTTTCCAAACCCTCCAACCGGCGCAACTTCAGCAACACCCGGGACGGCCTTCAGGTAGTAACGTAAATACCAGTCCTGGTATGAGCGCAGTTCTGCCAGACTGTATTTCCCGGATTTGTCCACCAGAGCATACTGGAAGACCCAGCCGAGGGCCGTCGCATCCGGCCCCAGTTCCGTTTTTACGCCCTCCGGAAGGCGGGGCAATACCGTGGACAAATATTCCTGTGTTCGCGATCTGGCCCAGTAGATATCAGTGCCATCTTCGAAAATGATGTAGACATAGGAGTAGCCGAAGTCGGAGAAGCCCCGGACAGCCTTGACACCTGGCGCACCAACCATCGCTGTGACGATGGGATAAGTTACCTGGTCCTCAACAATATCTGGACTTCGATCCCATCTGGAGAAGACGATCACCTGGGTATCGCTCAGGTCAGGGATGGCATCAAGCGCCATGTTTTTAATTGACCACCAGCCTGCCAGGCAGGCTGCCGCAACCAGTGCAAAGATGATGAACTTGTTATTTACCGAAAAATCAATAATGCGGTTGATCATGTTGGGGAGTTTTGTAGCCGCAACCTTTAGGTTGCGTTTGTCTGGTTTGCAATTTTTCGCTCCGGTAAACACCGGAGCGCCTACTGTTTGACGTAGCGTTCAGGATTTTTGTCGAATTGTTCCTTGCATTCATCGGAAGTGAAATAGTAAACCTTCCCTTGATAGGTACTTTTCCTCCCTGCTTTCTCTGCTTTGCTTATAGATACATCGATACCACATACGGGATCCTTGCTCAGTGTTCCAACCATCCCGGCAGCTGCCAGTTCCAACCGGCTTTCGGAATCGATGAGGAAGTTGCCCGAGATGACGATACGTTCCCCGGGCTTGAGTCCCTTGACGATCTCGACGCGGTTGCCAATGTGCCAGCCGGTCTCCACCTCCAGGGGTTCAAAGAATCCATATCCCCGATCGACGAAGACGGTTTTCTTAAGACCGGAATCGAGAACGGCATCCGCAGGAACAGTGACTGCTGGAGGTAGGCTAATTGGTAATTCGACATCCACGAACATGTCCGGACGGAGAACGAACTCCGGGTTGTCCGTTTCGAGTCGGACCTTGAGCGTCCGCGTCGTTGGATCGAAGATGGGGAGGACCTCGCTTACTGTTGCCTGGTAGGTTCTCTTCTGATGGGGCAAGTGGACCTTGGCCTTTACCCCGGGCTTGAAATATCGGGCTTCGTGCTCGAAGACATCGGCGAGGATCCAGACGCGGCTCAGGTCGGTGATCCGGTAAAGCTCCGTTCCCTTCAAAAACCTCTGCTCGGGAGAGACGTTCCGTGCGATGACGAAACCGTCAGCCGGCGCCGTGATCTTGATGTCCTGCGTGATTTGGCGGGTTCGGCCCACCTCCTCGATCTGAGTATCCCCCATTCCCATACCTCGCAGGACGTCGATCTGCCTCTGTACGACATACGGGTCCAGAGCAGCCGGGTTGGGAGCCTCTTTTCTACCTAACTCCAAGCGCCTGCCTGGCCCTAAGCGCTCCACTGTGCCAAGGGCGTAGAGGTAGCCCTGCTCTGCGTCCAGAAACTGCGGGCTGTAGAAGGTGGCCAGGACTTCGTCCTTCTTCACCAGACTTCCCACCGAATTGGGATAAATTTCCTTGATCCAACCGTCAACGGAGGCATTGATCCGGTAGATCTTCGTTTCGTCTGCCGCAACCCGGCCCAGGATGCGGAGGGTATGGGTTACTGGCTTTTTATCTACGACGCCCAGCCTCACGCCAATGGCCTGTTGTCTCTCGGGGGTAATTCTTACGGTTCCGGGAGCCATTGACGAAGTGTCGGTCTCCGTTTCTTCTTCAACGGTGACAGGGATGGATTTGACAGCGGAGGGATCAACCTTCACGGCCTTCCGCTGACTGTACCAGGAGCCTGCCCAAAATGATCCAACGATGATTAAAATGATGAGGATCGTATACAAAAATTTCTTCATGACAGATATGAACCTTTCTGGCCAAGATACTACAAATGGTGCACCTTTTCAAATAGATTCTGCGGACTGCCGGACAAATCTTACTGCGCATCGACATTGAGCTTGACCGTTGATGTCTTTCCTTCATGGGTTATTTTGATCGCGATAATCCAGGGGCCTGACATGATGAAGTTCATGGTTGCCCTGTATTTCTCTCCATTTAATTTCGTATTCGTCCTGTAATTCATCGGCGCCATCCTGGGCATAGGAGGCATGTAATAGTTCACCAGCACCCTTGCATCTGTAATCGATTTACCTCCCGCATCTTTTATCTCTATCTCGATGTGGTTTTCGCCGAGGATGGGCGGATTCCTGTCGATTCTCACCTCGACTTCGTATCCCCCCACTTTCTTTGTGACTTCAAGGTCTTTCGAGAAGGCTGCGGGACTCGCCAGCAATAGAATTAAAATGAATATACTCCATTTCTTCATCATCTATCAGCTTCAATTTTATTCTCTTCCTTTCAAAATATCCAGTTTTTATTGAAATTCGTCAGGGTTTCATATAGGATAATGTTTATTTCTTATTTTCATCGCGAAGGAATTTCACGATACGAAATTCGTTCTGCTGATCGGGAAGCAAATCAGAACGGATTGAATTCATTCAAAAGAAAGGGGTGAAACGGTATCTTTTACGGTGCAGTCGCCCTTCTGCTCGCGTGGCAGGGAAAGGGGCATGTCTCCTCACCGCAACTAAAAATAAAACCATAGGGGGGCATTCCGATGAAAAAGTTGGGATTGTGTTTGGTGGCAGTCGCTTTTATTCTTTTCAGCAGTCATTTTGTTTTGGCCCAGGAGGACATTCAGAAACACCCGTCCTGCAAATACTGTGGCATGAATCGACAGCAGTTTGCTCACAGCAGGATTTTCATCGAATATGACGATATCACAACCGTGGGAACATGCAGCATTCATTGCGCGGCCGTTGACCTCGCTATAAACATCGATAAGATGCCGAAGGCCATCCAGGTGGGAGACTATAATTCAAAAGCTCTTATCCGTGCTGAAAAGGCTTCCTGGGTGATTGGTGGAAGCAAGATGGGGGTCATGACCAAAAGGGCAAAGTGGGCTTTTGAAAAGAAGGAAGATGCTGAAAAGTTTATCAAGGAAATTGGTGGAGAGACCGCAACATTTGACGTCGCCATGAAGGCTGCATACGAAGACATGTATGCCGACACCAAGATGATACGAGAGAGAAGAAAAATGATGAAGCAAAAGATGATGGAACATAAGAAATAATAGTGTCAGTGTCACCCCCACCCTCGCCCTCCCCCCTTGAGGGGGAGGGTGGGGAGGGGGGAGTGATCCACCGGACCGCAAATGAAAAATAAAAATGTTTTATTTGGATTTGCTCTGATCGTATTCCTCTCACTGACACTAACACTGTCACTTGCCCGCGGCGGAGATCGAAAACCCATCAAACCATCCCCAAATGACAAGTGCCCGGTCTGTGGAATGTTTGTAGTAAAATATTCTGACTTTCTTGCTGAAATCCTGTTCAAGGACGGTTCTTATGCTATTTTTGACGGAACCAAGGATATGTTCAAGTACTACTTCAATCTGAAAAAATACAATCCCAAAAAGAGATTGGAGGATATTGATTCCGCCTATGTGACGGATTATTATAATTTGGCCTTGATCGATGGGTATCAGGCATTTTACGTTACGGGAAGCGATGTCTATGGGCCGATGGGAAAGGAACTTATTCCTTTAGAAAAAGAGGCTGACGCAAAGGAGTTTATGAAAGACCATAAAGGAAAATCTATCCTCAGATTCGCGGACATAACCTATGAAATGGTCAAGGCCCTGGATTAGAAAAGAAAAGTGTCTGTGTCAGTGTTAGTGTCAGCAAAAAATCTAGCCAAACATATTTGAAATTTTACCCTAATGCTCATGAGAAAATCTAACCTTTTCTTGATATACCTCGCCATCAACATCATCCTCCTTTCCCTGATGTTTACTCATGCCTCGCTTAAGGAAAGGGCCGGCATGGAATCCCTTAAAGAAAAAGTGGAGATGGTAAAAAGGCTTGAACTCACCGATCTCTGCCTCTTTACGGAGGCGAATTATACAAGGCACTTGTCTCAGGCTGATCTGCACACGCCATTCCAGGACTCTCCCATGGCACTGGAACATTTTCCATCAGGTTCATTAGTGCCAGTGCCAGTGACAGTGTCGGAGATGAGTAATAAGAATAAACGGTCGAAGAAGTAATCAGTATCTATGTCAGAACAGACCAAGTGACAGTGATGAGTATCAGTGATAGTAGAAACCGAACCTTAGGTAGAAACCCCGTTTTCCTTGGTATCTTCATTCTTTGTTTGCTTCCTGACACTGACCACTTTCACTGAAACTTATTTCTTGTTGCACTGTCACTAGTCACTGACACTCACACTTTATAAAGGAAAACGAATGAGAAAGTGGATTGAACGGCAGAGAAACATCCTCGACTTTACACTCTCTTCTCTTTTACGAAGAAAGAGGAAGAATATTGCATTGATCTCTGTGTATATACTGGTTGTGTTCTTTCTTGCCTCTGTCTTGTTTTTTACCCACTCGATCAGGAAGGAAGCATCAATCATCCTGAAAGCCTCCCCTGAAATGATTATCCAGAGATTGGTTGCCGGTAGACATGAACTGATTCCGATGAGCTATATCGATAAGATCAAGGAAATTCGGGGGGTGAGCTCAGTAAAAGCGCGGTTCTGGGGATATTATTACGACCCGTTCGTCGGTGCAAACTATACATTGATCGTTCCTGAAGATCGCCAGCTCAATACTGGAAAGATTACCATTGGTGAAGGCATTTCAAGAACCAGGCTTGTCTTTGAAGGAGACACGATGGAATTCAGGACCTATAACGGGGTCTTTATTGATCTTGAAATAAAGAGTAGGATCTCTTCACAATCTGAACTAATATCCTCTGATCTCATACTGATTTCAGAGGATGACTTCAGAAGACTTTTTGGTACCCCCAAGCGATATGCTACTGATTTAACTCTTGAAGTCAAAAACCCAAGAGAGCTCTCTACTATAGCCATAAAAATAGCAGAACTCCTTCCAGATACAAGACAGATCTTAAGGGACGAGATATTGAGGACGTACGATGCTGTTTTCAACTGGCGTGGAGGCATCCTGGTTGTCATTCTCTTGGGCGCCATGCTGGCATTTATCATCTTTGCATGGGATAAGGCCTCAGGTCTCAGTTTAGAGGAAAGGAAGGAAATTGGTATTCTCAAGGCGATCGGATGGGAGACATCCGATGTCATCCTGATGAAGTTCTGGGAAGGCATGGTGGTCTCGCTCTCCTCTTTCCTGGCAGGGATCATATTGGCTTATATTCATGTGTTTTTCGCATCCTCCATGCTCTTTGAACCCGTGCTGAAAGGTTGGGCGATCCTTTACCCTAAATTTAGAATTATTCCTTTTATTGATGCCTCCCAGATAGCAGCTTTATTCTTCCTCACCGTTATTCCATATACGGTGGCGACGATTATCCCTTCGTGGAGGGCTGCAACGGTTGATCCGGATACGGTGATGAGGACGTAGGTAGCCGCAGGCTTTAGCCTGCGAAAATATGGTTATAAAAGAAAAGGATCACAGATTACCGAAAGAATTTTATAGAGGTGAAATATCCGCTGCCTTTACGTTATGTTTGAAGAGAGATGTGGGAAATGTAGCCGCAGGCTTTAGCCTGCGGGAACCTGAGATTGTAAACATATTTACAAATATTCTTACATCTGTTGTTACAAAGGAACGATGTATTGTGCCGGTTTACTGTTTTATGCATGACCATCAACATTTAATCATCAGTGGAACAGGGACCGATGCTAACGTATGGAAGGCAGTTGTGAGTTATAAGCAAAAGACAGGATTTTGGATGTCCGCGAATAAACCTGGGATGAGATGGCAGAAAGATTTTTATGATCACGTAATAAGAACAAATGAAGATATAGTCACTCAAGTGAGGTATATCCTAGATAATCCAGTTAGGAAAGGGCTAGTGTTGTTTTGGCAGGAATATCTTTTTAAGGGCTCTATAGGATGCGATTTAGATTAGTGAACGCAGGCTAAAGCCTGCGGCTACTCACTGACACTGTCACTTACACGAAATCATGATTGAGCTCTTCAACATCACAAAAGTTTTTAACAAGGATAAGCCCAACGAGTTCGTGGCCATCCATGGGGTAAGCCTTTCGATTAACCCTCACCAGGTAACGGTATTAAAAGGGCCGAGTGGTTCAGGTAAAACCACCCTTTTGAGCATGATTGGATGCATGTCGAGGCCCACCTCCGGGAGGATTAAACTTTCGGATCAAGAGATTACGAGTCTCCCTGAGAGATTTCTTACAGAGATAAGGCGGAAAACATTCGGATTTATCTTTCAGCAGTTTAATCTCGTTAACGGCATCACTGCCTTAGAGAATACCATGTTGCCCGCCTACCCTTTGGGGGAAAAAGAGGCTTCTTTAAAGAAGAGAGCGATGAATCTGCTCGATCTCTTTAACGTCTCACAAAAGGCATACTCCAAAGTGGAATGGCTTTCCGGCGGCGAGGCTCAGAGGGTGACCATTGCGAGGGCGTTGATTAATAATCCTTCGGTCGTGATCGCAGATGAACCAACGGGACACCTTGATACAAAGCTCTCTCAGGAGTTCATGGAGATTGTGGGTAGGCTTAAGGATGAGAAAAAGACAGTCCTGATAGCAAGCCATGACCCCCTGGTATATGAATCCAACGTGGTGGACAGGGTGATTAATGTCAGGGATGGAAGGATAGATGGAGAGACCTGATGATATTTCATCCCGCCATCATCGCCCTCTATGTATCCTCGGTTCTTATCAGTTTTACAGTCTTATATTCCACCTTTTATGGCGTGCAAATTCTGAGAAGATGGGATATTCAAAGTGGCAGCGAGCTCCAGCTCATTCTTGAAAGAAAGACCTACCTCATTTCAACCCTTCTCGCTTATCTTTTTGGATTTCAGCTTCTTTCTCTTTTCCTCTATATCTTTACGGTTGATCAATTACATACATTCTTCGTGGGCGCTATGTGTGCTGCGGGATCGCTTTATGCAAATGACTTCGGCTATCCTGCCCTCATCCTGAAGATGATCAATTTTCTACTTGCGGGTCTTTGGCTAATCTTAAATTATGCGGACAACCAGGCGTATGATTATCCCCTGATCAAAAAGAAGTATTCACTGCTTCTCATCCTGACACCTCTGATATTCGCTGAGATGATCTTGCAGGCCAATTATTTCCTCCGTCTCAGGCCTGACATTATCACATCGTGTTGCGGAACTCTTTTTAGCTCGGAGTCAAGTGGTTTGGCATCGGAGATCAGTGTGCTTCCAAGCATCCCGATGAAG
>Ga0315291_10005028_pt1 | contig 16674 bp, 13 predicted proteins | sample YL17G12_20_MG_FD_203070 | JGI IMG/M metagenome (GOLD analysis project Ga0315291, IMG submission 203070) | Sediment microbial communities from Yellowstone Lake, YNP, Wyoming, USA - YL17G12_20 | ecosystem: Environmental > Aquatic > Freshwater > Lake > Sediment | place: USA: Wyoming | collected...
GCACGTACCGAGCTTTCGGCGAGCCAAGCGCAGGAAGCCCGGCCGCTCCCAGGCCATGGTAGATGAGGTACTCGTTGTCGCGGTCCAGAAGCGTGAGCGACCGGATGAGGCCGCGCGTCCAGATGCCGACGCCCGTATCCTGCGACGAGAGCGTCATGGCGTCTATGGCGATGCGCATGGCTTGGTCCGCAGGGCGCGGTCAGGAAACGCCTGACCCGGAAATCCATAGTTTTCCGGTCTTTACTTGGCCGGTCCCCCATTATAGAATCATGCATGGGGGAGTTGCGAATCGCCTGGGGCCACCGTGAACTCTGATGCCCGTTCCGGTAACCAAGACTCGTAGGGTTGCTTTCTCGCGCCGAGACGACGAAGAGCGGCTAAGCGGCAAGACCTGCGCGGCTCGGCCTGGGGGACCCGCTCCCAAAGGAGGGTGAGATGGTGCGGAAGCGTTCTGTCGTCATGCCGTTGTTGGGGCTCGTTGCAGTTGGGCTGTACCTGAGCGGCGCCTTCAGCCACGCCGGGCCGGGGCCAAGGACAGCCGAGGGCGCGCCCATGGCCGTGCTGGAGAGGGCGGCGCAGGCCGGCATGGCCGCCGCGTCAGCGACGGACACGCGCGAACTCAAGGACCTCGCCACGAGGCTGGACACGCTGTTCCAGTCCGTGGCTGAACAGGTCTCGCCCGCCGTCGTGCTGATCGAGTCGGAGCAGACGATCCGAGTGCCGGCCATGCAGAATCCGTTTGAGGAGTTCTTCGGGAGGGAGTTCGGCCAGCCGTTCCCGAACACGCCCCGGGGCGAGCGCGAGCTGAAGCGGCACGGGCTCGGCTCCGGCTGCCTCCTGGACCAGCCCGGGTACGTCCTGACCAACTTCCACATGGTCAAAGGCGCGCAGACACTGAAAGTTACACTGCCGGACGGCCGCACCTTCGACGCCAAGACCGTGGGCACCGATGACAAGAGCGACCTGGCGGTCATACAGCTCCAGGGGGACGTCAAGAACCTGCCGAGCGTGAAGCTGGGCGACTCGGACAAGGCGCGCATGGGCGAGTGGGTCCTGGCCATCGGGAACCCCTTCGGCCTGCGGCACACGGTGAGCGCGGGCATCGTCAGCGCAACCAGCCGCAGCGGCCTCGGCATCGCGGAGTATGAGAGCCTCATCCAGACCGACGCGGCCATCAACCCGGGCAACAGCGGCGGGCCGCTGGTCAACCTGGACGGCGAGGTGATCGGCCTGAACTCGGCCATCCTCGGGCAGGGCGGCAACATCGGGATCGGCTTCGCCATCCCCATCAACGCGTTCAAGGAGGTCCGCGACGACCTCATCGCCGGCCGGGCCGTGGTGCGCGGCTACCTCGGCATCAAGATGCGCGACGTGACGCCGGACATGGCCAAGGCGTTCCACTATGAAGGCAGGGGCGGCGCGGTCGTGGACGACATCGTGGAGGACTCGCCCGCCGCCAAGGCCGGCATCGAAGCCGGGGACATCCTCATCGAGTACGACGGATGGAGGGTCCTCAACGGCGCGGAACTCCGGCAGCACGTGGCCCTGACGAGGCCGGGAACCGAGGCGAAACTGACGGTCTGGCGCGACGGCAAAGAGGTGGTCCTCACGGTGAAGGTCGGCAACCTGAGCGAGCCGCAGGACTGGCTCAAGATACAGGTGCAGACGCTGACGCCTCAGACGGCGCGCGAACTGGGCAGGCCGAATCTCAAAGGGGTCCTCGTGACGGAGGTGGCGGACGATAGCCCTGTCGCGTCGGAGATCAACGTCGGCGACGTCATCCTCAGCGTCAACCGCACGAAGGTCGCCACCGTTGCCCAGTACGGTGCGCTTATGGCGAGGACGAGCGCCGCGACGGGCGTCCTGCTCAGCGTGCTGGACTCTCAGACGGGCTATGCCAGATACCTGCCCGTCCCAGGCACGGGAGGCGAGTAGGACTCCACAGGCGCGGCAAGCGAGCGAGGTGCATCCGAGGGCAGGCCCGGGCCGGTCAGGAGCCCTGCGGCGGCCGCCTCTCGCTTTGGGTAGGGTCTGCATCGCGCCGCGGCAGCTTCCAGCGCAGGTAAAGGAGTATGCCGACCACGAGCAGGACGTAGACGGCGAAGAACACGATCGTCTGGACCGCGCCGTAGCCGTGGGGAGCGTCCTGGAAGTCCGGCAGTTTGGCTGGGTTCATGCCGCGAGCGTTCTCTGAAGAAGGGCGTCTATCGGTAGATTGTAGGCGCCTGCCGTGGGCGTGTCGACTGACAGGGGCGCCTCCAGCCGCATCGCTACTGCTCTTGGAGGACCTCGATCATCGCCGCGACGTTCTCCGGCTTGGCGTCGCCGGGGATAGCGTGTGCGGGCGCAGCGATGTAGCCGCCGTTTCGGCCCACCTCGTCGAGGAGGCGGCGCACCTCCTCCCGCACCTGCGCGACGGTGCCGTACGGCAGCGTCCTCTGCGTGCTGATCCCTCCGTAGAAGCTCAGGACGTCCCCGTAGCGCCTCTTCATCTCGAAGACGTCCATGGCCTCCGGCTGGAACGGGTTGAACACGCTCAAGCCGCACTCGATGAGGTCGGGGAAGACCGCGTCCACCTTGCCGCATGAGTGGATGAAGACGAACTTCCCCTTCGCCTTCACCGCGCCGTACATCTGCCGGAGGCGGGGCTTGATGAACTCGCGCCAGAGGGCCGGCCCCATGATGAGCCCGCGCTGCTGGCCCCAGTCGTCGCCGAACATCATGGCGTCAATGTCGCGCGAGCACGCGCGCTCGATGACCCCCATGTTGAACTCGAGTATCTTGTCCAGCAGGGCGTGCGCGAATGCCTTATCGGCCGCCATCGCCATGAGGAAGTTCTCCATGCCGGTCAGCGTCCAGGCCCTCTCGAACAGGCTGAAGCCGAGGTTCGCCACGGCGAACTTCTCCCGCGGCCCCGCGAGCGCGCTCGCGTAGCCTGCGTACCTGCTCGGTTCCGCGGGGTCGCGGAACTTGTACGTGCGCAGGTTCTCCGGCGTGACCGCGCGGTTGCAGACGACACCGATGTCCTTGTCCACGCTGCGGTTCCAGCGGACGCCGAACTCGTCTTCCCATATGTCCGGCGCCACCTCGCGCCAGGCATCTTCCGGCGCGCAGCCGAGCGTGAGGAAGCAATCGCCGAGCTTCGCGGCGAAGTCCGGGTCGCCGTAGTACTCGGCCATCCGCGCGTGCATCCGCTGCGTGAACCCGATCGAGTACGGCACCTTGTCCGGCTGCCTGTGGCCCAGAGCGGTCAGCACTCGTTCACGATCGTTCATCAAGGACGCGCCTCCGGGGGGCCGTGGGGGTGTATGGTCTCCAACAACGCCCTGGCTTCCTCAGCCTCGGGGGAATCCGGCGCAAGCCTGATCACTTCCTCAAGCATGGAGCGAGCCGCGGCCTCGCGCCTGAGACTTTGCTCATTGATAACAGCGGTTAGAGCGCTCATGCGCCGTCCGCGTTGCAGGAGGAACGCCAGATGCATGTGCGGGTCGGATTCGATGGCCGCCGCGCCGCTTCGCGCTGCATCGCAAGGTGCGTGAGCGAGGATCGCCTCATAGCAGGACATGGCGTGGTCCATGTCGCCGGCCTCCTCGGCTCGCTTGGCTTCGGCGAGCAGTGCCTGAACGGCGTTGCTCACGTACGGTTCGCCCGGGCTCAGTTCGAGGACCTGCTGGTACGAACCCCAGGCCAAGAACTCGTGCAGCCGGGTCCACGAGTCGTCCCGGCGAGGATCGGCTCCCCAGAGGCCCGCCACGAAGTCCACGGCCTCGTCGAACCGCACGCCCATTTCGGCGCCAATCAGCAGCAGGTGCGCCCGCAGCCCGAACTCGGCAGGCCCGCTCACCTCCCGGGTGCGGCCCCACCGCAGGCGGCCCTCAAGCAGGGGGTTGGGCTCCCATCCCGATTCGCCCGAGCACGCCCGCACGGTGCTCCAGCCATGTGGGGTGATCGCGAAGCCGTTGTTGCCGGTCACTATCAGCTCGAGTTCTCCTCTGGCCTCCCGCCAGAAGCCGACCTCCCGCCCGACCATCCCAAAGTGTTCCGCGTAGCTGAAGATGGCGCCTGCGCGCAGGTACTGAGTCGCGAACGCCACGATCCCGAGGCCCGGGCCGACCGCCACATTGGCGCGCCAGATATCCGCGAAGTCCGCACCCCTGTCCCGCAGGTAGAAACGCCCCGGCTCGCAACCTGCCGCCAGGAGAAGGAGGCCGCAACAAGCCAACCAGGCCACCTTTTTGCGAGTCCCAGCGATCAGCATGTTGACGGCCTTCACATGTGGAACCCGGCCCAACGGCCGGCCTGCATCGCCGCGGCGGCATTATAGCAGCCTCGAAGCAGCGGACAAGCGGCGCCCAGCGCCATCGAGTCATCGAGGCGTCACGGCCCGGGCGGACGCGCCGAGCGCGCTCGCTTCGCAATTCTGCCGGTCGTGGCCATCGCGTGCTCGGCTTCGGGGCCGGATAGCGCCGGCTGGGAAATAGGACTTTGCCGGTCTTATTCTTCGTGTAAGATTAGCGCAAAGGCGGAGTTGTGACAAAATAGGTCCGTCTTGCAGCGGGCACTTGCAGGGGGCATCCGCCCCCTCGGCCGGGCGCGCTCCGGCAGGAGAGGCGACGCTGCCAGGGGAAGAAGCCGGGCGAGGACGCCCGGCCCTACCCGAGTAGCGCGGGGCCCACCACAGGCGGGCAAACGTCCCGCCCCGCCAGTCCCTCGCCTCGCTGCGGCCCCCCGCCGCTCGCCTGCCTCGCAGACCATGCACCGTAGCATGGCCTTGGCGCCGTTCCGATGCGACCCGCGTGCCCATGATCCCACTTATACTCGTTCCCTGCATTCCAGTCAAAAGCTTAGTAGAGGCGCTGTCTTGCGCCTCCGGCAAGGCGCCCTCGGCGCAAGGGACAAGCGGCGCGAGGCTGCGTTGCGGCGGCGGCGGGACCGGCCCTATAATGGTCGGCAGCCGCGTGCTGCGCGCCCCTGGGGGGGGCGCAGCACACGGTGAGGAGGCGCTTCGATGCGCATGGGCTACTACGGACGCGGCGGAACGGCCACAGGCATGCCGCGGCTCACGTGGGAGTCGCTGAAGCCCGCAGGACGGCTCTTCAGCTATCTGAAGCCCCACTGGCGCAAGGTGTCCTTCCTCGTGCTCCTGACCATCCTGGTAACGGGCCTCGGCCTGGTGCACCCGTACCTGATCCGCCTTCTGCTCGACGGAGTCATATACGGGCACCATACGGACTGGCTTGCTCCCCTGGTCGGCGTCTTCGTCCTGACGGTCGTGGTGACCGCCGGGCTCAGCTACGTGCAGTCCTACCTCAACCAGCAGGTGGGCCACCGCGTCATCCGCAGAATGCGGAATGAACTCTACGAGCACCTCCAGAGGCTTCAGATCCGCTTCTTCCACCGGCAGGAGACCGGCAAGATCATGTCCCGCATCGTCAACGACACCGAGGCCGTGCAGGACGTGATCATCTTCAGCATCGAGACGGTCGCCCGTTCCATCCTGACGCTTGTCGGCGTGACCGTCATCTTGTTTCGCATGAACGCCTCGCTGGCGCTCTGCACGCTCATCCCCATCCCACTGTTCATCCTTGCCGTTGTGCTCTACTCCAGGGCGCTGAAGCGCCGGTTCCTCACCTTCCGCGAGAAGATCGCCGACCTGAATGCGTTCCTCCAGGAGAGGATCTCCGGCATCCGCGTCGTGAAGTCGTTCACGCGCGAGCCGATCGAGCAGCGCGCCTTCGAGGGCAGAACGCAGGATTACTACGAGGCCTACATGAGCGCGGCCAGGATCCATTCGACCGTCGGACCGGTCATGACGCTGGCGGGGAGCGTCGGCATGCTGCTGGTGATGTTCTTAGGAGGGCGCCTGGCCCTCCGGGGAACGCTGACCGGCGGGGAGCTGGTGGCGTTCGTGCTCTACCTCGGCTTCTTCTACCGCCCCATCGGCGAGATCGGCCGGCTGGTCGGCTACGAGATCCCCCGCGGGATGGCCTCGGCCGAACGCATATTCGAGTTCCTGGACGAGCAGGACATGCTCCCGGTCGCCCCGGACGCGCTCAAGCCCGGCAAGCTCCGCGGCGAACTCGCTTTCCGGAACGTCACGTTCAGCTACGGCGACGAGGACGTGCTGAAGGACATCGTGCTCACCGTCGCGCCGGGCGAGACTGTGGCGCTCGTCGGCCCGAGCGGCGTCGGCAAGACCACGCTGGTGGACCTGATCTCGCGCTTCTACGAGGTCGAGCACGGCCGCGTCGAGATAGACGGCGTGGACGTCCGGCGGTACGACCCGCAGGCCCTGCGCCGCCACATCGGCGTGGTGCTCCAGGAGCCGTTCCTGTTCAACACGACCGTGCGGGAGAACATCGCCTACGGAAAGCCGGACGCCGCGGACGCCGAGGTGCGCGACGCCGCCGTGAAGGCCGAGGCCGACGAGTTCATCAATGAGCTTCCCCAGGGCTACGACACCGTGGTGGGAGAACGCGGCGTGAGGCTCTCGGTGGGGCAGAAGCAGCGCGTCTCCATAGCCCGCGCCCTCCTCAAAGACCCCGCCATACTGATCCTGGACGAGGCCACGTCCTCCGTGGACACGGCGACCGAGAAGGCCATCCATCGGGCCCTGGAGCGGGCGGTCAAGGGCCGCACCACAATCCTCATCGCACACCGTCTCTCTACGACCTACATCGCGGACCGCATCATCGTTCTCGACAAGGGGCGCATCATCGAGCAGGGAAGTGCCGAGGAGCTTCTGAAGCAGGGCGGCCTCTTCGCCCGCCTCTACGAGATGCAGGCCCTGGAGGTCTTGACGGAGTCCGAGGAACCGCCCCGCTCCTGAAGGCTGGCAGACAGGCGCCGGCTCCATGCGGTCACCTATCGCGGGGGCCGCTTCTGCACTGCCTGCCCTCGCTCGTTGGCTTGTGCACGCCCTCCGGGATCGGGTACGATGCCCGGAAGGATCCGGGGGCCGGCCGAGAAGAGGTGTCAGACATGACGGTCGGACGGCCGGGCCGTAAGGCCGCAACCATCGTCGTCGCAGCATGCTTGTTGGCCTGCGTCCAAGGGTGCCTTAGCAGCTGCATCGAGCCAACACCGGACGAAGCTGAGGTTAGGAGTTTTCTTGGCGAGTTCCTTCCCAAGTCCTGTCTGATCGAGGGTAAGGCCGAGAATCTCGACGTACCTAGCGTGATGTTCAGATACCGCGAAACTGGGCCAGATGCCGGTAGCGCCGAGGTCGCCCGTGAGAGATTCGTTGCGTTGGCCCAAGGCGCCGGTTGGCGACTGATCCAGGGCGGCGTAGGGCCTTGGGTACTTGAGCTTGTGGAGCCCGCTAAAGCGCTCGGCGAAGGTTGGACCAGTATAGAACAGATCAGGATAACGACGAGCAATGACGGTTGGTGTTACGTCGGCTACGCGGCAGAAAAGCTTCCCCCGAAAGACAGCGCCGAATGGGCTGGTGACGCTGGATTCGGGAAGGGATACTGGTGGCCCAAGTTCGAGCGGTACATCCAGTCAGGCTAAGGCACAGATCGTGTCTGCAAAGGCCTTCCGTGCAGGTCGCGTGCAGACACGGGTCAGCGTGTAGGTCACAGCGGAGCGCAAGCGAGTTAGCCAGTGGAGAGTTACAATGACGAGTCGAGCCGAGCACCAACTGCGGTTCGTGGCGTCCGGCATCTGCTTAGTCCTGGCGTGCGCAACAGTTGACCCGTTAGATGCTGAAAACGCCTCAACCACGAAGGCATCCGTTGCATCGGAGCATCTCACAGAACTGCTGAGGTCGCCATGCTGATGCACGAGGGGCGCACGTTCTAAGTTCTTCGGCCATTGCGCGAGGGCCAGGTCTCGCTTCTGGCCAAGCACACGTGGAAGCAGGAGAACGAGAGGCCCATGGAGAAGAAGACGACAGAAAGGGCGGTCGAAGCGTTGCTGAAGGCGGCGCCGGGAAGCAAGGTGATCCTGTTCGGGTCCCAGGCGCGTGGCGACGCAGCCCGGGACAGCGACCTGGACTTCCTGGTGGTCGAGCCGGGCCTGAGGGACCGTTTGGGCGAAATGGTCCGCCTGTGCACCGTCCTGGGGCAGATGCTCATACCCGCGGACGTGATGGTGGTCAGCGAGGACGAGTTCGAGAAGTGGCGCGACACGCCAAATACTCTGATCTACCGGGCGCGCAGGGAAGGAAAGATCTATGAACAGGTCGCATGAACATGCCCTGGCGCTCTTGGAGAGGGCAGAGGGCGACCGGTACGTAGCCGAGCGCCTTGCCGCCGACGCCGCGGCGCCAGGATGGAGTGTGGCATTCCATGCCCAGCAGGCAGTCGAGAAGGCGATCAAGGCCGTCTTGACTGCCCGGGGCATTGAGTACCCGCGCACGCACAACCTCGCGATGCTGCTCCAGATGCTGAAGGCGCACTGCCTGCCGGAGCCGCCGGACGCGGATGGTCTGCCGCGACTGACACCGTTCGGCGCAGCCCTCCGATACGAGGACACCGCGGCGGCGGAGGACGTACTGGTGGACCGGGCGTGGGCGTCGGAATGCGCAGAGAGGACGGTTGAATGGGCGCGAACAGCGCTTGGTGAGGCGGAAGAGCGGAACCAGGGGAGCGTCAGTTGAGTGACCTCCTGGCAGCCTCCGGGGCTTAGCGAAACCGCGCTTGCCCCGCGGCCCGCCGCGCACCCGGCCGGCGAGTTGCGAGGACGTGCGGCAGAGCCTGTTTCTGATCCACTGACGGGAGCGGCGGTCAGTTGATTCGGGCGGCGCATCTGGTATAATGGCCGTGTTAGAGTCGAGCGTGCATCCCGCGTCTGCCCCGAGATAACGACAATGAAGGCCGAGATTCATCCCAAGTACATGAAGTGCGAGGTCTCTTGCGGCTGCGGCGAGAAGTTCGTCACGTCCGCCACCAAGCCCTCGATCCGCGTCGAGGTCTGCTCCAAGTGCCATCCCTTCTACACCGGCAAGCAGAAGTTGGTGGACAGCGCGGGCCGCGTCGAGCGGTTCGAGAGGCGCTGGGGCAAGCACATCGAGGAGCGCAAGGCCGCCATCAGCGCCGAGCCGAAGGCCGAATAGGTGCTCGACAAGGGGCCCTCTTGCCGCGATGCAAGGGGGCCCCTTTTGCATGCCCGCAAGACACGTAACAGGATCGCCGCCGGGAGCGCAGAGAACGCGCAGAAGGGCGGCAAACCGGACAACGACTGCCGGCGAGTGAGGACACCATGGAGCTATCCAAAGAGACCAAGCTGAGGCTGCGCGGCAAGCTGGACGCCTTCGCGGCGCGGTTCCAGGAACTGGGGCGGCTCCTGGCCGATCCGCAGGTGATGGCCGACAGGGCGCGGCTGGCCGCCACTGCGCAGGAGCACGGCGCCCTGGCGAAGTTCGCCGAGAGACAGGCGGAGCTACGCAGGCTGGAGGAACGCCGCGCCGAGGCCGAACAGTCGCTCCGCGAAGAGCCGCAGGACGAAGAACTCGCCCAGCTCGCCCGCGAGGAGATCGCGGAGTGCGAGCAGAAAGAGGAGCGGCTGATGCAGGACGTGGTGGTCCTGCTCCTTTCCGACGAGATGGAGGCCGGTCGCAACGTGATCGTGGAGATCCGCGCGGGCACGGGCGGCGAGGAGGCGGCCCTGTTCGCGGGCGACTTGTGCCGCATGTACACGCATTATGCCGAGAAGAGAGGCTGGAAGGTCGAGGCGATGGACGCCAGCCCGACCGACCTGGGCGGGATGAAAGAGATCGTCCTGGGCATCAGCGGCCGCGGCGCCTGGCAGAAGCTCCGCTACGAAAGCGGCGGCCACCGCGTGCAGCGCGTGCCGCAGACCGAGTCCCAGGGCCGCATCCACACGAGCCTGGCGACCGTGGCCGTGCTGCCCGAGGCGGAGGACGTGGACCTGGAGGTCAAGCCGGAGGACATCGAGATGTCCTTCATGCGCTCGCGCGGCCCGGGCGGGCAGAAGGTGAACAAGACCAGCTCGGCCGTGCGCCTCGTCCACAAGCCGACCGGCATCACGGTGCGCTGCCAGGACGAGAAGTCCCAGCAGGCCAACCGGAAGAAGGCGATGAAGGTCCTTCGGGCGAAGCTCTACGAGATGCAGGAACGCGAACGCCATCAGCAGCGCGACGCCTTGCGCCGGTCCCAGGTGGGCAGCGGCGACCGGAACGAACGGGTCCGCACCTACAACTTCCCGCAGGACAGGATCACCGACCACCGCATCGGGCTGGACGTGTTCGGCATCGAGAGCTTCCTGATGGGCGACTGCGACCGCATGTTCGACGCCCTGGCCGAGCATGACAGGCAGGAGCGCGTGCGCGCCTTCGCCGAGGCCCTCTCCTCCCCTACCGAACCACGATGACGGCGGGCATCATGCAGATCGAGAGCTCGCCGTCGAGCGCCATCAGCGCCGCCACGTAGGGCCTGACCCGCGCGAGCGGGCCGGGCAGCGCCGCCGCGCCCCACAGGCCCGGCGTCTGGGCGCTCTCCTCGCCGAAGAGCAGGTACTCGAACAGGCTCCGCGGCTTGGGCAGTTGAATGACCTCCACGGCCTGCCCGGCCGGGATCCCCGCGGCGGCCTTCGCGCCGTCAATGGCCTCCCCCAGGCCGCCCAGCGCGTCCACGAGGCCGTTCGTGTAGGCCTGGGCGCCCGTCCACACGCGCCCCTGGGCTACCTTGTCCACGTCCTCGACGGACATCTTCGGCCGCGTCGCCGCGACGCGCGCCAGGAAGAGGCGGTAGGTGTCCTCCACAAGCTCCGCGACCTTGCGGCGCTCGTCCGGCGTGAACTCCGAAAGCGGGGACTCGATGCCGCCGTGCCGCCCGCGCTCCACAATCGCCACGTTGAGCCCGACCTTCTCCAAGAGGCCGGCCAGGACCAGCTTGCCTCCGAAGACGCCGATGGAGCCGGTGAGGCAGCCGGGGTCGGCGTATATCTTCCGCGCGCCAGCCGCGATGTAGTAGCCGCCGGACGCGGCCACGTCCGAGAGCGACGCAAGGACCGGCTTCTTCGCGTCCGCCAGGCGCAGTTCGTGCCAGATCTCGTCCGCCGCGTCCGCGCTCCCGCCGGGGCTGTCCACGCGCAGCACGATGGCCTTCACGTTCGCATCCTCCGCCGCCTTGCGAATGGTCTTAGCGAGCGTGCGCGAACTGACCATCTCTTCGCCGAAGAGCAGCCCGTCGGTCTCCTCGGACAGGATGGGCCCGACGGCATAGATGACCGCGATGGACGGGCCGGTGACGCCGGCGCGCCTCGTCGGCCCCCCGCCCAAGAGCATGCTCAGGAATCCCATGGAGCCCGGCTTCGGGACCTCAGGGCGCTCCTCGCGTCCATAATCGGTCACCACCTCGAACCTGGGGCCGCCGCTGCGCGCCAGGTCCGTGACCAGCTCGTCGTAGAACATGACGTCGTCCACGAGGCCGGCTGCCTTGGCCTGGGCCGCCGTGTACGGGCCGTCCCTGAGCAGGGCGGCCGCGCGGCTCTCCGGCACGTGTCTGCCTTCCGCGACGGCGGCGAGGAGTTGCTGGTAGTAGTCGTCCAGCACGGACTCGAGTTCTTCCCGGGCCGCCGGCGACGGGCCGGTCTGCGTGAAGGACTCCACGGCGCTCTTGTACTTGCCCGCCTGGACGAAGTCCCCCTTGACGCCGATCTTGTCCAGGAGCCCTTTGAGGAAGATGGCCTCCGCCCGTAGGCCCACCAGCATGAGCTGGCCGCTGGGGAGCAGGACGACCCGGTCGGCGGCCGTGGCGAGGTAGTAACCCATGTTGCCGCCGCCTTCGAGCACACAAACGACCTGCTTGCCGCCTTGACGGCAGCGCGCCAACTCCTGGCGGACCTCCTGCACCTTGGCCCAGCCGGCGCCCACGTCGCCGACCTTGACGATGAGGCCGCGGACCTGCGGGTCGGTCCTCGCCTTCCCGAGCCCGTCCAGGACGGCGTGCAGCGTCCCCTCCGTCGTCTCCATGAGGTACACGGGAGGAAGCGTCTCCGGCATGCTCCCGTCCACCTCGAAGCAGGCATACTTCGCGGGTGCGGCGGCGCCCGCAGCCGGCTTGGCCTGTTCGGCCGCTGACAGCAGCCCGCCGCCGACCGCAACCACTGCGACCAGCGCACAGCAGCACAGCCCTCGAATGGTTCTCATCGTCGCCCCTTGGCTATGGTGACACGCCGTACGCCATCATAGGTGCCGGTCCGCCGTCCAGTCAAGGCGCCGGGCCGCCAACGCGCACGAAGGCCAGAACAAGGCCGGCCAGGCTCGCGCACTTGACCAGCGCCAGAAGCGCAGCGGTCTGCACAAGTCCCATCGCGGGCACTAAGAGCAGTCCCGCGACGGCCCCGCCCGTCAGCCCTCCCAGGCTGTCCGCCGCGTTCAGAACGCCCGCCACCGCCCCGGCCTCGTGGCCGCCGGCCAGGCTCAGTCCCGCGGCGAGGGGGAACTCCGCGCCCGTAAGAAAGCCGACGGCGGGCGAGAGCAGCATGAACGCATAGGGCGAAAAGGAGAGCACGCCCACCACCGCAGGCAAGGCTAACAGCAGCACGGCCTGCGCTGCTTCGGCCGCCAGAAGCGGGCGTCCGGCGCGCCCCACAAGCCGGCCGGACACGAGACCCCCCAGCGCCAAGCCGAGCATGAACAGGCCCACGATGGCGCCGAGGTCCCGGTAGACGTAGCCGAACTGCGTCTGGTAGCCGTAGACGATGAGCATCTCCGCCGCCAAGCCGAAGGCGCCGGACGTGAACACGGCCACTCCGCACGCCCAGGGCACGGCCCGATGCCGACCGAACGCCGCGCGCGCCGCCGCCGACGGCAACAGCAGCCCGACAACCACGAGCCAGAACCACTGCGGCGCGCCCGAGCGCAAGCCCCTCAGTATGCCGGCCGCCATCCCGGCACCGCCGCCGGAAGCCCGCGCGCTGTCCTGACGGATCGCCCGTCCGGCAAACTGCGACTCCAGGGCCAGGAAGAGCATGAACGCCACGGGGCGCTCGTCCGTGTTCAGGTATGCGCTCTCGCCCGCCTCCGCGAGCAGCCGCGCGACGTGCTGCGTCCTCTCGCGCGGGAACTCCGCGCGCTCGAAGCTGTGCTTCAGAACGTCCGGCTGGAGGCCCAGGGCCTCGAACCGGGCCGCCAGGATGGGCGGGTCATCGCTGACGACGCCCGGCTGCGTCGCGGCGAAGAAGAAGAACTCGTCCCCAGGCCGCACCACAATTTCGCTGAAAACGGAGCGGACCGTCCTGTAGATGCAGGCGGCGTAGTCCAGGGCGACGCTGTCCCTCACGATGTTCTCGCCCGCGGTCACGCCGCAAAAGGCGACGGCCCCGCCGGGGCGCAGGATGTGCCTTAGCTCGCGGCAGAACTCGACGGCATAGAAGCGGCTCTGCGAGGCGGAGGCGGGGTCTCCCACATTCACGACGATCAGGTCGTATGCACCGGCCGGCCGCCGCGCGGCGCTCCGGCTGCCGTCCGAGGCGACGTATGCGCGCGCAAGCGCGGACGTGTCCTCGGCCGACTTCCGCACGAAGAAGCGGCCGTCGCAGGCGTAGGCCGCGAACCGGTGGTCCCTGAGGGGCTCCGCCAGCTCGGCGGGCAACCGCTCAAAGAGGAACCGGACAAGCTGCGGATCGGGCTCCACGTAGTCCAGGGCGCGGATGGGAGCGGCCAGCATCTGCTGGCACAGCCCCTCCAGGCCGCCGCCGATCACCAGGACGTCCCTCGGCCGCGCGTGTTGGGTGAGGAGCAAGGCCGCTTCCTGCTGCGCCGCGGCCCGGTCGGGGAACTGCGCCGTCCGGCGGCCGTCCTGCACGAGCGCGTAGTCGCCCTCGCGTTCGCCGAGGCCGACCTCCTGGTAGCGCGTGTCCAGAGTGGCGACCAGCCGAAACGTGCTGAACGTGTTCCACCTGGCGCGCACGGTTGTCTCGTCCAGTACCTTGCCCCAAGCGAGGTACGCCGTCGAGAGCAGGAACGCAAGCGCCGCACAGGCAATGCCCGCCGCCCAGCCGGCCCGGCGCCACGGAGCCGTCGCCAGGCGCAGGAGGCACGCCGCCGCGGCGAGCGCGGCGACCGAGCCGAAGAAGAGCGCCGGACGCTGCTGCGTGGCGCTCCAGCAGAGCAGGGCCGCCATGAAGCCCGCGCCGGCAAGGCAGAGCCATCCCGATGCGCCCGCTGCCCGTGCGGCGGCAACGGCCAGCAACATCACCGCAGCGGCGAACGCAAGGGCCGTCGGCGCCAGCCGGCCCAGCAGGCAGAAACTCAGAAGCGCGCCCGCCGTTGCGCTCCCCATGGCCTCCGCCACATAGACGCGGGTGACGCCGCCGGCGCGGCGCCGCGCGTGTTGTTCCTCGCACCGTGCGGCAGCGGCGAAGAGGAAGCCGACCGGGATGGCGACGGTGCAGGCCGCGAGCGCCGCCCCCGCTGCCATCGAGGTCACAGGGAGGAACTCGCCGACTTGCGCTCTCAGGATGGGGCGCACAAGCCGCGCCACCACGAGTCCCGCCGGCAGCGCGACGGCCAGCGCGACAAGGGGGGGATGGACCAGCGGCCGTCCGTGCGGACGCCCTTTCAGGACGATGGCGGCGGCAAGGGCACCCACCACCACGAAGGCGAGCCAGCAGCAGAGGGCCGAGGCGACGGCCAGCTCGGTGCCGTAGAAGCTGACCATCAGCTCTCTGACAAGCGCTGTCTGGGCGACGAGGGCTGCCGCGCCGACGCCGCATGCGAGAGGGACGAGCGACCTGTCAGGCGGCTGGTCCATGGCGGCATTCCGCCTTCGCGACACAGGGAGGAAAAGAAAGGGCCGTCCTCCGGTTAGAGGGCGGCCCCTTGGCAGTCAGCGCGGAACCTGGCAGCTATCGCCGTCCTGTCTCCAGGGCGTCTTTGACCTGCTCCACCGTGGGGGGCAGGTTCTGGAAATCCTGGAGGAGTTTGTCGTACTGGTAGGTACGCGCCCCGGCCAGTCGGATCTGGCGCCCCTGGTATGAATACTCGTACACGACGACGCTCTGGTCCGGCACGCTGACCAGCACGATCGGCGCATAGGCGGCATAAACGTCGCCCACGACGCAGATAACCCCGGACGTCATGCCCCCGCTCTGCCCGTAGGCTTTGGAGGGGCCGCCGCCTCCGGCGAGCAAATAGCCTGCCGCCGCGGCCACCAGAACGACAGCGATCAGCTTAAGCTCCTTCGTCGCCATGCCCTTACCCCTTTGCAGCAGAAGATCAGCGCATCGTCTCCTCTTCTTCGGCCAGGATGATGATCGTCGGCTTGGCGACGATGAACAAAGTGGCGCGCCTGAGGTTATTGCCCTCGGACGTGAAGAGTCGCCTGATGATAGGAATCTTGCTCAGGATGGGGAGGCCGCTCTCCTTATGCTCGCGCGTGTTCGTGCTGAGGCCGCCCACGATCAGCATGCCTCTGTCCGGCACGCCCACTGTGGTGGCCAGCGTCTTGCTGGTGATGACCGGCAGCGTGATGCTGTTGGTCACCACCGCTCCGGCGGCACCTCCGCCGCCGACTCCGCCGCCGCCCGGCTGGCCGACGAACGTCTCGAAGGGCACTGTATTGGTGATGTCCGTGGTCGTTACGGTGGGCAGGAGTTCAAGAAAGACATACTTCCGGTCCCAACTCACGATAGGCCGCACCGTGAGGTCCACCGAGTCGCTGACGGTGTCCACCTGGGGCGTCAGGACTCCCTGGCTCACGTCGAACGTGGACACGTAGTCGGAACTCGTGGCGACCGTGAGGTAGCCCAACTGGCCGTTCGCCAGAACGATGCGCGGCGCGCTCAGGGTCTTCAGGTCGTCGCGCTGCTCAGCCAGGCGGAACATGCCGGTCAGTATGATCGAGTCGTTCCACCCTAAGTTGAGGGTAAGGCCGGAGGTATCGGACGTGCCGAAGAGGAAGGGCAGGCCCGTCTTGTCGAAGCCGCTGCTGAAGGCATTGAAGCCGGTCCACGAGGGCATGCCGCCGGTGCTGATGGTCTCGGGCTTCTCGGGATGAAGCTTGAAGTTCGTCCAGTCGAAGCCCACCTCCCGCAAGAAGTCCGAGCCGACTTCCAGGAACCGCACGTCCACCTGCACCTGGATCTTCAAGGCGGCCCTCAGTTCCTTCAGCAGCTTCTCGATGCACTTATGCACCTCGTCCGTCTGCAAGACCACGAGCTCGCCCGGGTCGCTGCCTACAACATAAGCGGCGCCCTGCGGGAACATCGCCGCCTGCGCGGCCGTCAAGGCCCCGCCGAAGCCGCCAGCGCCCGGCCCACCGATGCCGACGCCGCCCGGCGCCCCAGGGAAGCCGAGCCCGCCCGTCGGGCCTGCCCGGCCGCCGAACCCCGTCGCCCTGCCCCCCGCCCCGCCGATGCCGCCGATGCCGCCGACGCCGCCAGCGCGGCCTCCGACCCCACCGATGCCAGTGCCGCCGGTGGAGATGAGGCCGCCGGACGTCGTGTCCGTCCACGTATTCTGGCCGCAGGCGTTCTTGATCAGCAGGACCAGGTCCTGCGCCCTGGAGACCGCCAAGCTCGCAGTGCCCGCCGCGTTGCCGCGCTGGACCGAGCCGAAGCCGCCTCCGGCCCCGCCGCCGCCGCCGCCAACCCCGCCCGCCCCGCCCACGCCCGTGCCGCCGTACTGAGCGGCGACATCGTCAGGTGCAACGGCAAACTGAAGCCCGATGCCTCCTCCTCCTCCTCCCCGGGTGCCCGTCGTGC
>Ga0315291_10005029_pt1 | contig 16674 bp, 15 predicted proteins | sample YL17G12_20_MG_FD_203070 | JGI IMG/M metagenome (GOLD analysis project Ga0315291, IMG submission 203070) | Sediment microbial communities from Yellowstone Lake, YNP, Wyoming, USA - YL17G12_20 | ecosystem: Environmental > Aquatic > Freshwater > Lake > Sediment | place: USA: Wyoming | collected...
CCGAGGTTTCAGAGACCATCAAGGCTGACTTGAAGTCTACGAGCTGGTGAAGGGGAAAGAGCATAAGATCCGAGGCGCCGAGAAGGAGCGGCGAGGGACGGATGTACAAATTCCGAGTCGTTTCCAAGACTCCGACTTTATACATATTCACCCCCTCTTCTCCCCCTCGGAAAAGGGGGAGCCCAGAAACTCGTCAACGGCTCGGGGGGTCGGAGGCCGTTCCCGGACGCAAATAAGCTCAGGGATATATACGGGGACAAAAATGTTCGACGGTTAGGGAGACCGATCCTTGCGCGGGAGCGGGTCTCCTCTTAAAATGGGGAGGAAGAAGGGAGAAACATCATGCGCGTAACAATCGCTGTTCTCGGCCTCGCCGTCCTCATCGCGGGATTCGTCGCTTGCGAACGCGAGGATGAAGCCGGCGAGAAAGAGGAAGGAGTGTCCGCCGCCCAAAAAGGGACCGGCCCCGCTTGGGAAGAGGCCCTCGCCGCATATATACCCGCCCTGGGCCATCGCAACTGGATCGTCGTGGCCGACTCGGCCTTCCCGCTTCAAATCAGCCCGGGGATCGAGACGATCGTCTCGAACGAAGACCACTTCGCCGTCCTGGGCAAGGTCCTCAAGGCCGTCGATGGGGCGAAGCACCTCCGGCCCAAGCTTTATCTCGATCAGGAATTGAACTTCGTCGCCGAGGAGCTCGCCCCCGGCGCCGACTCGGCCCGGCGGCGATTGGACGAAATGCTCAAGGGCCGGGAGGTCAGACCCGTCCTCCACGAAGAGCTGATCGCCCGCCTCGACCAAGCCGGAAAGACGTTCAAGATCGTGATGATCAAGACGACCCTCGCCGTCCCGTACACCTCGGTCTTCCTGGAACTCGACTGCGGCTACTGGGGTCCCGACGCCGAGGCCAAGATGCGCGAAAAGATGAAATGATCAGGCCGCCTTGGCTTGGTTGTTCGACCACAGCCGGTTCACCACCCGCAAGAGGACGAGGCCGCTCACCAAAAACACGCCGAAGAGAACACCGGCATAGTTCCAGCGCCCATAAAGGACGTTCCCCACGGTGAAGAGCGCCGACCAGATCATCGCCACGCCGGAGGCCCAGCCGACAAGGGCCAAGGGGATGTTCTCGTGCGTCCCCCGGGCACTCTCTTCGGTAAAGCCGGCTTCGGCCCGGATCTTCTTCCAGCCGGGACCGAACGGCCGGACCTTCTTATAAAACTCGACCAGGGTCGGCCGGTCGGTCGGTTTGGCCAGGAACGCGGTCGCGATCCAGGTCGCCGTTGTCACCGCGATGGTGATGAGGAGGGCGGAGTGAGTCTCGATCGCCGCGCCGCCCCGTTTCAGGATGAGGAGCAGGATCGAGACGCCGAACGACGAGATCATGGCGTTGACCTCGCACCAGGCGTTGACCCGCCACCAGAACCAGCGGACAAGATAAAGGAGTCCCGTCCCGGCCCCGACCTGAAGGATGATGTCGAAGGAATCCTTGGCCGTCTCCAGGAGGAAGACCATCCCCGAGGCGCTGAGGAAGAGGCCCACCGTGGCGATGCGCCCGGCCCGGACGTAATGCTTCTCGGGAGCGCTTCGACGGACGAAACGGCGGTAGAAATCGTGGACGAGGTAGGACGCTCCCCAATTGAGATGGGTCAGGATGGTCGAAGAGTTGGCCGCGATCAGACCGCCGACCATCAGTCCGATGAAGCCCATGGGCAGGAATTTGAGCATCGCCGGGTAGGCGATGTCGTGGCCGATGAGCGACGGGTCGAGGCCCGGAAAGGCTTTCTGGATATCGGAGAGTTCGGGATAGACGATGATCGAGCACAGGGCGACCAGGATCCAAGGCCAGGGGCGCAGGACATAATGGGCCACATTGAAGAAGAGGACCGATCCCAGCGAGTCCTTCTCGGATTTAGAGGCCAGCATCCGCTGGGCGATGTAACTCCCGCCCCCCGGCTCCGCTCCCGGATACCAGACCGCCCACCATTGGACGGCGATCGGCATGATGAAGATCGCCAGGGCCATGTCCCAGTTGTTCTTGAAATCGGGAAGGATATTGAGATAGTTGAGGCCGTTGGGACCGGCTTTGGCCGACAGGGTCGAGACCATCGAGCCCAGCCCGCCGACGTGTTTCACCGCGAAATAGGCCGCGGCGATGACCGCCGTCATTTTGATGAAAAACTGGATCATGTCGATGACGAGGACGCCCCATAAGCCGGACACGGCGGCGAAAGCGACGTTGAGGAGGAAGATAAAAAGCAGGGTTTGCCACCGCGGCAGGCCGAACAGGATGGCGGCGATCTTGCAGGCGGCCAGGTTGACCGTGGCCATGATGATGCAATTGAAGAAAAAGCCCAGATAGACGGAGCGGAAGCCGCGGACGACTCCCGCCGCCTTGCCGGAATAACGGAGCTCGTAGAACTCCAGGTCGGTCATGACCCCGGACCGGCGCCACAGCCGGGCGTAGAAGAAGACCGTGGCCACGCCGGTCAGGGTGAAGGCCCACCAGACCCAGTTGCCGGCGACGCCGTTCCGGCGGACGATGTCGGTCACGAGGTTGGGGGTGTCGCTCGAAAACGTCGTGGCCACCATGGACAAGCCGGCCAGCCACCACGGCACGGCCCGGCCGGAGGCGAAGAACTCGGTCGTGCTTTTGCCGGCGCGACGGCCGAAAAACAGCGCCGGGACGAAACAGACGAGAAGCGATGCGGCGACGATGACCCAGTCGATCGCGGCGAGATGCATGGCGGCGTCCTTTCTACCGGATGAGGTCGAGAATGTCTTTGGCCGGAGGCGAGGCCGCCTTCATGATTTCGGCGGCTTGAGCGGCCCGGCCGGCGCGGCGGAGGGCCAGGGCGCCGAAATGCGCGCCCGTCCCGCGGCTTTCCGGAAACTTCAGGGTGAAATCCACGACCGACCTGAACGCGGCCTCGGCCTTCTCTTTCTCGCCCAGTTTTCCGTAAACAAGGCCGAGGAGATAGTCGTGAAGACGGACGTCCGGATCGAAGGGCTTTCCGGAACCGAGCTTTTCGGGATATTCCTTCGACCGCTCGAGCTCCGCCGCCGCACCGGCCCAGTCCATCCTCCGCATTTTCTCGACGCCGAGCTGAATGTGGGTCCGGGCGAAGAGAGAATGGATCTCGCTCGCGCCCTCGAAGGGAAGGGCTTCGATGGTCTCGAGGATCGCGGCGGCCTCGGCGAAACGGCCGGTGTTCATCAAAGCCTTGACGAGGTCGACCTGGAGCGGGGTCTCGGCCGGGAACCGCTCCGCGGCCGTTCGGGCCGTGACTAGGGCTTTATCGTATTGTTTGAGGCTCGTCTGAAAATCAATTAGGAGGTGCCGGCTCCGCCAGGATTTCTCGTCCAGCCGGATCGCCCGGACATAGTCGGCCTCGGCCCGGGCCGGGTCCGCCGACCGATAAAGCATCGCCCGGGTCAGGAAAAAGGGGGCGAAATCGGCGCCGTCGCTTTGGGCGAAGAGAGCCCGGGCTTCGTCAATCCGGCCCTTTCCCCAATAGATTAACCCCAGATAATACTTCGGTTTCCAATCGCCCGGCGCCGCCGTGATCGCCCAGTCATAGAGCGGGATCTCCTCCTCGCGGAAGGGAAAAACGAGGCGCGGCGAAAGAGTCGAGGCTTTTTCCAAAAACGTCCGGCTCTCCTCAGGCGATCCATTCCGGAGAAGAAGGGCGAGCATATACAGGATGGTCGGATATTCGGGGGCGTGCCGGAGGACGGCAACGGCATCGTCGTCGCAGTTCCAGCGCATGTACGTCAGGGCCATTTCGATATAGGACTCGTGGGGGAGTTCGTTGCGGATCATCGACTTGAAGGCCTCGAGATTTTTCGGAGAAGGGTCGAGAAGGGCGAGTTCGAAACGGCCCAGATGATCGAGGGGGTCAAAGTCCAGGAGCTCGGACAAGACCTGCTTGGCCGCCCCGGCCCGCCCGGCTTTTCGATGGACGGCGGCCAGGATTTCGTAGGCGCTGCTGTCGAATTTATTGACGTCGATCGACCGCCGGGCGTAGGTCTCGGCCAAATCGAACTTTTTTTCGCTCAAGGCCGATTCGGCCAAACGGTCGTACGCCGCCGAGCGGAATTCCTGGGAGCGGGCCGCCCAGCCGAACGCCTCCTTCGCCTCGACGGGGCGGCCGAGCCGGCGGGCGATGACCCCATAGACGTAATTCGCCTCGGGGCTGTACATCTCGTTCTCGAGGGCTTGTTCGGCATAAGCAAGAGCTTTCCCGTATTCCCCCCGGCGGGTGTAGAGCTCGGCCGTGCGCGCCAGAGCCCGGAGGTGCGTCGGCTCCTTGGACAGGCAAGCCAGATACTTTTCGAGGGCCAGGTCGAAAGACCGGCCTTTTTCGTGGCGCGACCCGCTTCGAAATAATCCTTCGGCCGTGGCCTCGTCCGCGTCCCGGAATTTGAGCGGCCGGCCGACATCGTCGGCCTTCGGATCGCTCTCGTAAACAAGCCGCTCACCGAGTTTGACGGTGACCGGGCGCCCCGCCGCCGCCGGGACATCTTTTTTAAAGGGAATCGCGGCTTCGAGTTTCAGCCGTTCACGAAAAATCTCTTTCCCTTCGATGATGACCGCCAAGTCCTCGTCGATCGCTTCGAGGGGATAGAGCCCGAGCTTCAGCGTCCCGCCCGCCTCCTCGACGCCCAGGACGGCCGCCGGGGAGGCCTTGGCCATCGGACCGATTCCATTGTAGGGAAACCAAAGCTCCCGCCAGCGGTCGGCGGCGCCCGATCTCAGGAATTCGTGATCGGACTGGTTGAGGAGCCGGCCGGCCTGCGGTTCCGTGTACTGACCGTCCGCGTCGGTGAGGAGGTCCACCCAAATGTCCCCCGACCGCGACAAGTCCCAAATCCAGACCTTGCGTCCGGGGAGGTCGTCATAGAGCGCCCAATGGCCGAAGCCGGCGTCCGCGTTGCGGTACCAGGCCCCGTAGAAATCCTGGTACTCGCCCACGGTGAAATAGCTCTTCGAGCCGCCGAAGGCGTTGTTCTTGTACCAGGAGAGATCTCGCCCTTGGCGATCCAGGGGCCAGGGTTCGAGGGGGGCATCATAGTTGTGGCCGATCTGCCATCGGCCGGGAAAGACATACTTCAGGTCGGCGCCCGTCGGAATGGCGGCGCAGGACCAGTAATAATAGGATTGACTATAGGGCGTGGGATTGTGCCAGGCCCCGTTCGTCTCGAAGTAAGCTTTGTCCTTGGGCAGCCGGATCGTGACGCTCCAGCGCGTCCGCGACGGGAGATCCAGGGCCCCGACGACGCAACTCGCGCTCCCGTCGGGATTCCGGCGGAGGACGTAATCGACGGGCGTCGCCGTGGAGGGCGCATGGCCGACGATCCCGAAGTTGAACTCGATCCCGCCCGACGTCCAGGGACCCCGGAGGGCGATTTCGCGGAACTTCATGACGTGATTCCTATAAAGGAAGTCGCGTCCTTTTTTCTTGTCCGTCGCCCCCCAGACCTTCCCCCCGACCTGGGGCAGAACAGCCAGGGAGATGTAGGGGTTCTCGAGGCGGACGATCGTCCACTCCCGGTCCTCCCCGACGGCGCTGAATTGATTAAAGAAGAAGTAAGGATAGAGGCGCGCGCCCGCCCCCCATAGGCTCGAGCGGGCGAAGATGGGCACGGGATCGGGATCGCCGAAGGGATAGGTCTTGAAAATCTGCTTCGATTCGGCTACGGCGGCGCCGCCCGTGGATCCGGAATTTTGACAGGAGGACAGAACGGCGATCAGGCCGAGAACGGCGAGAGCGAGAAGGGCCGGCCGGGTGGATTTCATGGGTACCTTCCTTTCGTCACGGCCCCCATCTTATTGAAATCGAAATCGGGAGACAAGACCATTCTCTTCTGACTGTCGAACGCATTTGTCTCGAGTTTTTTCCCTGAGCTTACTTGCGTCCGGGACCGGCCTCGGGAAAGCTAAGAGCAGCCCTTCGATAGAAAAAGCGTTCGACGGTCAAGACTTGATTTTCGCCCCGACGTTCCAAAGGAAAAAGGCAAACTGGTCGGCGGTGTTTTCGATCGCCTTCGAGACATTGCTCGAGCCGTGGCCCGACCGCGTTTCGATCCGGATCAGGACCGGATTCGTCCCTTTGTGCTTCTCCTGGAGGGTGGCGATGAACTTAAAAGAATGGGCCGGGACCACCCGGTCGTCGTGGTCGGCCGTGGTGACGAGCGTCGCCGGGTACACGACCCCCTCTTTCAGATTATGAAGGGGCGAATAGGCATAGAGCCACTTAAAATCGGGTTCTTTATCGCTCGATCCGTACTCGACCGCCCAGCCCCAGCCCACGGTGAATTTGTGGAACCGGAGCATGTCCATGACGCCCACGGCCGGGAGGGCGACCTTGAAGAGCTCGGGCCGCTGGGTCATGGCCGCACCCACGAGAAGGCCGCCGTTGGAACCGCCCGAGATGGCCAGCTTCGCCGCCGACGTGTATTTCTCCCGGATCAGATATTCGGCCGCGGCGATGAAGTCGTCGAAGACGTTTTGTTTCTGGTCGAGCATCCCGGCTTTGTGCCATGTCTCGCCGTACTCGCCGCCGCCGCGCAAATTGGGTTCGGCGAAGACGACGCCCCGCTCGAGAAGGGCGATGAGATTGGGGCTGAATCCGGGTTGGACGCTGATATTGAACCCGCCGTAGGCCGTCAGGAAGCAGGGGTTTTTCCCGTCGAGGGCCAGGCCCTTCTTGTGGACGATGAACATCGGGACTCTGGTCCTGTCCTTGCTCTCGAAGAAGATTTGTTTGGTCTCATAATTCTCGGGCTCGAACTTGACCTCGGGCTTGCGGAACACCTCGGAGACGCCGTTCTCGATCTCGTATTTGTAGATCGTGGCCGGGAAGGTGAAGGAGGTGAAGGTGTAGAAGAGGACCTTGTCGTCGCGCCGGCCCCCGAAACCGCCGGCCGTCCCAAGGGCCGGAAGGGCGATCTCCCGGACAAGCGCGCCGTCGAGGGCGTGCTGATAAACTTTCGTGTTCGCGTCCTTGAGGTAAGCACAGAAGAGCTGCCCGCCGGCCGTCCCGGCGCCGCTCAAGACCTCGGGCTTCTCCGGAATGACGGTCGTCCAATTTTCCTTGGCGGGCTTCTTCGGGTCGATCAGAACGACCTTGTTGTTGGGGGCGTCGAGGTTGGTCTGGACGAGGAATTTGTCGCCGACATTGTCGATGATCCCGCTGTCGTGGTCGAAACCCTTCATCAGAAGCTCGAAGGGGGCGTTCTTCCTCGACAAATCCTTCCAATAGAGCTCGGTTCCGGACGTGCCTTCGCTCACGTTCAGGAAGGCATACTTTTCATCCTCGCTCACGCCCACCCCGAAGTAGCGGAGGGGATGGGCCTTGTCCTCATAGACGAGGGCATCCTTTTCCTGGGGGTCGCCGAGCTTGTGGTAAAAAACCTTCTGGAATTCGTTCTTCGCCGTGAGCTCTTTGCCCTCGGCGGGCTTGTCATAGCCGCTGTAGAAGAAGCCGTCCTTCCACCAGGCCGCGCCCGAAAACTTGACCCACTTGACGACGTCCGGAAGCTCCGTCTTCGCGGCGATGTCCATGACCCGGATTTCGGACCAGTCCGAGCCGGCTTCGCCGCGGGAAATCGCGATGAATTTCTTGTCGCCCGAAGGACCGATGAGCCCGACCTGGACCGTCCCGTCCGCCGAGAGGGCGTTCGGGTCGATAAAGACCTCGGGCGTCCCGTCCAGTCCCTTCTGGACGTAAATCACGGCCTGGTTCTGGAGCCCGTCGTTCTTGGAGAAAAAGTAAACCCCGCCGACGCGGAACGGCGAAGAATACCTCGGGTAGTTGTAGATGTCCGTCAATCGTTTTTTCAGGGTGTCGCGGAACGGAATCTTCGCCAGATAATCGAAGGTGACGGCGTTCTGGGTCTCAACCCACTTCGCCGTCTGCTCGGATTTGTCGTCCTCGAGCCGGCGGTAGGGGTCGGCGACTTTGATCCCGAAATAATCATCCACTTGGTCGACCTTCGCCGTCACGGGATAGGCGATCTGGGCGGCCTTCTTGCAGGCCGGGACGACGGCCAGGGCAAGGAAGATCGCAACCACCAGCATTTTCTTTTCCATGAGTCCCTCCGGAATAACGATGAAATAAATTTTTACCACAGCCGTCGGGATGGGTCAAATCGCCGGAGATCCATCGCGCTTTGGATCGGGCGGCCTGACGGTTGGCGGAGGCGGCCGATTTCCGTACAATAGGTCCGCCTTGAATATCGCCGCGCTCGACCGACGCCTTCGCGCCCTGGCCGAGCGATTTCTCTCCCTGGCGGGACGGAGGATCGGCCGGACCGCGGCCTTTTGGGTTCTCCCCCTCCTCAACGTCGCCCTCCTCGTCCTCGTCTTTCTGATCGCCGCGAGGGCGGCGGGCGCGGTCTTCGGCCTCGTCCTCGCCGCCGTGACCTTCTTCAATTTTCACGTCTTCGAAAACTCGGTCATCATCATGAGCGATCTCCCCTCGATGGGGCTGCTCCTTCTCGCCGCGTTTCTCGTCCATCGAAACGGGCTCTCCGCAAAACCGATCCGAAGCCTTCTCGCGGGCGCCTGTTTCGGCCCTTCTCGCCTTCTCGGCTTTTTTCGGTTTCTACGCCCTCCATAGTATTCAGAACGAACGTTACCTCATGCCGGCTTATCCGTTCCTCGGCCTTCTGGCCGCCCTCGGCGCCTCGGAAGTCCTTGCCAAGGTGCGCCGCTCCTTTATCGCCGGCCTCCTGGTCATCGTCCTTGTCGGAACCATTCCCCTTGGGCGTTCCCAAAAGACCTATCGCCACGGCGAAAGGCGGGCCGAGGAGACAACCGCGGCTTTGGCGAAAAAAATCCCTCCCGACGCCGTCGTCTTTTGCGAGGACCTGACCGGCCCCCTGAGGCTCTATGCCGGCCTCGCCGGATACCGGTTCATGGCCACGGACGACGCCACCCTCCTCGAAACGGTGAGAATCCTGAACTCCTTCGATCGTCCCGTCTTTTTCTTCCTCGACGTCCCCCCCGCGGAGGAACATTTCGAGCGTCTCCTTGGAAGGAATCCCGGATTCCGGACCGCCCTCCGCTATGTCGGCCGGATCCGGGGTTGCCGTCTCTACCGCTTTGCCCCGGAAGAGCAGGCGGGGAAGCCGGTGTCCGTCAGGAATTCGAATAGCCCGTAAATAGATCGGCCTTGCCCGGCGGCCTGAATGACGTCGATCCTATTGAATTCCCAGGAAATTATCGCTATTCTGTCCGTTGATTTTCCCGCGGTTCGAACGGCGATCTTCGATTTTGGCGTCTTATTGTCGTCCGGAACACTTTTTGTTAGGATAAGCGGGTCCGAACAGAGAAGGAAAGGGCACGATGTTTATATGGATCTTTCATCGGATTAGCGGCCTCCTCCTGATCCTCCTCCTGGCCGTCAAGTTTTTGACCTCGTTTTTCCTGATGACTAAAGCGCCGAAGCCGGACTGGGCGCTCCTCCTCCATACCAACGCCCTCACCGACTCGTTTCTGATCGTCGCCGGCGTCTACCACGCCCTCTACGGCCTGCGGACGGTCATCATCGACCTGGGCGTCCGGAAGGAAAAGCTCCTCTTCTGGGTATTCACCGTCCTGGGCACCTTCCTTTCGGCCGCGCTTCTCGTCGTCTATTACACCAGGGATTACTGATGCTCCGGCACGATATCCTCATCGTCGGCGGGGGGCTGGCGGGACTCTCGGCCGCTTTGAGCGCCGATCCCGCGCTCCAGGTTGCCGTCGTTTCCAAGGTCCATCCCCTCCGCTCCCATTCGGTCGCCGCCCAGGGGGGCATCAATGCCGCTTTGGGAAACAATCCCGACGGCAAGGACGACAGTTGGGAAAAGCACGCCTTCGACACGATCAAGGGCAGCGATTATCTGGCCGATCAGGACGCCGTCGAGCTCCTCTGCCGGAAGGCCATCCCGGCGATCTACGAACTCGACCACTGGGGCGTGCCCTTCAGCCGCTTCCCGGACGGGACGATCGCCCAACGGCCTTTCGGCGGGGCGGGATTCCCCCGGACCTGCTACGCCCAGGACCGGACGGGGCAGGTCATCCTTCACACCATGTACGAGCAGTGCGTCCGGCGGGGGATCCGGTTTTTCGAGGAGTGGCTCGTCACGAACCTCGTCGTCCACGACGGCCGCTGCATCGGCCTCATCGCCTACGATATGTCCAGCGGAGAAATCCTCCCCCTCTACGCCCGGGCGGTCATATTCGCCACCGGCGGCTACGGCCGCGTCTTCCTGCGCACGACCAATGCCTACATCAACCTCGGGGGCGGGATCGGCATGGCTTTTCAGGCCGGGGTCCCGCTTAAGGACATGGAGTTCGTCCAGTTCCATCCGACGTCGCTCTACGGCAAGAACATTCTCATCTCCGAGGCCGCCCGCGGCGAAGGAGGCTATCTCCTCAACCATCAAGGCCGCCGCTTCATGGAGGACTATGCACCGAAGGCCATGGAGCTCGCTCCCCGGGATATCGTCGCCCGGGCCATCCAGACCGAGGTTGAAAAGGGGAACGGATTCGAGAACCAGTACGTTCAGCTCGACCTCCGCCACCTCGGCCGGGACAAGATCCTCAAACGTCTCCCCGGGATCCGGGATATCTGCCTCAATTTCGCCGGTCTGGATCCCATCGATACGCCGATTCCCATTCAACCGGCCCAGCACTATTCCATGGGCGGCATCGACGTCGATGCTACCTGCGCCTCGCCCGTCGCCGGTTTCTTCGCCGCCGGCGAGTGCGCCTGCATCAGCGTTCACGGCGCAAACCGCATGGGCGGCAACTCCCTTCTCGACGCCGTCGTGTTCGGCAAGATCGCCGGCGAGTCGGCCTCGGGTTATGTCAAAGGCAGCCATCTTCCCCCCGTTTACGAACGCGAGACCGACGAACAGGCCCGCCGCCTCTTCGAAAGGTTGAAGATGTTCCGGGAGCGGGACGTGGGGGAGAACATTTTCCAGCTGTTCAACCGCTTGAAAGTCCTGATGAGCGAGAAAGCCGGAATTTTTCGCAACGAAAAGATGCTTCGGGAAGCCCTCGAGGAGATCCGGGAGCTGCGCGAAGCTTACCGCCGGGCCTTTATCTACGGCCCCTCCGTTCGCTACTGCCAGGAACTCATCGTCATCGTCGAGTTCGAATCCATGCTGGACATCTCCGAATTGATCCTCCTCGGCGCCCTCGTCCGGGAGGAGACCCGGGGGTCCCACTATCGTCGGGATTTCCCCGTCCGGCTCGACGACACGTGGTTGAAACATACGATCGTCACCCGCACCGACAAGGGCCCGGCCGTAAGCTACCGCGAAGTGCAGATCGGGAAATACCAGCCGACGGAACGGAAATACTAGGGGACGCGATGGTCAAGACGTTCAAGATCCTCCGCTTCGACCCGATCCGGGACGAGCGACCCCATTTCCAGGAGTACGCCTACGATTCCAAGCCGGCGGATACGGTCCTGGAATCCCTCAAGGAGATTCGCGACCACCAGGACCCGTCGCTGGCTTTCCGTTACAGCTGCCGGGAGGCGGTCTGCGGAGCGTGCGCCATGACGATCAACGGAAAAATCGGCCTCGCCTGCAAGACGATCGTCGGCCGGCTCGGGACCGACCTCATCGTCATCGAGCCCCTCCCCAACTTCGAAATCCAAAAAGACCTCTATGTGGATCTGGCGCCGTTCTGGGAGGCCTATCGGTTCATCGAGCCTTATCTCCATTCCGAGGGCGACCTCCCGCCCCGTGGACACCGCATCTCCGAAGAAGAAATGGAGAAGATCGCCCAGTACATCACCTGCATCATGTGCGCCAGCTGCGTCGCCGCCTGTCCCGTGGCCTCGCGCGACGGCCGTTACTTAGGCCCGGCCGCCCTGGCCAAGCTCGATCGGTTCGTCAAAGACCCCCGGGACAAAAGGCCCTTCGCCGCCCTGGCCAAAGTCGATACCCCGACCGGAGTCTGGGGCTGCGATACCGTTTTCCGGTGCAATGACGTCTGCCCCAAGAGCGTCCGGCCGGCGGACGGGATCGAGGCCGTCCGTCGGACCCTCATCGCCCGGCGGACAAAACGCCTGTTCGGGGGAAAGCGATGAAACTGCCGTATTCGATGTTCTCGCGGAGAAGTTTCCTCAACGGCCTGCTCGCCGGTCTCGGAACCGCACTCGCGGGCACGTTTATCGGACCCGTCATCCGGTTCGTCTTCCCTCCCTACAAGGAACCGGACGAGGTCAGGCTCGCCTTTGTCGATTACAAGGATATGAAGCCGGGCGAGATCAAGGGTTTCGCCTGGGGGATCAAACCGGGTTTCCTCAAGCTTCAGGAGAACGGCGCCTACCTACCCCTCGTCGGCGTTTGCAGCCACCTCGACTGCAACGTCGCCTACCTTCCGGATCAAAAACGATTCTTTTGCGCCTGCCATGACGGCTGGTACGACGAGAACGGCCTCGCTATCAAAGGGCCACCGCCCGCTCCTCTCCGGCGCCTCGCGGCCGCCGTCGAGGGCGAAGAAATCATCATTCGGAAGGCCCAAGGATAGGGGCATGACAAAGCTCGCCGCCTGGTTCGAAGAGCGTCTGGGGTTATCGGCCATCGCCAAATTCGGGGCCAAGAAAGAGGTCCCCCGGCATAAACACACGATCTGGTATTACACCGGAAGCGCGATCCTCGTTTTTCTGATGATCCAGATCGTGACCGGGATCATGCTGGCCTTCTATTACCGGCCCACCCTCGAAGGGGCCAACGAGAGCATCGCCCGGATCATGACCGAGCTTCCCATGGGCTGGATCGTCCGTTCCATCCACAGCTGGTCGGCGACCTTCATGATCGCGATCTTGTTCGTCCATCTCCTCAGCATCGCCCTGACGAAAGCTTACCGAAGCCCGCGGGAAGTGACCTGGATGACGGGATTCCTTCTCCTGGTCGTCGCTCTCGCTTTCGGATTCACGGGCTACCTTCTCCCCTGGGACGATCTATCGCTCGCCGCGACCAAAGTCGGGACCGACATCCCCAGGGCCATCCCCGTCGTCGGCGCTTGGGCGACCAAGTTCCTTCGCGCCGGCGACGACGTGACCGGCGACACCCTGACCCGTTTCTTCATCTTGCACGTCTCGGTCCTCCCGCTGGCGATCTTCCTTCTCCTCGGCGTCCATTTTTTCCTCATCCAGAAGCATGGGATGAGCCTGCCCCTGGAGGCCGAAACACGGAAGAAACGTCTCCGCTCTATCCCCTTCTGGCCGAACTTCGTCTTCCGGGAAGCCGCCGTCTGGCTCGTCCTTCTCGGCGTCCTCCTCACGGTCGCGATTCTTTTCGCCCCTTCCCTCGGCCCTTCGGCCGACCTCATGGCCCCGGCACCGACGGGGATCAAACCGGAGTGGTATTTCCTCTTCCTCTTTCAAACCCTGAAATTGTTCCCGGCCAAGGTTTGGTTCATCCCGGGAGAGACGATCGCCGTCTTCCTCATCGGGATCGGGGCCTTGGCCTTTTTCCTTCTTCCTTTGATCGACAACCGTCCGGCGGAAAAAAAGGGCAGGATGGCCTCGGCCTTCGTCCTGGCCGTCATCGTCTACGCTCTGGCGATGTCCGCTTGGAGCCTGCTATGAGGACGACCTGCCTCCGGATCATCGCCGCGGTCCTCCTCCTCGCCGCCGGGCTGCCTTTCGCCGTCCAGGCCCAGACCGACGTTCCGTCCGCGTCCCAGAGGCCCCAAGTCCGGAAAGCCCCGGAAAAGCCCGAGGTCCGGACTGAGGAGATCCATCCTTCCCCCCGGAACCTCAGGGAACGGTCGGCGATCATCGTCTTCATCATCTGGCTCTGGGGATCGATCGCGGCCCTTCTCGCCGTCCTCCGCTTGAAAATCCGGGAAGTCGACCGGGTGGAGGAGTTCGAACATATCTCCCGGCCGGACGCGCCGCCGAAAGAACCGCCCGTCCGATGAATCCCAAGCGCAACGCCCTCGACGCTTATCTGACCTGGCTGCCGGACTACTGCAAGCATTGCTTCACCTGCGTCAACATCTGCCCCGTAAAAAACCTGGAGTTCGACAAGGACGACGACATGGTTTCGCTTCAAAAGTGCATCCAATGCCGGCTCTGCGAGAAATACTGCCCCGACTTCGCCATCGAAGCCCTGCCGAAGAAAAAATGAAACGCCTCATCTTGGGAAACGAAGCCGTGGCCTTAGGGGCCCTCGAAGCGGGCATGTCGTTCTTCGCCGCCTATCCCATCACCCCGGCGTCGGAAATCATGCACGTCCTGGCCGAGAAGGAGAACGGAATCGTCTTCATCCACGCCGAGGATGAGATCGCCTCGATCCACCTCGTCATTGGAGGCAGCCTCGCCGGCCGGAAAGCCATGACCTCCACGGCTGGACCGGGGATGTCGCTCAAGCAGGAGGGCATCGGCCTGGCCCAGATGATGGAGGTCCCTCTCGTCGTCGTGAATGTCATGCGGGTCGGCCCGAGCACGGGGATGCCGACGCTGCCTTCGCAGGGCGACGTCCTGCAGGCCGCCCATGGAAGTCACGGGGATTATCATCCGATCGTTTTCTATCCTTCTTCGGTCGAGGAGTGTTACCGCTACACGATCGAGGCCTTCAACGCCGCCGAGGAGTCGCGCAGCCCCGTCGTTCTGCTTTCGGACGGATTCCTGTCCCATCTGGCCGAAACCGTCGACTTAGACAAAACCCGGGTCGAGGTCAAACCCCGCACCCTCGCCCCGCTCGGCCAAGGGCGGCGGCATTTTACCGGGCTCCTCGCCAAGGACGGGATCCCGCGGACCAAGGACCCGGCCACCTATCGGGAATGGTCCGCCCGGATCAAGAAAAAAATGAGTGACGCCGCGGCGAACTACCGTTTCCATGAATATCACAAGAACGACGCCTCCGACACCCTGATCATCGCCTACGGCATCACCTACCGGGTCGTCCTCCCTCTCCGCAAGCGGTACTCGATCTTCAAGCCCATCCGAATGTTTCCCCTCCTCGAGGACGAGATCCGGGCGGCCGCCGCCGCCCACAAAAAGATCATTGTCGTCGAGATGAACGACGCCCAATACGCCGGCAAGATCCAGGGCCTCCTCAAGAGGGACGTCCTGAGCCTTCCCATTCTGGGAGGCGAGATCAACCTTCGCGAAATCCGAGAAGGCCTCCATGAGCTATAAAGACTATATCAAGTGGGATCGCATGCCCTCGACCTGGTGCCCGGGCTGCGCCATCGGCACGATCTTCAAAAGCCTGGCCTTCACCCTGGAAAAAATGAACGTCCCCCGCGAGGAGCTCGTCGTCGTCTCGGGGATCGGCTGCAGCGGCCGGGCCGCCGGCTACTTCGACTGCGACAGCGTCCACACGACCCACGGCCGGGCCATCCCCGTGGCCGAGGGGATCAAGCGGGCCAATCCCGCCCTCACGGTCATCGTCTTCAGCGGCGACGGAGACCTCGTCGGGATCGGCGGCAACCACTTCCTCCATGCCTCGCGCCGCGACGTGAACCTCGCGGTCATCTGCATCAACAACGGCATCTACGGCATGACCGGCGGGCAGATGGCCCCGACGACGCCGCTTGGGGAAAAGACCCTGACCTCGCCGCACGGCACGCTCTTCTTCCCCTTGAACATTCAAGCCGTCGCCACGGCCAATCCCCGCCATTTCTACGGCCGGTGCTCGACCTATCAGATCAATCACCTCCAGAAGGTCCTCAAGGAAGCGATCGAATGGCCGGGCTTCGCCTTCGTCGACGTCATGGCCTTCTGCATCGAAAACTTCGGCCGCCGCCTCGGTTTCAAGAACGGCCACGAGATGCTGTTCAAGATCAAGGCCGACTTCAAGATGAACCCCGCGCCGGCCGGACGCCTGGCCGACAACGAACTCGGAGTGGTGAAACATGATGGTCCGGATCGCTAATCCCGACGATTGTCAAGCCATCAACGCCATGATGGAGGACCTCATCGACGAGATCTATGCCGGCGAATCGGAGGATGTCCGGCAGGGGCTCAAGGCCAACTTCACGAACGAAGCCCTGAAAGAGCTCTGCGCCGACGAGCAGGCCCAGATGTACGCCGTCGACGTCGACGGGACCGTCGTGGCCTTCCTCTTCGGCTGGCTCTTCCATTACGTCTTCACGATGTATTGGATCTACTGCCGCAAGGAGCACCGGGCGAGGGGCGTCGTCAAGGAGCTCCTGGCCCACGTGGAACGGGACCTCCTGGCGAAGGGGTGCTACAAAATCGAGATGTACGCCTACGCCGAGCACAACAAGTTCCTCGACTTCTCGGAACGCCTGGGATTCCGCAAGGGCGTCCTTCTCGAAAAAACGATGTTCGGCATCGAGATCCGGAACATTTACAAATACATCGGCGATACCAAGGCCGTCGACACCGAGCGCAAAATTCGGATCCTCGGCGAGGCCGGGCAAGGAGTCAAGCTCCTCTCCTACACCCTGGCCTCGATCCTGGCCCAGCTCGGCCATGAGGTCTCGTTGAACCTGGAGTACGACGCCGCCGTCCGGGGCGGCTCGATCAACGCCGACCTCATCTACTCCGAGCAAAAGATCGAAAATCCGATCATCGACGAGGCCGACGTCCTGATCAAATTCACGAAAAACCGGGAATGGTTCCCGGCCAAGGCCCTCGTCATCGACGAGAGCTTCTGCGACTCCGAGAGCCTGACCTGCACCATTCAGAG
>Ga0315291_10005030_pt1 | contig 16671 bp, 10 predicted proteins | sample YL17G12_20_MG_FD_203070 | JGI IMG/M metagenome (GOLD analysis project Ga0315291, IMG submission 203070) | Sediment microbial communities from Yellowstone Lake, YNP, Wyoming, USA - YL17G12_20 | ecosystem: Environmental > Aquatic > Freshwater > Lake > Sediment | place: USA: Wyoming | collected...
AGGTACCCGCGGCAGGCCTCCTCCGAGCAGAAACGCCTCTCCAGCTCCATCAGGGCGCGTGGATAGTCTTCCATGCTCCCACATACTACATATAGAGGCCGGTGGCGTCAAGGAGATACCCCTATGCGCTCATAGAACCCGATAGCTCTCCCAACCGACAGCCCGCGCGGCAGCCCAACTATCTGCACCCCGATCTGGGGAATCTCGTCTCGAATGGCGGCGTGGATAGAGGCGTGCGAGCGCGCGACTTCAGAAGCGGGGGTGCCCGAGCGGAACTTCACCAGAACCTGATCGGGCACATACGGCGTCGCAAGATCGCCCAGTGCCGACCCCATCCCCAACAGCACAAACGCAAACAGTCCTGCCAAAAGCAGGAATCCCCGTGTCCGGCGCATCTTGTCCCTCCTGCAGTGCGTGCCCCGATGCAGCAGTAACTTTGTTGTTCCATAAGACGCCCGGGTCTAGGAGCAGGAGGGCTTGGGACGTCCGGAATGGGGCAGGGGAAAGCGTTGGAGGCTTACTAAGATAGCGCCTTCAGGCGATCGGCCTGATGGAGCGAGGGTGAGAGTCGTATCGGCTCGGGTTAATCAGGCGACCTCCGAGGATCCAACCTCGGCCTGCGCGCTGGACTCGCCGGGCGGTGACAAGATCCCGCGCTCTTCCTCGCCCGTGCCGCGCTCCAGCGCCCGGCCCGCGACGCGCCGCACGACATTGTTCGGGTCATCTCTTTGGGCGCGCTGCAAGGCCTCTTTGACCTTGTCGCCGGGCGCGTCTGCCAGCAGGGCCGCCGCGCGGCTCCTCACCTCAGCCAGCGGATCGCGCTGCAGGACGTCGAGCAGCGCTTCGACGGCCTCGGGGGCGACGAGCTTCCCGACAATTTCGACCGCCATCAGCCGTGCATCGGATTCGATTGACTTGAGCGCCGATAGGAACGGACCGGCCGCCACGCCTCGATTGAGCGCGCCGGCGATCGCGGCCGCCGCGCGGGATTGCTCTTGCTCGGGGGCCTTGTGAAGCGCAGCGAGGAAAGTCGGAACGCGGCTCTGACCCGAGTCCGAGAGGTAAGTGACCACTTGCCTGTCCGAGGCCGGATCGCCAAGTGCGCGAAGCAGTGGGTCGAGATCGCCCGCGGCCGCCATGTCGGCCACAACTGCCGCCGCCGCGGGGCTGAGCGGAGCGTGACGGAACAGCTCCGTCGTCTGGGCAAGCTCGGCCCAGGCCGCGCGGAGCTCGTTGAGGGTGGAGGCGGCCGCCTCCCTGACGCGGGCGCTTGGATCGCTTCGCCTCGCCGCTATCGCACTTTGATGCCTGCGGACCGCGCGGCCTAGCCCCGCCAGAGATCCCAGCGCGCTCACCCGCACGTCCTCCTCCGGATCAGCTATGGCCTGCACAAGCGACTCGACCGCGGCCGATACGCGCGATCGCCCCAGCAAGTGCGCGACGGCCGAGCGAACGCGAGCGTCGGGGTTCCGCAGCTGCGGGATGAGCAGGTCCGCGAATGTGCCCACATCGGCGTCCGCCAGCGCCGTCAGCGCCGCTTCCCGCACCTTTGCCGAGGCGTCGTCCAGTGCGTCGGCAAGCTGGCGTCCGGCCTCAGGCCCTCCGACCATCGCCAGCACGCGCGTGGCATTAGCCCGGCGCGACTCGTCGTCGTCCTCCAGGGCCGCTGCCAGCAAGCGCCTCTTCTGAGGGAAAGCAGACGCGGCAAAGGCCTCGCTGGCTGCTCTTCTGACGGCCTCATCACCGTCCTGCAAGGCCAACCGCGCCAGCGTGTCGGCCGCCTCCGCAGAGCCGAAATGCGCCAGCGCGTGGGCGGCCTCCGCGCGCGCCTGTGCCTGCGCGTCGCCCGCGGCGAGAAGCAGCGCCCGCTGCGCGGCCGCCAGCAGCGCCCGCACATCGAGATCGGGCGGCAGCAGATCGCTGTTCCACGAACCGCGCTGCGCCAGCACCGCCCGCAGCCCGGAGACTGCCGCGAGCCGTACCACGGGGTCGGGGTCGCCCGCCGCCCGCGCCAGTGGATCCACGGCCGGCGCGGCCGATTGCATCGAGATCGCCTTGACTGCAGCGGCTCGCACGCCCGCCTCAGGATCGCTAAGCAGGGCCGCCAGCGCCGTCAGCGCGGCCGCCTCGCGGCTATGTCCGAGCGCAACCGCGGCCTCCAGTCGAACCCGCTCTTCGGTGGAGTCCAGAGCCTCCAGGAATGGCTGCGAGACCCCCAGCTCAGCCGCCCCTGCCAGCAGTCGGGCCCGCACCTCAGCCCGCTCCTTGGACTCCTCTCCGAGCCAGCGCCCAATCGCCCCACTCGATTCGAGGGCTGCTGTCAATCGCCTGGCAACCGGCCTGGGCAGCGAATGGAAGGACTCCGCAAGCTCGACCCGGCCGCCGTCGGCCAGTCGCACGACCGCGTCAATCATCGCCGCGCGCGTTTGCTCGGCTGGATCCTCCCGCTGCGACTCCTCGCCCAAGGCGGCCAGGACCGTCGCGCACGTTTCAGGGAGGCCCAGATCGGCCAGTGCGGTGGCCGCGGCCGCCCGCACCTCGGCTGCCGAGTCGTGGAGAAGCTGGCCAAGCGAACCGGAGGCAGTGGTCGCCTTGAGGTTCCCGAGGGCGCGCGCGGACTGGGCGCGGAGTTCAGGGTTGGGGTCTTTGAGCAGAGGCAGGAGCAGTTCGATTGCCCGGTCTCCGCCCATCGCCGCCAGCACTTCGACGAGGCTGCGCCGGACCCGTGGGCTGCGATCTCTGAGCGCGGCCATGAGCGGCTCCATGGCCTCTTCCTCGACCCCCTCCAGCGCCCGGAGGCCGACCGCGAGTGGGCGCAATCCGGACTCGAGCATCTCGGCCAGCGCAAGCACGCGCGTCTGGCTGCGTCGCTGCCCGCTCGCGGCGAGCACTCGGCCGCCGGCCAGCTCGATGGCTGCGGTCACGACCGGGGCGAGCGAGCCGGACTCGTCTCTGTCGAGGACCGTGCCGGAGTCCGCCTTGCTCATGACTGAGCCAAGCACCCGCGCCGCATCGGTTCTCACCGCGGGGCGCGAGTCGCTGAGCAGCGCGAGTATCTGCCGGATGAACCAGACCGTGATGCCCTGCTCGGGCGGATGCTTGCCGGCCCGCGCGGCGGCAACGAGGTCACTGTGCAGCATGCGTGCCAGCGCGGCCCGCGCGTGCGGGGTAAGAGCGTGCACCCGCTCCAGGGCTTGCACGCGGGTGCTGGGATCGCTCGCCCGCAGAAGGGTAATCCGCCGCCGGAGATCGCCCCTGCGTTCGCTCTGACGCCGGAGGAGATAGACCGAGAGTGCGACCGCGCCCAGCGCCACGGCAACTGCTGCGTACAGCGTGGGGCCAAGCAGAGATGATGCCATCCGGAAGCTCCTTCCTCCGGCGCGCGAAGGCCACAGCTACCGGCCAGGCCTTCCCTCGCCCTGGGCATGGAGAGTCGTATACGGTCGCGGTGGTTCGCCCTGGTGGGCCTTTTCACCTCTCCGGGACCTCGGGTGACGGACAGGGGAAGCATAGTATAGATTGCTCCTGGTGTGGAAAACTCGTGCGCAAGAATAAGTGAGGCCAAGGCCCGCGCAGGCGGCGCGGCAGCCGTGGCACAACCCGTACGCGCGGGGGATGACCCAATGCCCAAGATACACCTCAGTCACAGCAAGCCGCGTGAGCGGCGGGCAGTTGCAGAGCGAATTCGCACCTGGAGTTACCTCCTGTTGGCGGCGTTCGCTGCGGCGCTCGTATCCGCCAGCGTCGGACTGGCCAACAGCGAGCAGGCGAAGGCGGTGCAGAGCGTTGAGGCAACCTCGGGGCCGGCGCAGGTAGACGTCGAGGTCGCCACCAATAGGCCTGAGGCCCCTCTGTTCTCCGTGTTCCCACTCCGCGCTCCCGACCGGCTGGTCGTTGACATCCCGGGCTCGCGCTGGGCGCGCGGGTTCACGACCGTGCTGCCCGCGGCGAGCCCGCAGGTGCAGCGCGTCCGCGTCGGGCAGTTCTCAATGGAGCCGCCCATCACGCGGGTGGTGTTCGATCTGGCTGTGCCGGCCCAGCTCGTCAGCTATGAGTCGGTGACCAGCACTGGCGACGGGCGGTTGCGACTTCGGGTGCAAGAGGCGCAGCCGGGCGAGGGGGTGACTCGGGCCGCCGGAGAGCCGATCGGCCAGGCCCCTAGCACGCCAGCGCCTCGAAAGGCTCCTGCCTCCGCGCCTGATTCGCCGGCAAGCACCACCGCTACGCCCGAGCACGCCAAGGAAGCCCAGGTTGCGAGTTCGGCGCCGGAAGCTGCGCAGAAGGCAAGCGAGCCCGTCCCGTCGCCGGCGACACCGACGGTTGGGCGGAAACCCGATCGAACCGCCGCGGCGGTGGGCGCTCCGGTGGACGAACCGGCAGGTGCAGCGCGCGGGAGGAGACACCTGGTCGGGTTCGCACTGGCGGCGGTCGTCATGGTGTTGGCTGGCCTGGGCGCATTATTGGTCCGGCGGCGATCGGGGCTGGAGAAGGGCGACATCGCGCCTTCCGCTGGGGAGGCGATGGAGACGATCAGCCCCACGGCAGTGGCCGACCGCGAGTCCGCGGAGCCGAGCGACGCAGTTCCGTGCAAAGTAGTTGATGGCTATCTGCTGCTGTCGCCACAAGGGGGAAAGGAGGCGCTTGCGTCGCTGGGTGCCGGCGGGCGGATAGAGGCCAGGGGCGAGGTAACGGTCGAGCTGTCCATCGCCGACGGCGCCGCCGTGACGCCGGAACGCCCGCAAGAGGACCCAGTGGCGGCGCCTGCGGCCGACGAAGGAGCCGACCTTGTCGCCGAGGCCGAGGGCCTGGTGCGGGAGCTGGGGGACGACGACGCGGTGGTCAGGAAGACCGCGGCCCGTGCCTTGCGAGACCTCGCAGCCAGGGGGCATGGGAGAATCCTGCTGAGCCACCTCCGGAGCCCGGACCCGCGCGTGCGGTCCGTCATCGCCGCGGCTCTTGGCGAAGCGAAGGCGGCTGCGGCCGGTCCGACCCTGGCGGCGATGGCGCAGGACACGGACTCGTCGGTGCGTGCCGCAGTGATGTACGCCCTCGGGCAGATGGGAGAAGCGGCCGCTGCGTACCGCGAAGATGTGCTGGCTCGGGTTGATGACAGCGAGGGAACTGTGCGCGCCCGCGCGGTCGAGGCGCTGGCGGCCATCGCTCCCGACCGCGGCGAAGTAGCCGAGCTGATGGTCGAGCTGACAGGTGACGCCGACCCGCTGGTGCGAGAGGCGGCTGCGGCCGGCGCCTTCGCCTTCGCGCTCCGGGATAGGGGTGAGCCCTTGATTGGGCTCCTCGCCGACTTCTCGCGGCGGGCGCAGGCGCTCGAGGTGCTGCAAATGGCCGACGAGCCAGTGCTGCGGCGGCTGCTGGTGGCTGCCCGAAGCGCCGATCCCACCACCGGGCAGGCGGCTATGGATACGCTTTCCTATGTCATGAGCAGGCGCTGGACTGCTGCGGACTTCAGGCAGGAGCTGGCTTCGCCCGACCCCGAGATCAGGATGGCCGGACTGGAAGGGCTCAGCATCGTGGGTGGCGCCGAGGCGATGCGCGAGGTTCGTCGGCTGATGAGCAGCGATCCGTCGCCGGAGGTCAGGGCCCGTGCCGCCCAGATGACCGCCGCGTGGGAGAACTGGGTGAGCGAGGGCGCAGGCGCGGTGGCCGGGCGAGACACCCAGGAGGTGTAGAGCAACCGCGCCTAGTTCGAGCTTACGGCCGGCTGCGGCCCTGGGAGAGCCAGGGAATGCGGCACGTCTAGTATGCTGGCCGGCGGCTCTGCGGGGGTCCCCAGCCGGATCGTGTAGTCGGCCAGCACTCCGCTATGCCATAGCTGTAACAGGACTTCGACGACCTGCGGATCGAATTGCGTGCGGGTCATCGCCCGGATCTCCTGAATCGCCTCGATCGGGCTTGCACCCCCGCGGTACGGCCGGTGCGAGATGATCGCGTGATAGGCGTCCGCGACGGCCACTATCCGAGCCACGATCGGGATATCCTCTCCCTTGAGCCGGTCTGGGTAGCCGGTGCCGTCCCACCGCTCGTGATGGCTTCGGATCATCTGGAGCGCCGCCTTGCTCGGGCTGAGCGGCTGGACGATGCTCTCGCCGATGACGGTGTGCTGGCGCACGATCTCGAACTCCCGCTCCGTCAGCGGCCCGGATTTCGAGAGCAGCGAGTCCGCGACGCCGATCTTTCCCAGATCGTGCAGCGGTCCATAGGCCTGCAGCGCTTCTACCTCGCTCTCGCTCAGTCCCAGCGTCTCCGCAAGGCGTGAGGCCAGCCACGTCACCGCCTCGCCATGCGCCGCGCTGTACGGATCGCGGGCCGCCAGTGACCGGGCCAGGACGTGGAGCGTCCGGTAGTAGGACTGCCGCAATTGCTGGTGGAGCTCCGCGCTCTCGATCGCCTTGCCGCACATGTTTGCCAGCGTGGTCAGCAGGTTCAAGTCCTCGGTATCGAACGTTTCCTCTCGGATTGCCGCCAGCGCGCCACCGATGACGTCCGAGACCTTCATCGGCGCCGCAATCGAAGCCCTGATCTTGTCCCAGGCTTTCAGCCGCTCTGCCACCGCCGGTGACCGGCCGAACTGCCGGATGGAGGGGCCCTCGGCCGCAGCCGTGGCGGCGATTACCACTGAGTCCCCGGCGCCCTGTTTCCCCTCCGTCAGGGGCCCCATGCTGCGCGTGTGCACGTACTCTCCCTTTGTCGTGTCCAGCAATACCAGTGAGGCCGCGTCGGCATGGACCTGATCCAGCAGGGCCTTTACGACGAGCTCGGATATGTGGTCAATGTCGAGAGACCCGGCAAGGTGAACACTCGTCTCGGACAGCCGGTTGAGGCGACCGATCCGCGCGTCGAGGGCCTGAGCGCTCTCGTGCAGGCGCACTATCAGCCGCTGGTTCTCGGCCCGGTGGTGGCGCTCCTTATCGGCGAAATAGGCAACCGTGCATGTGACGAGAGCCAGCAGGCCGATGAGAAGCAGCGGTTCGCCATAGTCAGCGCTCGTTATCTCCAGGCCGTAAGCGACGAGCACTACGAGCGCGACCGTGAGAAGGCCAATAAGCCCGAGCGCGACCCAGAGAAGCTGCGCTCTGAGCCTATCTGGACCGTAGTCGGCTCCGACCCTCGGGGCCGAACCGTCAGAGGTGAGCATGGAATCGCCCAAGCCAATGCCTCCGCAGCCGCCAAGTTACCCTCTGTGGGCGACTACCTCAGCCTGAGTCCCAATCGGGAGCGGCTAAGAGCCTGTTCCACGAATTGCCGGTATTTCTACTAAGAAACCGCGACCTGCCTCCGCCCTGCGGTGGCTTGGCCGGTTAGGAAACGATGCCGCGGGCGCATCCGCTGTCGCGGGTCCCTCCACACGGCCGAAACGACGGGTGTGACCGTTCGTCGTTAGAGGTCGCTCTTCCCCCGTAGGGGAACCCCCGCCAGAGGCGGGCAAGCCTCTGCGGGCCCCCAGACAGATTGCCGTACGGAGCCTCACCAGGTTGAAACCCTTGGCGCTCACACCCCCCAAACGACATTTCCCTTGACTTGGCGCGGTGTCTCTGCTATGCTTCCCCGCGATGAGCATCTGAGAATCGGGTCCTTTTAACCCAGTCCAGAGAGGCTGAGAAAGGTGAGCCCTGAGCGGTCCAACAGACGGCAAGCGCCAGCCCTAGAGAACCAGGGCGGCGCCATTTCTGTGCCTGCCGACCGGACAACCAGCGGCGCGAGCCGGATCATGGACGAGGCCGACATCCGGCGCGCACTCACCCGCATTGCCCACGAGATCCTGGAGCGCAATAAGGGCGCGGCCGACCTCTGCCTGGTCGGCGTCCACACCCGCGGCGTTCCTCTGGCCTATCGGCTTGGCCGGCTCATCGAGAGCTTCGAGAACCAGCCGGTGCCGGTGGGCGAGCTCGACATCGCCCGACACAGGGACGATCGCCCTCAGACATCAGGCTCGCTCCGGACCCACATTGGCTTCCCCATCGCGGGCAAACAGGTCGTGCTGGTGGACGAGGTGCTCTATACCGGCCGGACCGTGCGGGCGGCGCTCGATGCCCTGATCGAGCACGGTCGCCCCGCCCACGTGCAGCTCGCCGTGCTGGTGGACCGCGGGCATCGCGAGCTGCCGATCCGGGCCGATTACGTTGGCAAGAGTATCCCGACTTCCCGACGGGAGCGGGTCACAGTCCATCTTCAAGACACCGATGGTGAGGAGGCGGTCTACATAGAGCGACTCGCTCGCCCGCCTCAGGCGGGCTTGCCCACCGCCGGAGGGGAGGAGGCCTAGCCAATGGCTCTGGAAGGGCGCGACCTCGTTTCGATCTTCGACTTCAGCGACCGCGAGATCGAAGCCATATTCAGCCTCGCAGACGAGATGGACGAGCACCGGCACGGGTGCCTGAAGCTGGCCGAGGGCCGGATCCTCTGCACGCTGTTCTATGAGCCGAGCACCCGGACCCGCCTCTCCTTCGAGGCGGCCATGCACCGGCTTGGAGGCGGCGTGCTGAGTGTGGCCGACGCGCACATGACCTCTGTGGCAAAGGGGGAGACGATCGCCGACACCGCGCGCATCGTCGAGTCCTATGCCGACGCGATCGTGATCCGGCACCCCATGGAGGGTAGTGCGCGGGTCGCCGCCGATTACGCCTCCGTACCCGTCATCAACGCCGGCGATGGCGCCCACGAACACCCCACGCAGACACTGCTCGACCTCTACACGATCAGGCGGGAGAAGGGCAAGCTCAAGGACCTGAGCGTCGCCCTCGTGGGAGATCTCAGGTACGGGCGGACCGTCCATTCGCTCGCCTTCGGGCTAACCCGGTTCGGGGCGAAAGTGACGCTGGTTTCGCCGCGGGGGCTGGAGATGCCGGGCCATCTGCTCGAGCGGTTGGACAAGGAGTTCGGTTGCACACCCCCGCAGTACCACAGCCTTGGCGATGTGGTGACCGATCCCGAGTCGGTAAAACGCAAGGTTGGCGACCAGAGGGCCCTGGCGACGGAGGTGCTGGGGACGTTCGATGCTCTCTACGTGACGCGGGTTCAGAAGGAGCGCTTCGAGTCGGACAAAGCCTATCAGGCGGCCAAGCGTGGGTACGCTCTCACCCACGAGATGCTTGCCCGCGCCCGCTCGGATGCCCTGGTGATGCACCCTCTGCCCAGGGTTGATGAGCTCGCCTATGAGCTGGACCGGGATCCGCGCGCCGTCTACTTCCGCCAGGCCGCCTACGGGCTGCCGGTGAGAATGGCCCTCCTGGCGGCGCTCCTCGGCCTCAAGCCGGCCAAGGTCAAGCCGGCGCGCAAGGGCGACTACCGGCCCGAACCCCGCCGCCAGGTTGACTTCCGCAAGATCGTTGACCTCCCGTGCCCCAACCCGCGCTGTGTCACCAATCAGGAAGCCTACCTTCATCCCCAGTTCACGTTCGTCAAGCATGTGGCCAACGCCGTCGCTTGCGCCTACTGCGAGCACGAGCTGCCGTCTCCCGTCAGGTTTGAGCACGAGGAGGGGCGATGAGCAGCCTGCTCATCAAGGGAGCGCGCCTCTTCGACCCCGCCTCTGGGCTGGACGGGCTCGGCGACCTGCTCATCGAGGGCGCGGTGATCGCGGTTGTAGGCGACGTGTCGCCAAACGGATCGGAAGAGGTGATCGAGGCCCAAGGGCTGTGGGCCTTGCCCGGTCTGATAGACCTCCATGTCCACCTCCGCGAGCCGGGGCAAGAGGACAAGGAGACCGTGGCGACCGGGACGGCGGCGGCCGCCGCCGGCGGGTTCGCAGCCGTCGCCTGCGAGCCGAACACGAGGCCGCCCTGTGACTCGGCGCAGCGGCTCGGGCGGGTGCTCGACATCGCCGCGCACGACGCGCTGGTGCGCGTGCTGCCCAAGTGTGCCGTCACAGTGGGGCAGCTTGGCAAGGAGCTGACCGACTTCGCGGCCCTGCGCGAGGCGGGGGCAGTGGCCGCCAGCGACGACGGCTTCGCCGTGAGGAACGGGCGCATCATGCGGGAGGCCCTGCTCGCGGCGAAGCAGGTCGGCCTGCCGCTCACTCTCCATGTTGATGGCGTGCCGATGGTCGCGCGCGACATCGCGCTGGCGGCCGATCTGGACTGCGCCGTGCACTTCTCGCATGTCAGCCTGGCGGAGGAGGCGGAGCTGATCGCCCGGGCGCGGGCGCGGGGGGTGCGGGTGACCGGCGAGGCGACGCCTCATCACCTGACATTGTGCCGCGATGACGCGCCGGAGGGTGACGCGAACTTCAAGATGAACCCGCCGCTCGCCTCCGCGAGGGATCGCGCCGCGGTGCGGGCGGCGGTGGCGGGCGGCGTCCTCAGCGTGATCGCTTCAGACCACGCGCCCCATACTCCTGAGGAGAAGGCCAAAGCATATCGGGAGGCGCCGCCGGGGGTAGTCGGGCTCGAGACGACGCTTGCAGTCGTGTGGACCTATCTCGTTCACCAGCAGCGGGCCGACGCCGAAACGGTAGTCTCGGCCATGACCGTCGGGCCGGCCCAGGTGCTGGGCCTCGAAGCTCCCGCTCTTCGGCCGGGCGCGGCGGCCGATATCGTGCTCTTCGACCCAGCTCACGCCTGGGTCGTCGAGCCCGCGAAGTTCAAGTCCAAAGCAAGGAACTGCCCGTTTGCCGGTCGCAAACTGCGCGGCAGAGCTGTCGGAGCTATCTTCGGCGGTCACATCGTGATGAGAGACGGAAGCATACTCGCGGCAGGCGCGGTTGAGTAGATTGCCGTTCTGTAGGGCGGGCGTACCCACGCCCGCCGGGCCGTATTGGTAGGGCAGGAGCGTGTCTCCTGCCCACCAGCCGATAACGGAGTTCGAAGAGTGAAAGCAATACTGCTGCTTGAAGACGGGACGGTTTACGAGGGCAAGAGCATCGGCAAGCCCGGGCGCGCCCTCGGCGAGGTAGTCTTCGACACCGCCATGGTCGGCTATCAGCAGTGCCTCACCGACCCATCGTTCCGGGGACAGATCCTCACCTTCACCTACCCGCTCATCGGCAACTACGGCAGCAATGACGAGGACTTCGAGTCAGGTCAGTGTCAGGCCGCCGGCCTGGTCGTTCGCGAGATCTGCGATGAGCCCAGCAACTTCCGCTCTGATGGATCGCTCAACGACTTCATGAAGCAGCACGGCCTCATCGGCATCGCCGGCGTGGACACGCGGGCCCTGACCCGCAAGCTGCGGAACGTCGGGGTGATGATGGGGGCGATCTCCACCGACGAGACCCCCGCGGAGGCGCTGAAGCGCATCGCCGATAGCCCGAAGTACGCCGAAGTGGATCTCGTGGAGCTGGTCAGCACGCCCAACCCCTATGAGTGGCAGCCCGGCGTGCGGCTGGGCAAGGTGCAACCTCGCATAGACTTCGACGACCGCTTGCGGATTGTCGCGATGGATTACGGTATCAGGGAGAGCATCCTTCACAACCTCCACCGCCTCAGCTGCCGCTGCATCGTCATGCCGGCCAAGGCCACCGCCGACCAGGTGCTGGAGGAGAAGCCCGACGGCGTGCTGCTGTCACCGGGCCCCGGCGACCCCGCGCGCCTCGGCTATGTGATGGACACGGTCCGCGGCCTGCTCGGCAAGGTTCCCATCTTCGGCATCTGCCTCGGCAATCACATGCTCACCCACGCGCTCGGGGGCAAGACCTTCAAGCTCAAGTTCGGCCACCGCGGCGGCAATCACCCGGTCAAAGACTTCACCACTGGCCGGGTGAGAATCACCTCCCAGAACCACGGTTATGCCGCGGACCCGGCCACGCTCGAGGGCAGCGGCGTGGAGATCACACAGATCAACCTGAATGACCAGACAGTTGAGGGCCTGGATCACGCCGGACTGCGCGCCTTCTCCATCCAGTACCACGCCGAGGCCAGCCCCGGCCCTCTCGACAGCAAAGGGATTTTCAAGCAGTTCGTCCAGCGGATTCGCGAGCCAAAGCGCTGGCGCGAGATCCTGCCGGAGGTGTGGTGAGCATGATCGCGCGGCAACTAACCCTCAATTGTCATCCTGAACGCAGCTGTAGGGCGGGGTCACCGGACCCCGCCCAGCAGGCGCAGCCTGCTCTTCGGCGCGGGCGTTATGGTGAGATGACATGATGGGCGTAGGGTTGTACACCCTTGAATGACAAAGAGGTTGGCGGGGATCGGTGTCCCCGCCCTACAGAACTACAAGGAGACTGAATGCCTCGCAGAACTGATCTCAAGAAGGTGATGGTGATAGGCTCCGGCCCGATCGTCATCGGCCAGGCGGCGGAGTTCGATTACGCGGGTACGCAGGCCTGCAAGGCCTTGCATGAGGAAGGGATCGAGGTCGTCCTCATCAACTCGAACCCCGCCACCATCATGACTGACACCAATATGGCCGAGCGGATCTACATCGAGCCGCTCACCCTCGAGTTCGCCGCCCGCATCCTCGAGCAGGAAAAGCCGCAGGGATTGCTTGGCACGCTCGGTGGGCAGACAGGGCTTAACCTGGCAACCCAGCTTGCTCGCGCCGGGGTGCTGGATCGCTTCAACGTTGACCTGCTCGGCACTTCGCTGGAGGCAATTGAGCGCGCCGAAGATCGCGACCGCTTCCGTGAAACCATGCGCTCCATCGGCGAGCCCGTCCCGGACAGTGCTATCGTTCATACCCTCGACGAGGCGGTCGAGTTCTCGCGGACCATCGGGTTCCCCGTGATCGTGCGGCCGGCCTATACGCTCGGCGGGACCGGCGGCGGAATCGCCTGGAACGAGAGCGAGCTGCGCGAGATCTGCAGCCGCGGCCTCAAGATGAGCATGATCCACCAGGTCCTTCTGGAGCGCTGCGTCATCGGTTGGAAGGAGATCGAGTACGAGGTGATGCGGGACGCGGCCGACACCTGCATCACCGTCTGCTCCATGGAGAACCTGGACCCGATGGGCGTCCACACCGGCGACTCCATCGTCGTCGCCCCGGCGCAGACCCTCGGCGACCAGGAATACCAGATGCTCCGCACCGCCTCCCTCAAGATCATCCGCGCGCTCGGCATCGAGGGCGGATGCAACATCCAGTTCGCGCTCAACCCCGAGAGCTACGAGTACTACGTGATCGAGGTGAACCCTCGGGTGAGCCGCTCCAGCGCGCTCGCCTCCAAAGCCACCGGCTACCCGATTGCGCGCGTCGCCTCGAAGATCGCCGTGGGTCTGCGTCTGGACGAGATCCCCAATGCGGTGACGCAGAAGACGCTCGCCTGCTTCGAGCCGACCATAGATTACATCGTCGTGAAGATCCCGCGCTGGCCCTTCGATAAGTTCGCGCTCGCCGACCGCCGCGTCGGCACGCAGATGAAGGCCACCGGCGAGATTATGGCGATAGACCGCACCTTCGAGGCCGCCCTGCTAAAGGGGATAAGGTCCCTTGAGATCGGCGCCTATGGGCTGCGCTCGAAGACCGTCTCGCGCTGGGGAGAGATGGAGATCGTCGAGTGCCTCCGCCACCCCACCGACGAGCGGCTGTTCGCCGTGGCCGAGGCCTTCCGGCGCGGCATGATGGTCGAGGAAGTGGCGGAGCTGTCACGGGTTGACCCGTGGTTCCTCTGCAAGATCAAGAACATCATTGACCTGGAGCAGGAAGTGCGCAAGGACGGCCCCGCGAGGCTGACAGATGACCTGCTCAAACGGGCGAAGCGCTTCGGCTTCTCGGATCACGAGATCGCAGACATGCTGCGCATCTCCGAGCCGGATCTGCGCGCCCGCCGCGCCGAGCTCGGGCTGATCCCGCCCTACAAGATGGTTGACACCTGCGCCGCCGAGTTCGAGGCGGTCACCCCCTACTACTACTCGACCTACGAAACCGAGTGCGAGGTCGAGGTCGCCGAGAAGCCCCGCGTCATCGTCATCGGCGCCGGCCCCATCCGCATCGGCCAGGGCATCGAGTTCGACTACTGCACCGTCCACGCGGTCTGGGCCCTGCGCGAGGAAGGCTACCAGTCAATCATCATCAACAACAACCCGGAAACGGTCTCGACTGACTTCGACACCTCCGACAAGCTCTACTTCGAGCCCATCACCGAGGAGGACACCCTCCACATCATCCGCCGCGAGCAGCCCGTCGGCGTCGTGGTCCAGTTCGGCGGGCAGACCGCCATCAACCTCGCGGGCGTCTTCCATGAGAACGGCGTAAAGATTCTCGGCACCGATTTCGAGGGCATAGACGTTGCCGAAGACCGCGACCGTTTCGAGCGTCTGCTGCGCGAGCTCGACATCCCGAAGCCCGCGGGGCGCGGCGTGACCTCCGTCGAGCAGGCCGTCGAGACCGCGCGCGAGATCGGCTACCCCGTGCTGGTCAGGCCCTCCTACGTGCTTGGCGGCCGGGCGATGGAGATCGTCTACTCCGGGGACGAGCTCCAGTCGTACATGCACCTCGCGACCGACGTGTCGCCGCGCCATCCGATACTCGTGGACAAGTATGTCGCGGGTACCGAGCTTGAGGTTGACCTGATCTGCGATGGCGAGGAAGCGCTCATTCCTGGTATAATGGAGCACATCGAGCGCGCCGGCGTGCATTCCGGCGACTCGATGGCGGTTTGCCCGCCCGTGACACTCAGCGCCGAGGTGCAGCAAACCGTAGTGGATTATGCGATTCGCCTCGCCCGCGCGCTGAACGTGCGGGGGCTCATGAACACCCAGTTCGTGCTCGGCCCCGACCAGACCGTCTATGTCCTTGAGGTCAACCCCCGCGCCAGCCGCACCGTCCCCTACATGTCGAAGATCACCGGCATCCCGATGGTGAACGTCGCCACCAAGTGCATGTTGGGCCGAAAGCTCCGGGAGCTGGGTTACACGCCCGGCCTGGTCCCGCCGCGGCCGTACTACGCGGTGAAGGCGCCGGTCTTCTCCTTCGCCAAGCTCACCGAGGTGGACATCAACCTCGGCCCCGAGATGAAGTCCACCGGCGAGATCATGGGCGTTGACCCCGACTACTCCAAGGCCCTCTACAAGGCGATGATCGCCTCCGGCGTAGAGGTACCCAGCGGCGGCGCACTCATCGCGACGATCGCCGATCGCGACAAGGAGGACGCTGGCGCGGTGATCCGCGACCTCGCCGAGCTCGGCTTCCGCGTCTACGCCACGGGTGGCACCCACAAGTACCTCGAGAGCATCGGCGTCCCGGCCACTCCCGTCAAGAAGATCGGCGAGGGCGAGCCCAACATCATTGACCTGATTCGCTCCGGCGAGATAGACCTCGTCCTCAACACGCTCTCCCCCGAGCGCAACCCCGAGCGTGAGGGCGCCCGCATCCGCCGCGCCTCCGTCGAGCACGCCATCCCGTGCCTCACCTCCCTCGACACCGCCCGCGCCCTCCTCCTCGCCCTCTCCAGCCGCAGAGAAGGGGAGGAGTTCCCGGCCGTCACCATCAACGAATACGCGAAAATGCCGGCCGTCTTCTAGGGCGCGCATGTCTCCGCCTGCGCGCCGGCCGCGGCCATTTTGCTCGCCCTACGCGGCCTCTGGCGCAGTAGGGTGGGCCGGGCATTCCTATGCGCGCAGACCGTTGTGGAAGGGCGGGGTCGCCGAACCCGGCCATCACTTCTACCCCGCAGGTTCTCTTGACGCCTTCGCCGAAACAACACGCAGGACACCAAACCTCGACTATGCGACATCAAGTCAACCTAACATTCTTCGGCTCCGCCGCCGGCTTCCCGACGAAGGCGCGGCCCCACACCACGTCCGTCGGGCTTTGGCGCGGCTCGTCGCTCTACCTCTTCGACGCCGGCGATGGCGTCGCCGCGCAGCTCGCCCGCATGGACATTCAGCCCAACGCATTGCGGGAGATCTTCCTCACCCATTTCCACGCCGATCACGTCGGCGGGCTGCCGGTGTTGCTCCAGTGCCTTCAGCTCAACAAGCGCACCGCGCCGCTCCCCATCTACGTGCCCGACGCTTCTCTGCCAGGGCTGCGCGATTTCCTGCATCTCCTCTATCTCTACCCGCTGGCCGACTTCGACCTCACCCTTCTGCCCGTGCGCGCCGGCCTCACCCATGATACAGATGGTCTCTCGGTGACGGCTCTTCCGAGCCATCACCTGGAACCCGGAGCGGAGCGCAGGGCGGAGCGAGGCGAGCGGGCTGACAGCCAGGCGCTTTCCTACCTTGTTCGGGCCGAGGGGAAAACCATCTACCTCTCGGGCGACCTCGCGGGGCCGGAGGAGGCGGCGAAGCAGGCGGATTCGGCGGATGTCGCGGTGGTCGAGCTGGCGCACTTCACGGCGGAGGAGCTGGGCGCGGCGTTGAGCGCGACGGCGCTGCCGCGCTTGGTCCTGACACACATTAGCGACGATTTCGAACCATTCGAGGAGGAGATTCCCGCGCGGGTGCGCGCCGCCGGGTTTCGGGGCGATGTCGTCGTGGTGAAGGACGGCGATGAAATCGTGGTGTAAGCTATCCGCAACTGCCAGAGGAAACCGTAGGGCAGGAGCGTCAGCTCCTGTCACAGGCAGCAGGTCCTGACATGAAAGATACAACCGCCAAACTTAAACTCGGAGCTAAAGGCCTCGCCCGCGGCCTCGTTGGCGCGGTTTCGCCTGCGCTCCTCCGGCGCATCCAGCTCGCCCGCGCCCACAAGATGTACCTGGAAGAACCCACCCGCGGGCCGCGGCGTTTGCTGCTGGAGCCCACCACCGGCTGCAATCACCAGTGCATCATGTGCTGG
>Ga0315291_10005031_pt1 | contig 16671 bp, 15 predicted proteins | sample YL17G12_20_MG_FD_203070 | JGI IMG/M metagenome (GOLD analysis project Ga0315291, IMG submission 203070) | Sediment microbial communities from Yellowstone Lake, YNP, Wyoming, USA - YL17G12_20 | ecosystem: Environmental > Aquatic > Freshwater > Lake > Sediment | place: USA: Wyoming | collected...
TGCTTTTCCCTTTGAGCTTTGACCTTTGAGCTTCATGCTTTTTTCTTCTACGGTTTCACAATCAGAGAGTGCTTTTTCACCCTCTTCTCGTAAGCTTCTTTTAAGAGAGTGAAAATGGACTTGACCACCAGCTGGAAGAGGAAAGGATTAGGCTGTAACGGACTCGCTGGTTTTTTGAGATCGATCGCTACCGCGAGGGAAACTTTTGCCTCCTCTTCTCTTCCCAATTTGAAAAAAATATAGGCCATCTCTTCGAGTCTTCGCTGATAAAGAAACCGCCTCTCATTCGTGAAGAGCTCAGACAATGCTTTTCGATAGATCCCTTGAAATCGAGCTTCTTTCTGAGGTTGAGTGAGAACGATCTTCGACTCCTCTGCCCCCCACACCTCCTCTGCATAGGGTCGGATCTCGTCCTCATCCATCCTCCAACTGGAAATCACATCTGCCTTAAGGAGTTCTCCTCCCCTTTGTAAAATCCAATCGTCTCCTGCAATCTCGTTAGCTTGAAGAAAGGAATAGATCAGCGGCCTTTCGTAATCTTTTTTTACCCTCTCTATCTCATTTTTGAAGTGGAGGTAGTCCTGAGGAAGAGCTCTTTCTTTCTCGAGAGTTAAATGATAGGCCTGGAAGAAAAGGAATCCCACATAGGAGGCTTCTATCTCAATCAAGGGGAATGGGCTTTTTTCTTGAACCTCTTCAAAGAACACCCTAAACCCTTTCCGCGTCATCTCCTCCCCAGAGAAATCGATCAACCCTTGCGTATCACTGGTGATCCCATGCATCACTGTCCATCCTCGACCCAGGCGAGGAATGACCAATATCAGGAAGCGTTGACCAAGAAAATCGATACCACCTCCAAACCCTTTCGGTAATTCCGTTTGTAATGGACGGAGAACGGAGCTCTTCTTTTCGGCAGAAACTTCCTCTACAGCAATCCCCTTGCTCTTCAGCCGATAGAGAGATCGTTTGATGATTTTGTGCACCTTTTTATCTCTGGAAATCTGCAGCATGCGATGGAGAATGTTGGCAATCTTTACCTGGGGAATGGCGGCCAATAATTCGACTACATGACGATCAATTTCTGGATCTCTTCCAAAAAAATGAAGGGTGGTTTGAAAGATCTCCTCATCTGATCTTCCATTCTGAAAATCTGTCTTGACCTTCTCAATTATTGTTTGAACATCTTCCATTTCAACCCCATTTCTCCAAAATAGACCGAATGAAGGTTTGTTGAATCGTTAAGATCATGGTGATCGAGAGATTGATGAAGATTGTATTGCGACATAACAATTCGAGCCTTTTGGGATCCCGATAATCGCCTCGCCAGATCTGGATGAGATTCCAAAGAATGAGCAGGAGTGGAATTCCTGAGAGAGCAAATAGCCAGATGGGTGTTTGGCCAAAAATTTTTAACACTTTAATGAGGGAAAGACCGATCAAGATGGAGAGCCCAATATAAAGGTCTCCCATCCTCTCTTTGCCAAACCTCACCACCAAGTTTTTTCTCCCAACAGCCCGGTCAGCCTCTTCATCAGGAAACTCATTGATCAGGATCACATTGAATATGGAGAGACCGGCTGGAATGGAGAGCAATACAATTTGATGACTAAAAAACCCGGTAAAAAGATAAAATCCGGTTGCAATCGGTAACCATCCATAACAAAACCCAATAAGAACCTCCCCCACTCCATGGTATGACCATCGAAAGGGTTTGCTTGAATAGAAAAATCCAGAAAAGATACCAATCCCTCCCAATAGAAGGGTCCAAGAACCCGTCCGGTATTTGAGATAAATATATAAACCAAGGATCATGGCACCGATTAAACATCCATATCCCAATAGGAGTGGAACCCAGGCAGGAAGAAACCCCTTGACCAAGACTCTTGATCCACCTGAAAATCGGTTAAAACTTTGATTGAGTTGATCACCTTCCAAATCGTTCCATTCACCAAGATAATAGGTCATCCACATGATGAGGATGACGGCCATCGATGAAAGGAGATAAAGTCCAAATGGGCCTTTATAACCCCATCGCCATGCCAGTACAAATCCTAAGATCAAGGGAAGAATACCCACAGAAAGAAATGGGACTCGGGAGAGTTTCCACCATCCAACAATATAGATTCTCCATTTCGTCATAGCGTAATCTATGTAATCATTCGGTATGTGGATAGTGAAATTAACTGACGGATTAAATTCCAATAATCAAATTCCCTGCCTGCGGCAGGCAGGCAAGCTCCAAATAAATTCCAATGACCCAATCATCAAACAAAGTTTGGCTATTAGAATTTGGGTATTCGCAATTCCTCAATTCCAGAATTGTTAATCATAAGAAACAAATAGAACAAATCGCTCCAAAATTCAACCTCAGGATTCAAAAGTCAAGGGTGAGCGTTTCAATGGAGGATGGTCGGTTCAGGATTTGAATAAAAAAAGAGGCGATGACCGCTGGGATCATCGCCTGTTGATGGGTGAAGGAGGCTGGGATGGAGGAGTTTATTCGTTTATCCAAACATATCTAATGCAACAGTCTTCCAAAGAAATAAGCAATGAAGAATGCATTGGTAAAGATCAGTGTCCAAAGGGTCACTCTCTTGAAACTAACTTCAATCCTTCTTACACCTTCTGTCTCACAAATACCGAGTATTTGGCTTCCGTTCATCTCTTCTTCCTAATCTTCGAATCTTTTTTTCGCAACCTGAATGACGCCAAAACCAACTATTACGAGTATAAAAACTACAAAAAGATTAATGGTTGCGAAATCCTTTATCATTGTTTTCTCCGAGGTTCTCTTCTGTTATAAATGAATAGAAGCAAGTCTTATGCCAAAAATAAAGAGAAATGCAAACTATTTGAAATTAAAAAGGAATTTTAGTTTCTGAAGGCTGACACAGGATTTCCTGGATCGCCAAAAATGTCATATTATTGCAAAAAGTTTAGTTAAACTGGGGATCTGTGAGAAAAGGAACAAATCACTGATTGGCCGAAGGGATGGGACATTAGTTTCGCTCCCCTGTCGAGAGACTGTGTCGTAATCCCATTTTGATGGTAGCCGCAGGCTTTAGCCTGCGTGCAACTCATTGATTTTATTGAAACTGACCGCAACCTAAAGGTTGCGACTACCAATTACGACACAGTCTCCGAGGGGGAGGGAATTAGTTGGAATGTCCATCGATCATTGACTATATCTCATTGAATGATTAATCCCTAAATTAGGGATAAATTCCTCTAAGTCTCGTGGCTTCGGCCACCCTTCCGATACCAAGCACAAGGGCTGCCGTTCTCATAGGGATCTTCTTTGAAAGGGAAATATCTAAAACCTCTTTAAAACTTCGCCGCATGATCCGGGCCAATCGGTCCAGTACCTCTTCTTCACTCCAGAGCAATTCCTGGAGGTTCTGAACCCATTCAAAATAGGAGACCGTCACTCCTCCTGCGTTGGCCAGTATATCGGGAACAATGAAAATTCCCTTGTCATTTAAAATCTCATCTGCTTCTGGTGTTGTTGGTCCATTGGCCCCCTCCACGATAATCTTGGCTTTGATTCGTGAGGCATTCTTCTCAGTGATCTGATTCTCAATGGCAGCTGGAACCAAAATATCACAATCCAACTCCAATAATTCCTGATTGGTGATCTCCGACTCCTCCTTAACCTCACAAACAAAGCATTGATATTGTGCTTTGCGATCCAGGACTCTCTTCACGTCAAGTCCCTTATCATTATAGATCCCTCCCGCTGAGCAACTCATGGCAATGATCTTTGCCCCCAGTCGTCGGAATTGCTCTGCTGCAATGCCCCCTACATTACCACAACCTTGGATGGCGATTTTAACCCCTTCAATAGGCTTTTTTAAATATTTCAGCGCCTCGAGAGCTGTGATCACCACCCCTCTGCCTGTAGCCTCAAACCTTCCCAGAGACCCCCCTAACTCAATGGGTTTTCCAGTCACCACACCCGGGACAGAATAACCTTTCAATATACTGTAAGTATCCATTATCCATGCCATCACCTGCGGATTGGTATAGACATCTGGAGCAGGGATATCCTGTTCCGGACCCAGCATCATCGAGATCTCCCAGGTAAATCTTCGTGTCAAATGTTCGATCTCGTGAAGAGACATCTCCTTGGGATTACATTGAACCCCGCCTTTGGCTCCCCCAAAAGGAATGTTGACTACAGCCGACTTCCAGGTCATCCACATGGCCAAGGCCCTCAGTTCATCAAGATCGACATCGGGATGGTATCGGATCCCCCCTTTGGCAGGTCCTCTTGAAACATCGTGCTGAACCCGATATCCTGTGAAAACCTTCATGGTCCCATCGTCCATCTTAACAGGAAAGTGGACGATCAACTCCCTCTTCGTATGCTTCAACTTCTCCAACAATCCAGGGTCTACGTCTAAATATTTTGCAGCGATATCAATTTGCTTCCTTGCCACCTCGAAAGAATTAATCTTCTCATTTTCTGCCTTCATAGAGAAGCCTCCTGATTTTTTCTTTTCCAATGCTCTTCTTACACAATTTTTTCTACCTTTTCTCTCTCTTTTTATCAAGTAAAATTTTTTGGACTTTAGAATATGATGTAGGAAATTCTTGTCGAATTGTTCGTCAAGATTGTCGAAACAGATTATTTACCGATATCTAAGAAGAAACCTTATTCTCATAAAGAAGAATCGACAAACCTTTCCTCTCCGAAAATTAAGAGAGTAAATCTATTCTAATTTCCAAAAAGCAGCAACCTATTGAATATTCAAGATAAATCAACTTATTTCTTAGATTGGCATAGCTCTTGCTGTATTTAAAAAGTAAAAATTAACCAAAAGAAAGGAGGTGAGATCGATGAAAAAGGCTATCATTGCATTGAGTTTGGTAGGTTTGATTCTTTTTGGGATCACCTATGCTTATGCTCGCGGACCAGGTTTCGGCCGCGGAGAAATGGGACAATATTGTCCAGGATTCTGGGGTTCTGGAAAAGGATCTTCTCTGACTCCTGAACAGCTAAACAAGTTTAAGGAATTACGCCAGAAGTTTAATGAAGAGACAGCTCAATTAAGAGGAAATATCCTCACAAAAAGGCTGGAACTCCAATCTCTCTGGACAAATCCAAAAGCTGACCCAAAGATCATTGCTGATAAGGAAAAAGAGTTGAGGGACCTTCAAAACCAGATGAAGGATAAAATGCTTCAATTAAAATTGGAGGCTCGAAAGTCTCTTACCCCTGATCAGATTTCTCAATTTGGTCCGGGTCGTGGAATGGGACCTGGTTTTGGTCCCGGTCACATGAGGGGCTACGGAATGGGTTCTGGTTCTGATCATGGCCACTTGAAAGGCGGCCGAATGGGCCGTTAAAGCGGAATATGGTAGTAAAATTTTCTCTAACGAAACTGAAGAGGGGAAGAGAATAACGTCTTCCCCTCTTCACACTATGGTATGAAGAAAGTCTCGGCTCTTCCCTATTGAAAATTTAATTGGCAAATAAAAAAACAGAGGTGAATATATATTTACCTCAGATTCAATGAATCCTCTAAAACAAAAGAAAGGGGAATCAAAATGAGCAGACGATGGAAGAAGCTGTGGACACCAATCATTCTCCTCGTCATCCTCTCGGCTGGGGGACTATTTCTTTTCGGAGCAATCGGTCATAAGGGGACAAACCAAAAATTTAGAACGCTAAAGGTTGAACGTGGGGAGATCAGCTCTATCGTGACGGCGACTGGCACGATCAATCCGGTCATCACCGTGCTCGTGGGGAGCCAGATTTCAGGAAGGATCAAGACCCTCTTTGCTGATTTTAATTCCCATGTGAAAGAAGGGGAGGTAATTGCTCAGATTGATCCAGACATTTTTGAGTCCCAGGTAGAGCAGGCCAGGGCCACAGTGGCCATAGAGCAGGCCAATGTGGCAAATGCCCAGGCAAATCTGCAGAACATCCAGGCCAATCTTGTGAAGGCGGAGGTGGCGGTTTCCGATACGAAGAAGACCCTGGATCGTTACTTACAATTGATGAAGATGAGTGCCATTGCTCAGGCTGCCCTCGATACGTCCCAGGCCAGCTATGATTCTGCTGTTGCTCAAAGAGAGGCTACCAAGGCTCAGTTAAATGTGGCCCGATCTCAGATCGAATCCGCAAAGGCACAGTTGGAACGAGCCAGGGCCGCTTTGAAAATGGCTGAGACCAACTTGAGGTATACGACCATCCGATCTCCTGTCAACGGGATTGTGATTTCGAGGAATGTCGATGTGGGTCAGACTGTGGCAGCAAGCCTTCAGGCCCCGACCTTTTTTACCATTGCCAAGGACCTGACACAGATGCAGGTGGATACCAATTTTAGTGAAGCTGATATCGGCCGCATTGAAAAGAAGCAGGAGGCAACCTTTACCGTCGATGCCTATCCGGAGAGGACATTTCGGGGAAGGGTTTCAGAAATTCGCAATGCGCCCACCATTATTCAGAATGTTGTGACCTACGATGTGGTTATCCAGGTGGATAATAAGGATTTAAGGTTGAAGCCGGGCATGACAGCCAATGTTACGGTGATGATTGCTCATAAGGAGGGGGTGTTGAGGATACCGAATGCGGTATTGCGGTATCGGCCGGAGTTTGCGAAGGCGGTTGTTAGCGAGGAAGTTGGGAAGAAGGAGGGAGGGACTCAGACTCAAAAGAGTGAGGCTACAAGTGAGAGGGGTACGAGAGGACAGCAGCGGGGTGGAATGACGGTGGAGCGATTGACCGAGGGATTAAATCTCACACCAGAGCAGCAAGAGAAGGTGGGTATGATCATGAAGGCATCCCAACAAGAGATTCAGGAGATTCGTGAGAAATCGAAGCCGGAGGAGTCGAGAGGGAAGATACAGAGTTTGTTACGACAGAAGATCATGGGGTTATTGACAGAGGAGCAGAGGCAGAAGTGGGAGAATCGGCAGAGCGGGCAGGGAGAAGAGAGAAAATCGGCCAGGGTATGGGTTCTTTCATCAGCGGGCCAGCCGGTAGGGGTGTCTATTGTCCTTGGCATTACGGATGGGACCTCCAGTGAGGTGGTTTCAGGCGACCTCAAGGAGGGGGCAGAACTGATCGTTGAAGAGACGTCGAATAAAAAGACCCAGGCCACAAGGGCCGGTTCGCTTCCTTTCATGCCGGGACCCAGAAGGTAGAAACCATGAATCTGCCGAATCATTCTGCGGGAATAGATTCGAGGTCTAATAAGGTTTCCATGACAGGGAGAAGAGTGGAGTCGTTTATTGAGGTTCAGGAACTGGAAAAACTTTACCGATTAGGAGAGGTAGAAGTTCAAGCGCTTCGGGGTGTTTCTCTCAGAATCGAAAAGGGGGAGTTTGTTGCGATTATGGGCCCCTCTGGCTCAGGGAAATCGACCTTCATGAACATCCTGGGGTTCTTAGATCAGCCTACTCGCGGTCAATATCTATTAGAAGGTATCAACGGAGAGAATCTTTCGAGAGATGAACTGGCAGAGATCCGGAACCAAAAGATTGGATTTGTGTTTCAGGGATTTAATCTCTTGGCCAGGACTTCGGCTCTGGGGAATGTGGAGCTTCCACTAATCTATGCGAGAGTTTCAGGGGTGAAGCGGGGGGAGATGGCCCGAAGGGCCCTTATTGAAGTGGGGCTGGAGGAGAGAGGACATCATCATCCAAGTCAGCTTTCAGGAGGAGAGCAGCAGCGGGTGGCCATTGCTCGGGCACTTGTGAATCAACCTTCCATCCTTTTAGCGGATGAGCCGACGGGCAATCTTGACTCCCGAACGAGTATCGAGGTGATGGAGATCTTTCAGCATCTCAACAGGGATCTAGGGATTACCATCATCATGATCACCCATGAACAAGATATCGCATCGTTTGCAAAGCGGAATATCCATTTCAGGGATGGGAGGATCGTTGAGGATCGTAACTCAGCCCTTCAGGGCTGAAGCCCTGAGTTACTCATAGGAGATAATGGATGACGACTTTTCTCTCGAGTCTACGGATAGCCCTTCGGGCGCTCATGGTGAATAAGATGCGGTCAGCCCTGACCATGCTGGGCATCATCATTGGCGTAGCAGCGGTCATTGCTATGGTGGCGCTGGGCCTGGGGGCACAGAGCAGAATATCAGAACAGATTGCGAGCATGGGTTCAAACCTTCTGATGGTTGTTCCCGGGAGTTTTACAAGCGGAGGGATGCGATTTGGGGCAGGGACACGGTCCACCTTGACAGTGGAGGATGCAAAGGCGATTGCTGCTGAGATTCCAGGAGTCAAGTACGTGGCTCCTTCCACTTCTGGGTCGGTTCAGGTCGTCTTTGGGAATCAAAACTGGTCAACGGATGCCCAAGGGACAATGCCTGAACTCCTTGACATCAGGAATTGGTCCATTGCTTTGGGTCGTGCGTTTACTGCCCAGGAGGTAGAGAGTTCGGCTAAGGTTTGTATTCTGGGCAATACATTGGTGGAAAATCTGTTTGGAGGCATTGATCCCATAGGCCAGATTGTGCGCATCAAGAGATTTCCATTCACGGTCATCGGTGTTCTTGAACCTAAAGGGCAGTCAGGGATGGGGAGGGATCAGGATGACATTGTTTTCGTTCCTTTTACAACAGCGCAGAAGAGGCTTTTTGGTAGGGACATACCTGGGATGGTGCGCCAGATCAGTGTACAGGCGAGGGGGCCAGAGGTGTTGAAGGAGGTGGAGGAGCAAATTAAAGACCTTCTTCGGCAGAGGCACCGAATCTTGCCCAATCAGGAAGATGACTTTACCGTCAGAAACCTTACGGAGATCATGGGGACGATCGAACAGACAGGCAAGGTGATGTCCCTGCTATTGGCCTCGATTGCTTCGATTTCGTTGATTGTTGGGGGGATTGGAATCATGAACATCATGCTTGTTTCTGTGACCGAGCGAACCCGGGAGATTGGCATTCGAATCGCGGTGGGTGCCAAGGGAAGAGATATTCTTCTCCAATTCCTCATCGAATCTCTGGTGCTCAGTTTGATAGGAGGCCTATTGGGAATCGGAATTGGGATGGTGGGGACGCTCATCCTTTCTCACTTTACTCAATGGCCAACGCTCTTTTCGGTCAATGCGATCCTTCTGGCCTTTCTCTTCTCGGGTTCTGTGGGAGTATTCTTCGGATTCTACCCGGCCAGGAAGGCCTCGCTACTTAACCCCATCGATGCTCTGAGGTACGAATAGATTCAGTAATTGGAGAGCTATGAGAACCAAACATAGGTGGATTTTTGAATCTTTGGAAAAAGGAGTAGGTAAAACGATGAGAATAAAATGGACTGTTGGATTCATCTTTTATTTTTTAATATTGGGTGGATCTGGATTGGCGCAAGAATCTCAGCAACCTCTGACCCTTGAAAAGAGCATTCAGATTGCCTTAGAAAGAAATCTTAAGCTTCATTCTGCAACAGAAGGAATTGTGGGTTCTGAATTCAGACAGGCAGCGGCGAAGACCGATTTCCTTCCTAAATGGACAGGTGAATATAGTTATACACGGTATAATAGTCCAACTTCCATTGGGAATGCTGGAAAAGACCGAGACGTATCCAATTTTAATACTTCGATCAAACAGCCCCTCTTTTCTGGAGGATCCATTACCAGTAATTATCGTCTGGAGAAGTTAGGAGTGGATCTCTCAAAAACCAACGTAGAAGTGGTGAAGAGGGATATTGTCCTTCAGGTGAGAGAGGGCTACTTTAATATTTTAAGAGCCGAAAAATTCCTGGGTGTGGCACAACAGGCCGTCAAACAGTTCGAGGCTCAATTGGAGGTGACAAAAGCCTTCTTCGAGGTTGGGATTGTTCCGAAGAATGACCTTCTCCAGGCGGAGGTAAAGCTGGCGAATGCCAGGCAGGGACTGGTGAAGGCAGAGAATGATCTTGCAGTGGCCAAAGCTTCATTTAATACATTGCTCAGAAGGGAGATCGATACTTCCTTGCGTGTCGTCGATATTCTTGAATACAAACCATTTTCACTCCGATTCGAAGAGTCTCTTGAGGAGGCATTGCAGAAGAGACCTGAGATTACGACCGCAGAGTTGAATATCGACCAAGCAAAGGAGAACGTCAAGATAGCCCGAAGCGGATTTTTCCCGACGGTTAATCTTACAGGTAACTATGGCCGCAGTTCTGAAGAAGTCGGGCTCATGGGGGATCTTCGAAGCGAAAAGTGGACCGTTCAGGCCTTAGCTACATTTACCTTATGGGATTGGAAGAAAACAGCTTCCAAAGTGGGAGAGAACAAGGTAAAGGTTACTCAGACTGAGGATTCGAAAGTTCAGTTGGTAGAAGGGGTGACCTTGGAAGTGAAGCAAGACTATCTGAATATGTTGCAAGCGGAGAAGAGCATAGGAGTCGCAGAGAAGGCTATTGAACAGGCAGAAGAGAACTTAAGGATGAATGAGGAGCGATATAAATATCAGGTAGCCACTGCCACCGATGTTCTTGATGCCGTAACATTACTGGCTCAAATCAGGGTGAATTACTATAGTAGTCTGAGCGATTTCAATATCGCTAAGGCCAGATTGGAACGGGCCATGGGAAGGATGTACCCGTAAAAAAGGCAGAAGTGGGTAAGGAATAAGGCTAAAGGTAAATTACAGAGGAATAAAAAAATGGGAAAGGGGTTTGGGTCTCTCTTCGGCTTCTCTCCTTTTATTTTTGACTTTTTGAAGACATTTCGATATGTTTAGAGAATCTCCCCCTTATTACTCCCTTTTTGCAAGGAAAGGGACGGAAGGAGGAATTTGCTAAGGAAATGAAATTTAAAATACCTTTACTATTTTTTTGTACCCTTTCCATATTCATCACTTCTCTCTCTTTTTCACAACCTTCAGGAATGAGATCTTCGCCAGAGATGGGGATGAAACACTGGAGGGGAGAAAATCGGGGCTGGAGAGCATCGGAGCTCAACCTCTCAGCTGACCAGTCAAAAGAATTAAATCTCATTCAGCAGACCTACTATCAGGAAACACAACTTTTACGGGCCCAGCTTCTTTCGAAACGGCTGGAACTCCGGGAATTTCTCACGAATCCAACTGTGAAAAAAGAGTCGATCCGTTCTAAATACTCTGAAATCAACGAAATACAATCAAGATTCGATGAGAAGGCTGCCGAATATCTGATAAAGGTGAGGAGTCTCCTCACGCCTGAGCAACTAAAAAGTTGGAACCCGGAGGATGAGTATCCCCTCTCTCAGCTAATGATGCATGGGCCTAACCCAATGGGACCCATGCGCCCAAGAAAGAACCTGCCATCAAAAGATAGATCCAGAGAGGAGTAAACCCTTTTAGAAAGCTCGGGTGGAGTTTCAAAGCCCACCCTTGACCCGTTAGAAATTACTGAGTTTGTAAAACCATAATGATTAAAAGTCATTTGATTTCTAACGGGTCTTGCGATATCGCATTTTTAAACTCCAACCAAAGGAAGGGGCATTCTTTCTAATCGGATAAAGGCGGAAGCTATTTTGTTCAGACATAGGGAAAATAAGGTTAAACGAAGTTTTTCACCCATCTATCTTGCGATCTTCTCCGGAATCATTCTCATCATCCTCATGATTAACGGACTTTTGGAAATCAACCGAACTAAAAATGGTTTCTATCGCTTATTGGAGAGAGAAGCCATCGTCCTCATTCAACACTTTGAGAAGAATATCCAGGAAACCCTTACCTCACTTCAGTTGGTGGAAAGTGCTCCGGGGAGGTACCCACTCAGTTCACCTATCTCCGGATTTTTTTTCGGCCTTGAGGAATCCGTTGCAGAGTACCTTGTAGAGACCGCCCATCAGGTCGATCAATTCGATAAAGAAAAACCTTTGAATTCTTCTGACTTCCAGTCCCTCACTGACCAGTATCTTGTCACCTCGATCGAAATCTACGATTCCAAAGGAAACCTCCTCAGGAGTCGGCCTTCTCCAATTCCTTCCATCGGAAGAAGAACACTTCTACAAGACCTTATTGAAAAGAAACGTTCAGTGGTGATCGACCTTTTCGGCAAACCACTGTCAGAAGATCATTGGTTCTCTATTGCAATCTTGCGAAAGACGACTCCAGGCATCATTGCTCTCCATCTCCATGGGAACCAGATCAAAAAGCTCTTTCGCCAATTTGCGATTCAGAGGGCGATCTCCGATATCGGTCTTAGAGAAGGCATCCTCTATATCTCTGTTCAGGATGGACAATTGGACATCCTCGCCCATACGGACCCCGTTTTTACAGGGAAAAGGGAAGAGGATTCTTTCTTAAAAGGAACCCTTCAAAGTAACCAGCCTCTTTCTCGCCTTCTCCATCCCACCAAAGGAGAAGAGGTCTTTGAAGTGGTAAAATCTTTCTCCCTCAAGGATAAGCCCATGGGGCTAATCCGTATCGGGTATTCCTCAAAAGAGATCTATCCTCTGCTCAGTCAGGTCAAAAAAAATGTCGCCCTCTCGATCTTCTTTTTTCTTATCTTAGGAGTTTCGGCGATCGCTTTGATTGGGGTGAACCAGAACCGGCACCTTAGAAAAGTGAAAGAGATGGAAGATCGAATTCAATTAGCGGGGAGGCTTTCTTCCCTCGGCCACCTTGCTGCAGGAGTCGCTCATGAGATTCGCAACCCTCTCAATGCTATTGGTATGGGGTTGCAGAGACTCAAGAGGGAATTTCTCCCCCAGGAAGAATCTAAAAAGGAAGAGTATCTCTCCTTCACGGAGTTGATCTCCAAAGAAATCAGAAGGGTCAACGAGATCATCGAACAGTTTCTCAGTCTCTCTCGGCCTTTTGAGCTCAACTTGAAACACTCCTCCCTCGAAGACCTCCTCAAAAATTTGATCACCTTCCTTCAAGAAGAGGCTTCTTCCCAAGGCATCCGGATTCAAGCAGAAACAGACTCTGATCTTCCTCTCATCAAAATGGATCATGAGAAGTTGACACAAGCCTTCTTGAATATTATGAAAAATGGAATGCAGGCAATGGAACAGGGAGGGGTTCTTCATGTTGAAACGCAATTCTTTAAAGATCGGGTGGAAATATCATTCTCCGATTCAGGTTCTGGGATCCCTCCGGAACAGATGGAAAAAATCTTTAACTATTATTACACCACAAAAGAAAAGGGAGTTGGGTTAGGACTTCCCATTGCCCATCGAATTATTGAAGCTCATGGGGGCCAATTGAAAGTTGAAAGTCAAGTGGGATTCGGAACAAAAGTGAAAGTGAGGCTCCCCATTTAAATTCGGGGTTCGGAGTTTAATTCTAACAAAAGATATTTGAAATTTCCCCTCACCCTTCCCCTCTCCCCAACGGGGGAGAGGGAGGGGGTGAGGGGGCAAAATGTTAGAAGAAAATTCTTAAATTCAAGATGTAAGAATCTAAAATAGATGGAAAAAGCAAAGATTTTGATTGCTGAAGATGAGAAATCCCAGAGGGATCTTCTGGAGGGGTTTTTGAAAAAGGAGGGATTCTTTGTCGATGCGGTAACCCATGGTCGAGAAGTCCTTCAAAAACTCAAGGGAAATTTTTACGATATTGCACTGATCGACTATAAAATGCCCGAACTCGATGGACTTCAAACACTCCGTGAGATTCGAAGACTTTATCCCGAACTTCCCGTGGTAATGATGACAGCCTATGGAACGGTGGAGACCGCCGTGGCCTCAATGAAAGAGGGAGCACTGGACTATTTAACCAAGCCTATTGATTTGGATGAAGTCCTCCTCATTTTTCAAAAAGTGATCGAGCGTTCTCATCTGATCCGAGAGAATAAAGAGTTGAGGACTCAACTTCAAGAACGCTATACGTTTCATAACATCGTTTATGGGAGCCCTAAGATGGAAGAGGTGATGGGACTTATTGCTCGTGTGGCACCCAGTCAGGCTACGGTTCTCATCCGTGGGGAGAGTGGAACAGGAAAAGAACTAATCGCTCATGCAATCCATTTTGCGAGCCCTCGTTCGAAAAAACCTTTGGTCAAAGTGAACTGTTCTGCTATCCCTGAGCCCCTGCTCGAAAGTGAACTCTTCGGTCATGAGAAAGGCGCCTTCACAGGAGCAGCCCAAAAGAGAATGGGGCGATTTGAAGAGGCAGACAGTGGAAGCCTCTTCCTTGACGAAATCGGAGATCTTACGCCGGGAACTCAAATCAAACTCCTTCGGATTCTCCAAGAGAAGGAGTTTCAACGGTTGGGATCAAACCTTACTCTAAAGACGGATGTCAGGGTGATCGCTGCGACTCATCGAGACCTCGAGGAAGCATTGAAGAAAGCCGAATTCAGAGAAGACCTCTACTACCGACTCAATGTGATCTCCATTCACCTTCCATCTTTAAGAGAAAGGAAGGAGGATATTCCTCTTCTGATCGACTATTTTATAAAAAAATATTCGAAGCAGAATCAGAAAACGATCTCCGATATATCGAAAGAGGCCAGAAACCTCCTTCTCCATTATCCTTATCCAGGAAATGTCAGAGAATTGGAAAATCTCATTGAAAGAGCGGTGGTCCTCTGCAGAGGGGAGGTCATCACCACGCAGGATCTTCCTTTTCACTTACAGGAAGGAAAACCTGAAATCCCATGGAAGTTTCCTAAAGTAAAGACTCTTCCTGAATCTTTGGAAGAGGTTGAAAGAGATTTAATTGTCAAAGCCCTCCATCAACATCAGGGAATTCAAACCAAGGCGGCTGAGGGTCTTGGCATCAGTGAAAGGGTTCTTCGATACAAAATGAAGAAATATAAAATTCGCTTCGCCGAGGTGAAAGAATAATGACTTATTACCGATACCGTTTCTCATTTGGATATGGTCTGACACCCGTCATTAAAAAGTTGATGATCGTGATGGGGGCTGTCTTTCTCCTTCAGATGTTGATACCTAGCCGATACTATGAATTTCTTGTCCTTGATCCCCAAGAGGTGTGGAATAAATATTTTCTATGGCAACTTTTTACTTACATTTTTCTTCACGGAGGATTCTCCCATATCTTTTTCAATCTCTTAGCCCTCTGGATGTTCGGTGGGGAATTAGAAAGTTATTGGGGATCGAAAAAATTCCTTTTTTATTTCTTCTATTGTGGTATTGGTGCGGGGATTTTCACTGCTCTCTTTTCCTCATATCCTGTCATCGGAGCCTCCGGAGCAATTTATGGAATACTTCTCGCCTTTGGCTGGCTTTTCCCCAATCGGCTCATATACATCTATTTCCTCTTCCCTATCCCTGCTAAATACATGGTGATCATTTACGGTATCATCGAACTCTTTTCATCCAGTTCGGGAACAGGGGGTAGAATCGCCCACCTCACCCATCTGGGAGGTCTTCTCTTCGGCCTTTCCTATATGGCCTATCCTATGATTCAACAAAGAATTAGGAGAGAATACTATCGGAGGAAGTGGTCTCAGAAAGGCCCTAATGGTGGTTATTATCATTGATGGAGGATCAATCCTAAAGGATTGGGTTACAAATCTATAAGACTTTGTAACTCAAGGCTTCAGCCTTGATTCATCATTCATATGATCCTTATCGGAACAAGTGGTTATCATTATCCCCATTGGTGGAACGGTGTCTTTTTTCCTTCCGATCTTCCGCAGAGAAAGTGGCTCGAATTCTACGCTGAATATTTTGACACGGTTGAGTTAAACGTTTCCTTTTATCGCCTACCAAAGAAAGAGGTCTTTGAGGGCTGGTATAAGAGGACACCGAAGAGGTTTTCCTTTGCCGTCAAGGGAAGCCGGTTTATCACCCATATCAAACGATTAAAAGATTGCAGAGAGCTTCTCTCCCTTCTTTTAGACCACGCTTCGCCATTGAAAGAAAAATTTGGAGTGGTGCTCTGGCAACTCCCACCACGATTCAGATTTCAAGAGGAGAGATTGGAGGAATTTTGTGTTCTTCTCTCAACACTTCCTCGTTCGAAACGCCTTCGTCATGCCTTTGAGTTCCGGGATGAGTCCTGGTTCTGTCGTGAGGCCTTTCGGATATTGGAAGAGTTTAATTTCGCCTTCTGTATCGCTCATGGTTCAGGCCTCCCTTTGATGGAGACCTTGACCCATTCGACCGCCCCAAGCCCCTCCTTTGAAGATGAGGTAAAGAGACGCGGCTCAGGGTCAACCCTGAGCAAACCTTGGCCTTTAGGCATGGAAGTCGAAGGGTTGACAACAGATTTTACCTACCTCCGTCTTCATGGTGGTGAAGTTCTCTATGGCTCTTATTATTCAGATAAGGAGTTAAAACAATGGGCTGAAAAAATTAAAGATTGGAGAAAGAAAGGTAAGACTTTATTTGTCTATTTTAATAATGATGCCTATGGCTTCTCCGTCAAGAATGCTCTCACTCTCAAAAAACTTGTTCCCACTCTTCTTTCTACATGATTCATTAAGACTTCATTAAACTCCGCATTCCGCATTCTGAAATCCGAAATCTCTTTTTTGAAGGACTGCTCATAAAAATAGGCAACTGTCAAAAAAATAGGCAATTTGAGGATTAAAATAAAACATCCTATTTTTAAATTTACTTGTATTTTCAAGTAATTATAAAAAAACACGTATGGTATGCTTTTTGCTGATAAAAATAGATGTATAAAAAATCCGTTCTTTCGTAAAAAAGTTGAAAAGCATTAAAGAACAACCATATTACTGGATTCCTGCTTCCGCAGGAATGACGACTTAACGATAGGTGTCATTCCCGTGAAAACGGGAATCCAGAGATTTTTATAA
>Ga0315291_10005033_pt1 | contig 16667 bp, 14 predicted proteins | sample YL17G12_20_MG_FD_203070 | JGI IMG/M metagenome (GOLD analysis project Ga0315291, IMG submission 203070) | Sediment microbial communities from Yellowstone Lake, YNP, Wyoming, USA - YL17G12_20 | ecosystem: Environmental > Aquatic > Freshwater > Lake > Sediment | place: USA: Wyoming | collected...
CTTCGCCGTCGGTTCTTCCTATCCTGGTGGTGCAGCAGCTGCCAAGGGTGGGGTTGTTCGCCCATTAAAAGGGATCGTGAACTGGGTTCAGACCGTCGTGAGACAGGTTTGTTGCTTTTTGCTGGAAGTGTTTTGATGCCTGACGGGAAGGATCCTTTAGTACGAGAGGAACGAGGATTCGTCGCCTCTAGTCTATCAGTTGTCTGGCAAGGCAATGCTGAGCAGCCACGCGATAGTGGATAAAAGCTGAAAGCATCTAAGCTTGAAGCTACCCCGAAAACGAGGCATCTTACAGCCGCCATTACATGATGGCGTTGATAGAGCCGGGATGTAAGTGTCAAGGTCCGCCGAGACATTCAGTCCGCGGCCACTAACCGCTGTAGTCGCTAACCAACATGCTGATTTAGCAGTACCGGCTCAGCCGTTACTCGTATCGCACATGAAGCCTGCTGCATCCTTCCACATTTTCATTTCATTCTCGAAGGGAGAGCTAGCTCGACAAATCCTCACTGGAGAGCGCGAACACAACCAATGCACCCAAGCCTAGGAAAAACCCGAGCAAACCGCTCCCCAACATCCCCATGACGGCTCCTACTAGTGCGAGTGTGAAGTTCTTCCCCCTCATGGCAGAGATGCCTCCTGCGGTCGCAACGATACCGAAAAACACCACTAGTACACCGCAGAATGTGTACCTGGTGAAACTGGAATCGAGTCCGAGTGCGATGAAGCTGTCAGAAAATAGTCCCCTCATACCGTTGATCAGAGCCAGTATTCCAGCAAGAAGGGTCATCCCGCCTCCCAGAAACAGAGGGGTGCTTCGCCTGGACCTAATAGCCTGCAGCTCCGGAGATCGCCGAAGTCCATCGCTTCCTTGAAGAAGGGAATCCTCGAGGCTTACATCCCGCTCGATGGGAGGACCGTTCATAGAGATCGTGTTGACTCTAATTGAGCTTCCGTGCATAATGATTTGCTTCCAGTCACTGTCACTCGCAAATTTAATGATGGGGCACTTCATCAGCCGATCGGAGATTAGACTAGGGGACGAGGTGAATGGAATGAAGGTCGTCATCATTGGCAACAACGTGGCGGGAACGACCCTGGCGAAGGCTATTCGAGATGCAGATGCGAATGCTGATGTTGATATCTTCACGGAAGAAACCATGGCCTACTATCCAAGGCCGAGACTGATAGACCATCTGATTGGCACAGTGCAAGAGAAGGACATGCCATTCTATCCAGCGGACTGGTATGCCACGAACAAGATTTCACTCCACCTGAGCTCCGTTGCAGACATGATAGACCCTGGGGCGAAGAGGATCCGGATTGGAGGCAAGTGGCATTCGTACGACAAACTCGCGCTGGCAACAGGCTCAAGCGGGTTCGTCCCGCCGCTCAAGGGACTTCCGAAGCGAAATGTATTCACCCTTCGTACCATCGACGACGCAAGGAGTATTCGTGAAGCAGCTTCCAAGGCAAAGCATGTCATCGTGATAGGCGGAGGACTGCTTGGACTGGAATCGGCAAGAGGTGTCTGCACCGCTTTCCCAGAATTGACAGTCACGATCCTGGAATATGCCGAACACCTGCTCATGCGGCAACTTGATCACGAAGGGGCGGAAATCCTGCGTGGGTGGATAGAGAGAACTGGAGCCAGGATCGAGGTGAAGGCCGAGACTGACGAGATCCTGGGCGGCTCGGCTGTGGAAGGAGTCCGGCTCAAGGACGGCCGAGTGATCGAAGGGGACATTGTCATCATCTCCGCGGGCACTCGGTCGAACATCGGGCTGGCAAAGGACGCCGGGCTCAAGGTGAACAAGGGAATCGTTGTTGATTCTTCCCTGCGCACCTCAGACCCGGACATATTCGCACTAGGAGATGTCTGCGAGTTCGGAGGACAGGTATGGGCGATGATCCCTCCCGCACTCGACCAAGCAAGGGTTGCAGCGAAGAAGATCCTTGGCCAGCCAGGGCCTGAATACAAAGGGACAGTGCCGTCAAACACGCTCAAGGTATCGGGATTCGACCTCACGTCGGTAGGGACGGTGAGAAGCGCCCACGAGCCTCCAGATCCTGGCTTCGAGGAGATAAGAACCGTCAATCCGGACAAGAGCGTCTACAGGAAGTTCGTCATCAAGGATGGCAAGATGATTGGGGCGATCCTTCTCGGCACAAAGAAAGAGGCGTTCAAGGTCACCAAGTTCATCAAGGACGGAACGCCGGTCGACAACATCAAGTCGAGGCTCTCGGACCCTGCATTCGCCTTCCCCTGAACAGGTAATCACCAATCCCACGAAAACGGTTATATTCCGAAGACCCATCTGGCGGAGAGAGGAAGGATGGAGCCGAAGGATTACGAGCTTGAGTTCTTCAAGAATAACGGATTCCAGCGGAAGCAATGCAAGAGCTGCGGCAAGTTCTTCTGGACTCTCGGTGAAACGGACACCTGCAGCGAGGCGCCCTGCGTCGAATACACTTTCATCGGGAAGCCGCTGCTGAAGGAGAAGCAGAGCGTCCACGAGATGAGGGAGAGCTTCCTCTCATTCCTCGAAAAGAACGGCCACACGAGGATCTCGAGATATCCCATCACGGCGAGGTGGAGGGACGATGTTTTCTTCACCCAGGCCAGCATCTACGGGTTCCAGCCCTGGGTCATCCAAGGTGTCGTGGAGCCGCCCGCGAATCCGCTGGCCATTTCGCAGACCTGTGTCAGGTTCAACGACATCGACAATGTTGGCAAGACGGGCTCGCATTTCACGATGTTCGAGATGATGGCCCATCACGTTTTCAACAAGAAGGGAAAGGAGATCTACTGGAAGGATCGAACAACAGAGCTATGTCATGAGTTTCTCACCAAAGTGCACGGATTGGATCCGAAGATAGTCAACTACTCCGAGGCATGGTGGGAGGGAGGAGGGAACGCCGGCCCCTGTCTGGAGGTACTGCTGGGCGGAGTCGAGATCGCGACACTTGTGTTCATGAGCTACGCTCTGGAGAACGGCGCCCGGAAACCGATGGACATCCAGGTTGTTGACACGGGGTACGGGCTCGAGCGGCTGACTTGGATCTCTCAGGGCACACCGTCTGCATACGAAGCGGTCTTCGGAGATGTCTTGGAAGAGCTGAAGAGGCTCTCTGGAACCAAGGTCGATGACGCAATCCTGGCCGAGTACTCGAAGGCTGCTGGATCGATGAAGATCGAGACCGCAGCGGATGTGCGCGCTCTGAAGGCCGACGTCGCCGCCCGGCTCGGCATGAGGGCCGAGGACTTCGTCAGGCAGATCAAGCCTTTCGAGAGCATGTATGTCGTTTGCGACCACACGAGAGCGCTGACGTTCATGCTCAGCGATGGTGTGGTGCCGTCGAATGTGCGACAAGGATACTTCGCGAGACTACTCGTGCGCAGGGCTTTGAGAGAGATGTCCCAGCTCGGCATTGAGACCAAACTCTCAGAGATCGTCGCCCGCCAGGTGGACTACTTCTCCCGCGATTTCCCGGACCTGAGGGAGAACAAGGACGAGATCATCAAACTGGTCGATGTGGAGCACGAGAAATACAGGGAGACGCTCGTCAAGGGAAGAGGTATCGTCCAGAGACTCGAGGCGGCGGAGAAGAACGAGAAGCAACGCATCAGCGACGAGGACCTGGTCGAGCTCTACGACTCACACGGACTGAACCCTGAGGTCGTCGCAGAATTCGCATCCAACCCTGTGAAGATACCAGATGATTTCTACAAGAGAGTCGCGGCCAGGCACTCCAAGATAGAGAAGGAAGATGTCGCTCCCGAGATACAGTTGCCTGAAGGATTGCCGCCTACCAAGCTGCTGTTCTACAAGGACCCCTCCAAGTACAAGTTCAGGGCGAAGGTCCTGGCGGTGATGGGAGACTTCGTCGCGCTGGACAAGACCTATTTCTACGCGGAGAGTGGCGGCCAGGAAAGCGATCACGGAACGATGAAGGACATGAAGGTCGTGCATGTCGACAAGGTCGGCAGCGTCGTCGTTCACAAGGTCGAAGGCGAGATGCAAGCGGTTGTCGGGAAGTTGATAACCTCTTCCGTCGACGAGACCCGCAGGAAGAGGCTCCAGAGGCATCATACTGCGACCCATATCGTCAATGGAGCCGCCAGGAAGATCCTGGGCAACCACATCTGGCAGACTGGCGCCCACAAAGGCGTTGACCTTGCAAGACTGGACATCACCCACTACGCGGACCTCACGCCCGAGGAACTAGAGAAGATCGAACTGCTGGCCAACGAAACGGTTCTGTCTGCGACGAAGGTCAACAGCTCGTTCATGGAGCGGAATGTGGCCGAGAAACGATATGGGTTCAGGCTGTATCAGGGAGGAGCCGTTCCTGGAAAGGAGATCAGGGTGATCCGTATCGGAGACTTCGACGTCGAAGCCTGCGGAGGGATTCACTGCAAGAATTCCCTCGAGGTCGGCGCGATAAAGATCCTCAGAACCAAGCGAATCCAGGACGGCGTCGTGAGGCTGGAATTCGTTTCTGGGATGGCCGCCGTGGAACAGATGATAGGATTCTGGAAGGCTGTCGTCGATGCCAGTGCCAAGCTGAACACGACCCCGGAGAGAATAGACGAGGCCGTCAACAGGCTCATGGCTGACAGGAAGGAGTTGGCCAGAGAGATCGAAGAGATGAAGAAGGGAAGAGTCGGCGAGACCGTGGACGACCTCGTGCACAAAGCTCTCCAGGTGAAGGGCGTCAAGATTGTGAGATTCGTCGAATCGGAGGACATGAAGCATCTTGTTAACCTGGCAAAGGAGCTGATTGGCCATCCCAAGACGATGGCCGTGCTCGGGTCTGACGAGAACGGGGCGAAAGTCGTCGTCGCCAGGAGCCAGGACTTGCAGATCGATTGCAGGCCATTGGTCAAGGAAGCCATGAGCATCGTCAATGGCTCTGGGGGCGGAAAACCGGACTTCGCCCAGGGCGGAGGCACGGACGCTAGCAAGCTCGAAACTGCAGTCGACAGGGTCGTTGCTCTCATCAAATCGAGCCTGGAGAAAGAGTGATCACCAGATGTCGACTATGTCTGCTTGGCTGAAGAAGGTGAGATTCCAGTTCAAACTCACCAAGTCAGGCGCAATCGTGAGACGCTATTTCGTGATCGGAGCGTTCGATGGCGCTCTCACAATCCTCGGCGTCATCCTCGGCGCATATGTTGGGGAGGGAATCAATCACCCCGAGCTGGCGAGACAGCTCATAATAGGCGCCGGGCTGGCGGGCGGCATTGCCTTGGCCGTCTCGAGCACCGTCGGGGCCTACGAGGCAGAACGGGTAGAACATCAGCTCAGTCATCAACATCTCGAGAAGGCGATGCTTCGACCGGTGGAGGGAGATCGGATAGATGCAATGAAGGTCAGCATCTCGGTAAGTGCGATAGTCCATGGTGTTGCACCCCTCCTGGCTGCATTTGTACCGTTGGTACCTTTCTTCTTCATGGAATTGGATGCGGCGGTGATGACGGCGATCGCGATGACCCTCTCGTTCCTGTTCGTCCTTGGCGCATACATGGGCAGCTTGATCAAGGAGATGCTCGTGTACACCGGCCTGAGGTTCGTGATAGCGGGTCTTGGGACAGCGATCATCCTGATACTGATCGGTGGCCACCCCTAGGCTCGCGAACTCAGTCAACTGCCGAGAAAACACCTTGGATGCATTGTGCCGAAAATCGTACAATATTCATAAATCGCACTCTTTATCTGCACATAATTCGCATTATTGAGTAGAGCCGGCTCAATCATGCCGGGGAGGTCAGGAGCCTCAGGTCAACAACCCCTTTCTGAGATTGGAGCATCCTTGCCAATGCCCTGACCCTGTTGGCTTCACCCCTGAACGCGATGACTTCCAGGCAGGTGTGTTTGGACAGATGGATATGCATCGTAGCTGAGATGACATCCGGATAGTCATGCTGGAGTTCCGTAAGCGCTCTGTTCACTCCCCGGGAGTGATGGTCATAGGTCACGAGGATCACACCTGGCACCTCGCCCTTCTTGGCGATATCCCATTTCCTGTTTGTCAGAAACTCGCGCATCGCCTCGCTTATCGCGCTGGATCTTGTCGGGTGCCCGAGGCTATGAGCCAAAGAGTCCATCTCCTCTAGCAGACGCTTCGAGACGCTAAGGGATATCCTTGTCTTCTCCGCCATCGACAGTGGAACGGCATGCCCCATCATAAGCATTGCCAGCTGTCTGCGGAAGGGTTTATGTACAAGCCTTCCATTCGGTATTACGAAAGTTCAAAATTGTATTACATGAGAGTGTCTGGATGCACATACCTGACGGGCTGATGGATCCCACTGTCAGCGCGATTGGATGGATCGAGTTCCTGGTGGTCTTGGGGGCAGTCCTGCTACTGGCAGGCAACAGAATCAAGGAGAAGAACCTGCCAAGGGTGGCAGTCCTGTCCGCGGGGATCTTCGTGGCGCAGATGCTCAATTTCCCCATCGGGGGAGGGACGACTGGCCACCTGGTCGGAGGTGCCCTGTTCGCAATCATCGCAGGCCCAATGGTCGCTGTCATCGGCATGACTGTCGTTCTGCTCATTCAGGCCTTGATGTTCGGGGATGGAGGCATCACCGCGCTGGGCCTGAACGCACTGAACATGGCAGTGATTGCGCCACTAACTGGCTGGGGAGTCTACACGCTGCTGAAAACGATGACCGAGAAGGGAGGAGGAAAAAGTAGTGCTGCCAGTGGCTTTGTTGTTGGTGCCGCTGCCTGGGCATCGGTCTTCGTTGCCGCAGCAGCATGCGCTGCGGAGCTTGCGGTCAGCTACGCGGTATCATCAGGCGCATACGGGATAGCGGCCACGGTGTCGGTCCCTGCGATGCTGGGTATGCACGCGGTCATCGGCGTAGGCGAGGGAATCATAACAGCTGGGGTTCTTGCCTATCTATGGAGCGTGCTGCCAGACGCAATCACTTCGGCCAGCCCAACAAGGAAAGTGCTTCCCGGGTTGAGGGCACTGATGTGTGGCAACACGGCAAGGGCGGTTGTTGCGATCATCGTCGTCTTCGCCCTCGCCCTCCCGCTCTATTTCCTGTATGCCAGCGCCGGAAAGGACGGCCTCGAAAAAACAATGGAGAATGCCAATGTAGCGGAGGGCGAACCGCTGATAGTGAGCCCATTCAGCTATGGCCAGGACTATTTCAGCGCGCTTTTTGCAGGCCTCCTCGGGTTCCTCTCTGTCGCTCTCGTCGCGTTGGGAATGATGAAGCTGGTCAGAATGAGAGGTAGCAGAGGAACGAGCCCATGATAGTCGTCCATGTACGCAGCCAGGGCAACTACCGACTTGATGAACATGCTAGTGAGGTCTGGTTCGGCAAACTGGATGCGAGGGCCAAATTGGCAGGCGTGTTCGCTTTCATAGTGGTTTCCGCGATCTTGACCCGCACGGAGTTGGTATTCGCGTCGCTCGCTGTGGCACTGACGATGACCGTCGTCAGCATGCTCCCGCTAGCTCATCTCGCCAAGATGTATCTCGCCGCGCTGCCGTTCATCCTGCTCGCATCTGTCTCCGTCTTCCTCTTTGGCGGCTGGGAGCGCGGAATCCAGATGTGGGCCAGGACTTCGGCGTGCGTCCTGCCGCTGCTAGTCCTCGCTGCCGGAACGGAGAGCTTCGATCTATTCTCGGGTCTGAGACGGTTCCGCGTGCCCGCTATCATCACGACGCTTCTCATGCTGACCCAGAGATACATCCAACTCCTGTCAGAAGAGCTCGCGAGGATGACCCTCGCACGAAAGGCTCGGGGGTTTACCGGGGGCAGGAGCCTGCTGGACAGGTACGGTCTGAGGATCATTTCCTGCACAGCGGGCATGGTGCTGGTCCGGTCGATTGGAAGGGGCGACAGGATCTATGAAGGGCTCAAGGGAAAAGGGTTCAACGGCGAGCTGATGCCTTGGAAGAAGTCGCACATCACCCTCCTTGATACCTCCTTCGTATCTAGTCTTGTCATCGTCGCAAGCGTTCTCCTGACACTGCAACTGGGAGTGGCGCAATGAGGCCGCTCGAGATTGAGAACCTGGGGTTCTCGTACGAGGATGGCACTGTCGCCCTGGACAACGTCTCACTGTCGCTGGAAAGGGGAGAAAAGGTCGCTATCGTGGGTCCGAACGGCGCCGGAAAATCGACCCTACTACATCTCATTGCAGGTTTCAGAATGCCTTTCACGGGGAAGGTGTTGATCGACTCTCAGACATTGACGGAATCGAGCGCGGACGACCTGCGGAAGATGGTGGGATTGCTCTTCCAGGACCCAGACGACCAGATCTTCATGCCTACCGTCGAAGAGGATGTTGCTTTCGGTCCCCGCAACCTGAGACAGGATGACATCGATGGTCGTGTCTCAAAAGGCCTGAGAAGCGCGGGAGTGGAGACGCTCGCGAAGCGAAAAACGCACAAGCTGAGCTACGGGATGAAGAAGCGAGTCGCGATTGCGGGCATAATGGCCATGGACCCAAACATCCTGCTCCTCGACGAACCCACTTCGGGCCTGGACCCGAAAGCGCGGTCAGAGCTGATCAAGCTGCTCAAGGGCATGGACAGATCCATGCTCATCGCCACCCACGACCTCGAGGCTGCGGCCGAGATAGTGGACAGAGCGGTCGTGCTCAACGTCGGGATCCTCATGGAAGGCACGATGAGGGATCTCGTGATGTCGAGGGACTTGCTCGAACGAGCTGGACTAGAGATTCCGCCTGTCTCAAAACTCTTCAGCGTCCTTGGATCCATGGGCTATTCTGTTGATGCGCTTCCCGTGTCAATGAATCAAGCTGTGGCGCAGCTCTCCAAGGTGATCGACCGAGAGGGCAGACACATCCATGCGCATGTCCATGAACACGATCACAAGTCGGTCGAAAGCAGTCAGTACCATGAGCACGCTCGAACAATCGAGTAAAACCTGCCCTGAAAAAAAGAGTGCTGGCTGTGATGGAAGTCAACTTAATCCACCCTTCGTCACCAGCATAAGGGTTTTATACACCTTAGTGTGTGGGGGTGGATGCTCTGCCAGACAGCACTGGTTGTCTGGTTTAGATTGCATTGATGTATCTAGCCCGGAGGTTCACGATTGCCTGAGGAAAAAGAGGCCAAGACAAAGGGTGCGGCCAAGGACAAGGGTGCAGCGAAAGCTGCGAAGAAAGGCGAGAAAGTCGAGAAAGGCCCTCCCGTCGAGAAGAAACCCGTGATCAAAAGGGACGAGAACTTCAGGTACATTGTCAGAATCGTCAACACTGATTTAGATGGCGCCAAGAACATCGTCATCGCCCTGACGGGTGTCAAGGGCGTTGGACCGCGGAGCGCAGAGGTCATTGCCAGAATGGCTGGAATCCCGAGACACACCAAGATCGGAGACCTTCCGGAATCCAAGACCGACGAGCTCGAGAAGCTTGTCACCGAATACTCTGAGAAGGTACCTCACTGGATGATGAATCGCCAGAGCGATTGGTCGACTGGTGCGGACATACATCTCGTCGGAGTCGATGTCGAGCTCAACAAGAGGGATGACATCAACCTCATGAAGATGATCAGGTGCTACAGAGGAATACGGCACGAACAGGGTCAGAAGGTCAGAGGCCAGAGGACGAGGTCCAACGGCAGGACCGGCATGACCATGGGTGTCATCAGGAAGAAACTCGAGCCAGGAGCTGCTGGCGAGAGCGAGAAGAAGGAGTAGTGTGACCCATGGGAGACCCTAAGTTTTCTCGCAGAAAGTATGAGACTCCAGCCCATCCATGGGAGGGAGAGAGGATCAAGGCCGAGAACATTCTCCTCATGAAGTACGGGCTCAAGAACAAGAGGGAGCTTTGGCGCGCGCAGTCGCTCGTCAGATCACTGAGGGCACAGAGCAGAGAACTCCAAGCCAGGACAAGAACCGGAGACCGGCAGGCAAAGATCGAGACCGACCAGCTCCTTGCGAGATGCGCCCGAATGTCGCTGCTCCCGCCAGAGGGGGCAACGCTGAACGATGTCCTCGTCCTGACAACCGAAGCGATCCTAGCTCGAAGACTCCAGACGATGGTTTACAGAAAGGGTCTGGCGTACACTCCGAAGCAGGCAAGGCAGTTCATTGTCCACGGCCACGCGGCCATTGGTTCACGCAAGGTCACGATTCCAGGCTACCTCGTGAAGAGGGGCGAGGAAGAGCAGGTAAAATACTACCTGACATCCCCGATCGCAAATGATCTTCACCCGATGAGACCAAAACCTGAGGAGCTTGAGGCGAAGGCCCAGGAAGAGGCAGTCAAGAAGGAGCAAGAGGAAAAGAAGGGTGATATCAAGGTCGCGAAGCCCAAGCTCAAGAAGATAATTGCGACCGAGCTCAAGGAGGAGAAAGACGAGGACATAGAAACCGCGACACCTCCGGAGCCGACCGAGCCAGAGGAGAAGGGGTGATCTGAATGGGCAAATGGGGGATCGCGCACATATTCGCGAGCTACAACAACATCATAATCACCATCACTGATGTCACTGGGGCTGAGACCATCACAAAGGCGAGCGGCGGCATGGTCGTGAAGGCAGCCAAGGATGAATCATCGCCCTATGCCGCGATGAAGGCTGCCGAGAAGGTTGCCGAGATCGCCAAGGAGAAGGGCATAGACAGCATTCATGTGCAAGTCCGCGCCCCAGGAGGGAACAAGTCCGCATCGCCAGGGCCAGGAGCGCAGGCGGCGATCAGGGGACTTGCGAGGGCCGGTCTCAGGATTGGAAGAATCGAAGACGTCACACCTGTTCCGCACGACGGGACCAAGAAGAAGGGCGGAAGAAGGGGACGCAGAGTATAGAGTGGTTCTGGATGAAAATCGATATAGTCGAGATGACGCCGACGAAGGCGCAATTCGTTATCACGGACACAAGCCCAGCTTTCGCCAACGCCCTCAGAAGGACCATAATATCCGATGTCCCGAAGATGGCTTTGGACAATGTGGAGTTCCACCTCGGCCCGATCATGGATGAGAAAGGGGTTGCTTTCGAGAGCGTTTCGCCACTGTTCGACGAGGTCGTCTCCCACAGGCTCGGGCTCATACCGGTCCCGACCGACCTCGAAACTTTCAATTTCAGGGCCAAATGCACGTGCAACGGCGAGGGATGTCCCAACTGCACGGTCATGTATTCCTTGAACAAGAAAGGCCCGTGCACAGTCTATTCGGGGGATCTCGAACCCATTGGGGACCCGAAGTTCAAGGTGAAGGACGATCTGATACCGATCGTGAAACTGGCAGACGACCAGGCATTGCTCGTCTATGCGACAGCAGAGCTCGGCACCGGAAAGCAGCACGCCAAGTGGCAGGCCGCCCTCGGAGCTGGCTACAGGTATTTCGCGAAGATCGAGATTGAAGGCTCGAAGTGCGACCTCGGCGGGAGCTGCGTCAGGGTGTGCCCGAAGGGAGTGCTTGCAAAGCAAGACCGGAAGATCGTTGCTAAGCATCCAGAGAAGTGCAACCTGTGCAACAGCTGCATCGAGGTCTGTGACGCCGGCGTGATCAAGGTCACCGGTGACCCGGCGAAGATACTGTTCAGATTCGAAACGGATGGATCCCTCTCTGCCAAGGAAGTCCTCAGCAGAGGCCTGAAGATCCTAGAAGAGAGGTTCGAAGGGCTCAGAGAACAGATATCGTCTCTGGAAGAGTGAGTTCAGAGGAACTCATCCAGTTTTGGACTCTTCACCTTGTCGGACTGAAAGAGCGAATTGATGGAGTTCTCCAGCAGAGCTATCCTTTGTAGGGTGTAGGCGGGGACATTGAATGCGTTCCCGATCTCTTTCGTCCTTTCCAAGTACTTGCTCACTCCTGCCTCGTGCACAGTCAGGACAAGCTTGTGCCCGCAGTAGCATTTCCCCTTGAGCGGTATGCGCCTATACTTCGTGCCGCACTTTGAGCATCTCAGCTGTTGCCCAGTGAAGCTCTTGAGACTGCCCTGGATATCAGGCAGCAGATGCCTAGTGATGATCCTGTGGACCACATCGGCCTCGTCCACGGCCCTTATCTTGACGCCCAGGGATATCTGCGCCTTGAGCTTGTCATCCATCGTTTCCAAGGAAGTATATGCTGAGCTGATTGGTCCTCCCGAGATATCTCGGGTCGGGTGTGTGAAGCTCATGCCCTCGTACTGGAGTAGAGTCCCGATCCTCCCGCTGACAAGATCCATCATCGGCTCCACCTCCTTCGGGTGGGCATATCTCTGCGTGGCCCTGTAGAACTCAAGCGGATATTTCCCACCCACGTCCATGTTGTGCGCTTCCTTGTCGATCTCATTCGGGTCAAGCTTGGTCGTCAGGACCAGCGGTGCGTCCATCAACCCTCCCCGCTTCTCAGGCAGGAACGCTCGAGAGAAGTTGAGAAGGCAATCCATCAGGAGAATGACCGAATCCTCATCCCCATCGCAGTTCCTGCGCTTGGCCGCGTGGAAGAAGGGATGCGCGTAGCCTGCGTGAGCATCAGTGAAGCCAATTATGCGGGCCAACACCCCACCAGAGGTGTGTGGGGCCAAACCGACTACGAGGTGCCCGATCAGGTCATCCTTTGTCCTTGCGCTATAGAACTGCTCAAGGTCATAGACCTTCATCAACAAGTCGTCTACGAAATGCGCTGTGTGAATCATGTACTCCGCGCATGCGTTCGAGATCACCACATCCTGCACCTTGAGATCGAGGAGTTGGTCCGTTCGCTCGAGATCCCTTCCCAGGCAATCCTTCGAATAGCCCAGGGATCTGGCTATCGCGACGTCTATTCCGATCTCGCCCGGCGTGAAGTGGGTCAGCGGAACGTCCGTCGCGTCGACCCGTATGGTCCCGTCCTTGAATACGAATACTTCGTTCTTCGCTCTCAGGATGCCTTTCTCAATCGTTTCGGGAGTCTTGTTCCGGGATATCATGCCCTGGACTCCCTTCACCTCCAAGCTACGCTTCTCCTTGAGGTGTTCAAGGGCGTGTTGGAAGATCATGCCGATAGGAAAATCTTGTATCTCCGCGTCTCCGGTCGAGACCGTGTGGGCGCCGCACTCGCACTTCGCCAGGAAAGTCTTCCGGCTGCAAATGGGACATGCACGCTCTCCCAGCTCGACCTTGATCTCACCAGCATCAGCTGCGAGGTTGACACTCCTCTGCGGACCGCCGCTGATACCCACTGGGAAAAGGCCATGAGGTGGCGGTTTCATTCTCCTCTCTCGCGCCTTCTCGGGTCTTGCGACTCTCGCACCAATCCTCGTGACCGCTCTAGCCCGCACCTCAATGCCTGCCAAGGCAGAGACGAGTTCGAGTGACTTTGTGGCTTTGGGGATTGGTATCGTCTTTGGCGTCACGTTCTTGCCTTCGATCGCTAGACCCAGCCCCAAGAGTAACGGTTTCGAGGATTTCTCTATCAAGAGAGCCTCGCCTGCCACTGTGTGTAGAGCTCCGAGTCTCTCGAGCAGCAACTTGGCATTCTTTTCGTTGGCAACAAGAAGCGCACCGCCCTTGATGCTCCCCGTCCGCATCACATGCTCGCGAACAGCCAATATGTCCTCGACACTCATGTCCGACCAAAAGAGGTTGAAGTCAGGATGGAGTGGAACGCCGTGCTCGACGGAATACTTGACTGCTTCCTCGAAGGTGGGGTGCTCCCAATCCGCTGGGAGGCTGTCACACTTCTCAACGATTTCTTCCCTATGCCATTCCGAGCAGTATCCACCCGGCATCAACAGATGATTGTTTTCAACGAACTCACCGTATGGCACGAGGAGTTCCCCGACATCGACTATCTCCTTGAGCCGTCCCTGGATAGCCTTGGCTTCTTCGAGAGTGTTTGCCTGGACAAGATCTCCGTTGTCAAGCAATGCAATCGGACCTTCGATCGAGTCGCAAGGGGTGATAGCGCCCGCCTTTCCTGGCCGTTCCACCTTCACTTGTGTTCCTATCGCTACGAATTCGCCGAGCAACAACATGGTGGCCGGGCTCATCGCTAGTGCAGCCAACCCAGTCGCTCTCGTCCTTCCATATCGAAGTCTGAAGCCTCCCACCCTCGATGGGTAGGCGAGAACCGGCCTTCCAGCAAGCATGTCCTTGAGGAACTTGCTGCTGGGAGCAATCTCGGCTCCTCCGTCTTCGACTCCTTTCTTCTTCAGGCTGAGGAACTGGTCGATGAACTCCCAACCGTCGATTCCCAACCTCTTGACATGCTTCTGAACTTTCGGAGCCTTCAGGCAGAGACCTTCCGCAATGACCAGGCAGGCGCCACCCCTAACACGGTTCGTGCCCACTCTTGGGAGGTCCCGGAACCCGGATATCTCGGTATCTTCCGTTCCCTCCCCATCTATGCAGATCGGAGTGTTCCTGGCCATCAGTTCGATCTCTTCATTGGTCGGCGTATACTGAAGATGCTGGCACGATTTGTAGAGCGGAATCTCCTCCTTGAATCTCTGCACCTCCCCGTTCGTCGGGAGGTATCTAGCCAAACCGAGCTCACGCCGCACAATGTCTGCGATGAGAACACTCATAGCCTGGCCAGTTCCACCAGCGGATCTGATAGGCCCTGCGAAGTAGACAGTGAGGTATTCTGAACCATCCGAGTTCTTGCTTATGGTGGCACTGGCAATCCCCTCGAGGGGAGCGACCAGGATCCCCTCGGTGAGCACCGCGAGGCCTACCCTGACGGCCCTCTCTATGGCGAACTCCCGCGACTTCGCAGGCATCCTCGCATATTCCTTCGCAATCAGTATCGAAACCTCTTCGCGGTCATGGTCGTGGCTCAACTCCCGAATCCGAGAGGCCACCCCTTCCACTTCCCACTCGAATAGGAGTTTCTCTACCCTAGCAGCCAAATCCGAGGCTTGAGGGATCTCTACAGTCAACTCAGGATCGAAACCTTTCATTCTGGCTCTCTTCGCGACATCGTAACAGATGTCGACCTCGCGCTGAAGTGTCGAGAAGTACTCTTCCATCGATTCGCTGCACACAACTGATTTCATGCTCCCCCGAAGGCTGAACCGCGGAGAACAGTCCCATCCCGCCGCGCGTCCCCAAAGATGTGCGATCCCACGAGATAATCGGGGCTCGCGATTATAAGGGTTGCTGGGACCTCAGAAGCACCACTAGATGGTCGACAAGCTTCTGAATGCCGGCTCCCGTCTCAGCTGATATCTTGATCCTGCCGCTCTTAGTCTTGGTCATGTCCGATTTGTTCTCCACCTCGACGATGGGGACCGAGGAGAATTCCTTCTTGATAGTCTCGAGCAGATGCTCCTGCTGGGCCATGGCATAGCCGCATGACTCGGTGGGATCGAACATGAACAGCACGACGTCTGCAAGATGTTTCAGCGCAAGAATGCCCCTGAGCTCCATTGGGTTTCTCTCGCTCAGCTCCCTATCGAGAAGACCCGGTGTGTCTATGACCTGGTATCTGAAATACTTCTTCTCAAATGTGCCGACTGATATCTCCTGGGTGGTGAAGGGATAGACCGCAACCCTCGGCTTCGCAGTCGATATCCTCAAAACGAGCTGACTCTTGCCGACGTTCGGAGAGCCCGCAACCACGATGGTCGGATCATCCGGATTCACCGCTGGATACTTTTTCATCACGTGTCTCGCATTCGCGAGGAATGTAAGTTCCTTGTCCACCTGTTTCACCAATGATGAGATGCGCCCGTAGGTGGATCTGCGTATCTCGTCAATTCGACTGATGTGTCTTGCGTATGCAATATCTCTCATGGCAACCTTGGCAACTCTAGCGACGGTTCCTCTACACCAATCCATTGCACCCAGCGACTTCTTGAGCTTGTCCCTGCCGATTGTGACATTTATCAGCTCAGCGTAGAATGGGTTCTCTCGGTCGATGCTTGGGAATGCCTTCACGTACTTGCCCATCGTGCTGGCGATCGTGTCGCTGACCGACTTCAACTTCCCGATGTTGATCTCCCTGACGGTCTCAATCCGTGTCCGCCCTTCGAAATCGACCTTCGAAGCGCGCTTGAACGCCTTGTCCAGTATCTCATCCGCGGTGAGTACCGTGGGAATATCGTACATAGTTTCGAAGGTCATGAGGCGAACCCTGTGATAAAGCCTCCCTTGGGACAGTGGCCAAAAGCCTATTATCGCAATAGATTTCTGTCGATACTGAAGCCCATGAAGAGGATCACGGCAAGACGAGGGACCAAGCTTGTCTGCAAAGGTTGGAGGCAGGAGGCGATCCTCAGGATGCTGCAGAACAACCTGGAGAACGCGGAGAAGCCTGAGGAACTCATCATCTACGGTGGCACGGGCAAAGCTGCCCGCAACTGGGACTGCTACAATGCAATCGTCAAATCCCTAGAGGAGTTGGAGGATGACGAAACCCTGCTCATACAATCAGGCAAGCCCGTTGGAGTCTTCAAGACAACAGAGCTCGCACCCAGAGTGCTCATAGCCAACTCGCATCTGGTTCCACGATGGTCCACTTGGGAGGTCTTCCACGAACTTGAGGCAAAGGGCCTCATCATGTATGGCCAGATGACTGCAGGTGGGTGGGCGTACATCGGCACCCAGGGAATACTGCAGGGAACCTTCGAGACATTCGCAGAATGCGCAAGACAGAGCTTTGGAGGCTCTCTGAAAGGTAGGCTCGTTTTGACCGGCGGACTTGGAGGCATGGGCGGAGCGCAACCGCTTGCTGTGACAATGAACGAAGGAGTGTGCATAG
>Ga0315291_10005034_pt1 | contig 16665 bp, 11 predicted proteins | sample YL17G12_20_MG_FD_203070 | JGI IMG/M metagenome (GOLD analysis project Ga0315291, IMG submission 203070) | Sediment microbial communities from Yellowstone Lake, YNP, Wyoming, USA - YL17G12_20 | ecosystem: Environmental > Aquatic > Freshwater > Lake > Sediment | place: USA: Wyoming | collected...
CCGAGTTTCAATCCTCACCCGACCCGGAGGTCGGGTGCAACATGGATGGTCGTAGTGGGTACAACGGTCGTGGTGCTGGTTTCAATCCTCACCCGACCCGGAGGTCGGGTGCAACGCTTCGCTTCAGGAGCCAGCAATTCGCTGGCTTTTTCCGACCTTCTCGGCGAACCCGCCCGCCCGCGCCGTCCAGGGACACACAAGTGCAGCCTCCGACCTGTTGCGAAGCGAGGTGCGACCTGCGTTTCTCTCCAATGGCGAACCTCCCGGCATTTCGGCGCGTGCTTGGAGTTCGCACGCGTTCCGATCATGCCACGAGCGGCTTCTTGAAGTCCACATAGTGGTCGAGCCCATACACTTCCAGGTTCCGCCGTCGCGGCTCCGAGAGGCGGTAGATGCGAAGGCTGTCTTCGTCCTCGTCAATGCACTTCAACACCCGCGCCACGAATCTTTCTTTATCCATCTCGGTGACGCTGCATTCGAAGACTGATTTCTGGACACGCTGGCCGAAGCTCTCGCACGCCTGGGCGACGCGGCGGAGGCGCCGCTGCCCCTCGGGGGTGTCGGTAGCGACATCGTATGTGATGAGCAGTTCCATGTCGGGTCTCCCGGGTAGGTGGTGAATCCTCCCTACCGATAGAGAAAGGGTGGATAGGCGGAGAGGTCGCCCCGGAGATGCCGGGCGAGCAGGCGCGCCTGAATGTGAGGAACGAGGCCCATGGGCATCTTCTCCTCGATGGTCTGATGGGTGATCTCATCCTGTTTTCTCTCTTGGTAGGCGGTGATGATCTGCCTACGCCCGTCGTCGGTCATCTCCACCGCGCCGCCTTCCCGTTCGATGAAGTCCTTTGGGCTGAGCTGGGCACGGTTCACTAAGGTCAGCGCCAGCCGGTCGGCCAGCACGGGTCGCAGTTCCTCCATGAGATCGAGGGCGAGCCCGGGCCGGCCCGGCCTGAGGGTGTGCAGGAAACCCATCTGTGGGTCGAGCCCCACTCCCTGGGCGGCGGCTGAGCAATCGCCGAGAAGCAGGGCGTAGAGGAAGGAGAGCAGCGCGTTGATGCGGTCCCGTGGGGGCCGGCGCGTGCGCTGTTCCATGCGGAAGTCCTCTCTGAAGTCCTCCCGCATCATGCGGTCGAAGACGCCGAAGTAGCAGCGGGCGGCAGCGCCTTCGTGGCCGCGGATCTCGTCCATGCCCTCGATTCGCTCGAGTGCCCGCAGCAGCCGTGCGAGCTGGTCGGCGGCGTCGCGGAGCTGCGCGGCGTCGGTCTCGGACCGGGCGTCTCGCGCCCCGCGCAAGAGCGAATGGCGGCAGTTCTGTATCTTGCCAGCGACGATAGCGCGGGCAATTCCGGCAGTCCTCACCGGGTCGTCCAGTGCCTGGTGTTGGGCGCGACGCAGCAGCACGTTGCCGGAGGCCGGTCCTTCCACCCGGCAGCGGAAGCGGCCGGAGTGGCTGAGGAAGATGATGGCGCGGCCGTCCTCGGCGCACCGGCCGAGCAGCGACGGCGTGATGAGGCTGTCGCCGAAGCAGACCACCGCGCCCAGGTGATGCAGCGGCACGCGGAGGCGCGTCTCCCGCTCCACCTCCACGCGGACGGTGTCATGGTCGAGGTGGAGGTAGGCGCCTTCGGTGGTGATGTAGAGTGTGTTCAGGAGTTGGTGCACGGCGGCTCTCCCATGTGGGCATCGTTGTCAGCGAAGAGGTCGCGCTGCAGCGCGGCGATGCGCTGGGGTTCGCCGGTGGCGCGCGGCAGGCACGACTCGCGCAGCGAGCAGTGGCGACAGCGCTCGTCGTTGGGCGGCGCCGGAACGACGCCTTGGGATAGCAGTTCGCGCACGGCTGCAGCGGCCGCGCGAACCTGGGCGCGCATGACCTTGTCGAAGACGATCTCCCGGCGCCGGCGAGAAGCGTGGTAGTAGATTGCCCCGCGGGGCACGCGCTTGCCGGTCATCTCCTCCAGGCACATGGCCTGGGCGCAGAGCTGGATGGGCGTGTGCGGCTCGTCTCGGCGACGACCGACTTTGTACTCCACGGGATAGGGCGTATCGCCCTGGTGCTCGACCACATCGGACTTGCCGATGAGACCGAGCTTGCTGGACCACAGCGGCAGCGCGCGCTCGATGCGCACACCGGCTTCCACCTGCACGTCGCCGTCGTGCACGCGTTCGTGCAGTAGCTCTCCCTTGAGCGTGTAGATGTTCTCATCGAAGGTCTGCTCGAGGTGGATGAGCGCGCATCGGCGCGGGCAGTAGCTGTAGTGCGACAGCGCGGAGATTGGGATGGGCTCCGACGGCGGCCCATCGCGGGCAAACAGCGGGTTGTCGTTCATGTCTGGCATGATGGTCACTCCTGCGCGGGTCAGCGCAGCAACTCCGTGTCCTCATACACCTCGACGCCGGCCGGAGCACGGTCGCGGTGCACGACGATCTGGTAGTCGGCGAAGCGTCGCGGCGGCCGGGATGCGTCGCCGGAGCGACCGGCCTCCACCACCTTGCCCGGATCGAGCAGCTCATGCGCGGGGGCGCAGCCGAGGACAGCCTGGCGCTGGCGCTGCTCGGGGTTCGTGTCGGTGCCCACATGCTTGAAGGCGACGAGCTTGCGGCAGGACATCATGCCCTTGCTGGCCGAGCGGTCGTGATCGTACATGCTCAGCAGCGCCTCCCAGAAGAGCCGCAGGTCGGCATCCGAGAAGCCGGTCCCCTTCGCCAGGTGGGCGCTGATGAAGCCCTTGCCCAGGTAGAGACCGTAGGGGATCAGCGCCTTCCGGCCCATGGTGCGGAGCTCGTCCTCAGGCTGCTCCGCCTCCCACTTCGCGTAGGCTGCACTCGATGGGAGAACCTTGCCCTCTGGCTTCGCGACCGCCATCCGGGTGATAGACACGTCCATAGGCAGCACCGGAGCGAGCGACCGAGCGAAGGAGAACTGAACGGGGCCGCGCACCTGCCCGGCGTTGGGCCCGGTGCTCATCACCGCGCCGAAAGTGCGGACATCGTAGAAGCTCTCACACATCCATTCAGAGGCCCTCTTCACCTTGTCCTTCGTGGGCTTCTTCTTCGGGTCGTAGCCGTCGTTCTTCTCTTCGTGTGCCCGCGCGATCTTCGTGTTCAGGTTCGTGGCGTGCTCGACGAAGATGGCGTAGGGCATGGTGTTGTCCTTCGCCGTCTGGACATAGTTGCGAACGCGGCGCTTGAGGGCGACGTCGGATACCAGGCCGTGCATGTCCTCGGGGTCAATGCGCGGGGCGTTGCCGGCGTCGGGGTCGCCATTAGGGTTGCCGTTCTCGCAATCGAAGAAATACAGGAACTCCCAGCGATTCGCGATAGCGTTGGACATCGGTCTAGTCCTCCTTGGTCTCTGTGTTCTGATCGTCTACCTTCGGCTTGCCCTTGCGGTCGGCGGCCATCTGCTGGTAGTAGCCAAGGGCGAAGAGGCTCTGCTCCTCCAGCGTCAGCGTGGTGGGCGGCCTGTCGGCGATGCGAGCCCAGATGCCGGCAAGTTTGCTCTCGAACCAATGGGCGAGGCCCGCGTCGAGCTTGTTCAGGTGAAAGGTGCTGAGGCGAGCCAGCCGGCCCAGGATGAGGCCGGGGGTGGCGCTGGCGGCGGCGTAGTAGCGCTGCACCACGCCCGCGCCGACATCGCCCTGGGCGGCGCGCTGGACAGCCGCGTAGACGGCCATCAGGCGGCCGCAGTGGTAAGCGGGATCGGGATGATCCTCGTTGAGGTAAGGCATGAGGTATGACTCTCCTTTCTTGCGAAGGTGATAGGCTTTCATCAGTCCCATGCGGGCATAGAGGGCTGAGATGGCAGCGCCGCTCCGCCCGCTCTCGGCCGCCTGCTCGAGTTCACCGGTCTGGTGGAAACGAGCGTTGAGCGTAACGACTCGGGCGAGTACCGAGAAGGGGATCGGCAGGTTCTTGCTGAGCGCCGCGCGCCAGAGGTGAGTGCGCTCCGCTCCGATCTGCTTTATCCAGTCGCCGTAGGCTTGGCCTTGCTTCCGCTCCGGCAACAGCGCGGTGATGGCGCGCTCGATGCTGGGGTCCTTGGCAGGGGTGTCACCGTTGAGGCTGGTGATCTGCAGGTCGTGGAACCAGGCGGAGACGCTTTCCACCAGGTCCTCAAACTGGCCCTCCATCCAGTCGCGGACCATGATGCGTCCCGACATGCCGGAGAGCGTAAGCGCGTAGTAGTGGTTGCCGGCGAGGTCGGCGCGTTCGCCGGTGCGGATAGACTGGATGAGCTTCTCCGCACGAGCCTGCGCGGTCAGTTCCTGTTGTTCATCGGTGGGCTGAAGCCAGGCGAGCGGGTCGTCTTCACGCGGAATGTCCTTGGCGAACCAGTGGACCACTGGGACACCGGCGAGAGACCGTGAGCGGTTCACTACGAGGTCATTGAGAGCGGCGCTATAGGCGGCGGCGGCCTCCTCGGACACTGCCGCATTCGCCGATGCCTCCAGACCGTAAGACCGGAAGGCCGCTTTGTCGAAGGAGATCAGGGCATCGCCGCTGGGCTGGCCACCCAGCCGCCTGATCTTGGGTTGCCTCAGCAGCGGCGGCCGGAGATCGCCGGTGGCAAGACACCGCATCACCTCCCCCGACTGCTTCCCACCGGTGAGGGCCTCTCGAAAGGTGCGCCACCACTCATGCCAGGCGTCGGATTCCAGCGGGAAAGTGCCTGCAACGTTTACGGTGACGCTGTCAGTGGGCTTCGCCTTTTGCGCCTCGAACGCAGCGCGGATCTTCGCGAGGCTATCCTCGTCCTCAAGTAGCCTGGCAGCGACCGCGATCTCCGGCATGGTCGTGGACGCCTCCTGCAGGAGTCTGACGAAGTAGCGGTGCTTGCTCTCCGTCTTTGCGTCCCCAGGCTCAAGGCCGTATAGAGCCACCACGTGGGCGCTCTCGATGAGGAAATGCGACCGCCTTTCGCCCTTGTCGCCGGCGGCGACGACGAATGACGGGAGGTCGGGGCACTTGGTGAACGCCAGGCCCGCGTTGCGCCGCTGACTGGTGTCCCCAAGCTCGACGACTTCAAGGAACCGACTATCGCTGTCGCATACGATCGCCCAGCGAACGGATTTTCGGGCAAACCCAGGCTCCGGGGCAAGCCTGTGGTCGTAGGCGTACTTCACCAGAAGGTTGAGCATCACCGCGCCTCCTCGACGCCCTTGAGCACGGCACTGTCGCCGTAGTCGGGGACGTTTAGCACGCCGGCCACCACCGCGCCGTGGAAGACGCTCACCGCCGGGGCGTCTTCGCTCCCGCCGGGGCGGGAAAGGTCGAAGACATCGTAGAGCATGAGCCCCAGGTCGAGGTCCATGGGGACCGCGGGGAGAGCAGGAATCCCGTCCTCGACCATGCGGAAGTAGGCGGGAAACTCGCGGCAGCCCAGGTAGGGCTGATAGATGCACTGGCCGCGCTGTGCGCGGCGGCGGAATTGGGCCTCGAACGCGGGCAGGTTGTCCGCGTGCTCCGGCCAGGGATGAACTGTCGCGTGCAACCGGTACTTCACGTCCTTCAGTGCCATGGTCTGGCGCTGGGTGCGGCCAGTCGCCTCGTCGCCGCCGTCGGCCCACAGGGGCTGCGGCTCGATCTTGCCGCTCCTCCATTGGCCAATGGTCCGATCCGACGGAACCTTACCTTTGACCTCATTGCGCCGCAGCGCGATGTACCGCGGCTGCGAGAGCACCTCGATCCTCGTCACCTGCCACCGGAACTGCGGCTTCCAGTAGATCGCTTCGTACACCGCTCGTGCTGCCGACGGCGTCATCACGGGGTAGCTGAAGCGTTCGACCTTCATCTCCGGGCGAGTGAAACACGCCAGCTCGCCCCATACCTCAAGGACTTGATCCGTTGCCTGCATTGGTCCTCCTCTCGTGCGGTGGCACTGCAGCCGGTCAGCCGCATCTCATGCGGTCATCTTCGGTGGCACCTCCTCTCCTCCATCGCGTCTACACCATCCACACCGACGGCGCGTCCTTGGGAAGCAGCCCAAGATGCTGATGGTAGCTCGCGGGGTCGGTGAGGATGAACCAGTCGTCGGCGACCCCCCGCCTGCCTGCCCGCACCGGCTCCAGACGCGTCCAGATCGGATCGGTTTCCTCGGGGCGGTAGACCCCGACAGTGTGGGCGCGGGCCTTCCGAATCCAGGCTGTGGTTAGACCCCTTTCGCGTGCTTCGGCCGCCAGCGCCTCGAAGGCGTCAGCGCGGTAGGGAACAAGCACGTTGATGGCGTCGTGCTCGATCAACCTGTAGAGCCTGGCAACGTCAACGAAATCCTGGCGCTTGATGGCATGCAGCAGCTCGGGCCGCTTGGCTTCTGGCCGCGTCAGGCTGTACAGTTGTCGGTAGTACTCCTCGAAGAGGGCGGGGCAATCGAGATCGAGATCTCCTCGCTGTCTGAGGAACATCCGAGTAACACTCGTCGCCTGCCGGTAAGCTCCGTGGGGCATTACGTCATCCTCAGGCAGAAAGACCAGAACGTCGCCACTCGCCTGCAACCCGTTGCGATTGCAGCGGCCGGCCGCCTGTGCGATGGATTCCAGCGGGCCCAGCGCGCGATAGACGACCGGGAAGTCCACATCCACCCCCGCCTCAACGCACTGCGTTGAGATCAACCGGCATGGCCGCCCATCGGCCAGGCGTTTGCGGACCGTGTCCAGTACGTGCTGCCGGTGGGCTGGACACATCGCTGTCGAGAGATGAAAGCAGCCTCCCTCCTCCCGCTCTGATACTAGCGTGAACAGCTGGCGCGCATGGGCCTTGACGTTCACGATACAGAGCGCCTGCGGCAGATCCCTCATCTCGGCGGCGATCGAGTCCCATGACTTCGGTTGGTCGAGGTCGGGCCATCTCACGCGGGTGCGGCGGGCGCGGTCGAAGAGCCGAAGATCGGGGGGCGACATCTCCTCTGGCTGCCAACTACTCTCCCCGATCTGGCGAACATGCTGGTCAAGGTGCGCGAACGCTGGCTGAGTAGCAGTCGCAAAGACGACAGTTGTCTGGTAGCGCTCGGCGAGCCACGCAAGCGTGGCGAGCGTGGGCACAGCCAGGTGGTCGGGCAGCGTCTGTACCTCGTCGAACAGGACCACGCTGTGGGCGAGTCGGTGGAGCTTGCGGCATGCCGACGGCCGGTTGGAGAAGAGAGACTCCAGCATCTGGACACTGGTTGTGACTACGATGGACGCGTCCCAGTTCTCGGCCGAGATCTGGCGGACGCGGTAGGCCTCACTGTCGCCGTCGAGGTCGTCCTGACTGGTGTGGATGCGCTCAGGGCCGGTCCCAGACAGACTGTGGTGTTCGAGCACACAGCCTTCGCCAAGGACGCTGCGGTAGACGCGAGCGGTCTGTTCGATGATGCTCAGATACGGTACCACGACAACGACCCGCCGGAGGTCATGCACAGCGGCGTGGCGCAGGGCGAACGCGAGCATCGCGAGCGTCTTTCCCGTTCCCGTCGGCGCGGCCAGCGTCCATAGCCTCCCTGGTGACTCTGCCGCATCGAGGCATGCTGCCAGGAGATCGGCGCGCATGCTCCTGATGGAGTCGGAGGCGGACAGACTCTTCCTGATGTCTTCGATATGCTTCAGCAGAGCGGCGAGTGCTGTGGTGGGGTCAACCGCGCTCGCGTCCGCCTGGTGCTGTCTTCCCATTGCCGCGTCCGGGTCGAAGTGGGCCTCAGTGTCGAGGAAGTCCGCGTCAACCAGAGCCGAGTACAACATCCTTGCGTCGAGCATCGCGGAGGCGGTGTCACGCAGGCACGGTCCGTACAGAAGGGGAGGAGGCGTGGGGAGCGTCACGCCGTCCTCCGAGAGACGTCGAAGAAGCACGTCAGGATCTGCTTCAGATAGCCGTAGCCCAAGCGGGTGCCGGGCGCTGAGTCTGGTGGGGTCAATGCCCTTTAGGGAGTCGAGCTGCTGCAGACCGATGTGGTGGCCTTGGACCGCGAGAGCGGCGGCGATGTTGCGATGCATCGCAAGGCCGACCCATGCCCCGGGCGACCAGTGGTCGACACCGTGCACCTCGCCCCGCAACCGCAGCTGGAACAGATCGCCGTACTTGCCCAGATCATGCAGGAGTCCTGCGAGCCGGGCCTCGTCCGACGCCCCGAACGAGCTCGCGAAGGAGGCCGCGATTTCGGCAGCGCGCCGCAGATGCTCCGCAAGCGTCTGTGGCCTGCCGGCTGCATTAGCGGAATGAGCGAGATACGCCACAGTCCCCTCCTCACTGCGACACGGTACATCAGATAGCGCGAGGTGTGACGCGCGGCTGCGCTGATGGCGTCACCGCGCTTCGACGGAGCGCGGCCATAGTCCGGTTCAACGAGTACCGGCAAGCCCCTGCCGAGGGACGCGCCGCGCCCGTCGCAGCGCCCATCCCGGTTGTAGGGTGTGCTGGCTCACCGCCTGGCAGGCAGCTACTCCGGCGCTAGGATGCCTATCTCAAGGTGGTCCGTGCTGGGTCGGCCAAGCGCCCGAGTTGCTGGCCACGATGCGCACGCCGCCGCCACCGCCGCGCCACGTGCGCCTGTGTTGGGCTTTCGGCCGCCGGATGGCATGTCACTGCGACTGCCGCTGTCCGCGGCGCCGTGCCGCGTGTGGGGGCCTCGTTGGGCACGTTCCCGCATCATGGCAGGCAAGTATGCCTTGACTTCGGCGGCCAACATCCTCCCCAATGTCTTATCGGAACTTGGCGCACAGCCAGTAGGAGGCGATGATGGCGAGGAAGCGGCGGCAAGATCGGCAGTCGCACGAGCGGGAGCTGGTGGAGGAGTTCCTGGGGGCGCTGGCGTTGGAGGGGAGGTCGCCCCACTCGATTGGGGCCTACCGCAGAGACCTGGAGGCGCTCCTGGCGGCCTTGCCCGGGCCGCTCGACCAGGTGCGGCCGGCGGACCTGCGGGAGTGTTTCCGCCGCCAGCAGCAGGCAGGCCGATCGCCATCCAGCATCAACCGCTCCATTGGGGCGACGCGCTCCCTCTGCCGCTTCCTCTTCGAGGAGGGCCGGCTGGAGATGAACCCCGCCCAGGCGCTGCGCTCGATCCGCCTGGGTCCAGCACTGGCTCCCAAGCATCTCACCGTGGCCGAGGTCCAGCGCCTGCTCTCGCTGCCTGATACCGACACTCCGGTGGGCCGCCGCGACCACGCCATCCTGATGCTGCTGTACAACACCGGCCTGCGGGTGGGGGAGCTGTGTGCCCTGAGCCGCGAGGACGTGATCCTACCGGTCGAGGGCTGGGGCGCCCTGCCGGTGGTTGGCAAAGGCAGGAGGCTGCATCGGCTGCCCATCAACCGCCCCGCGGCCGACGCGCTGTTGGCGTATCTCGCCGATCGGGATGATGCGGAGCCTGCGCTCTTCCTGAACCGCAGCGGCGACCGCTTCTCGGTGCGCGGCATAGCGCTGTTGGTGAACCGGTACCTGCGGGCGGCCGGCATTACCGATCGCTCCGGCCCGCACCTGCTGCGCCATACCTTCGCCACCCACGCTCTGCGTGCCCGGCCGAACTTGCGGGCAGTGCAGGAACTGCTGGGCCACGCCTGGGTGACGACCACCCAGCGCTACACCCACCTGGAAATCGAGGATCTGCAGGCCCAGGTCGTCGATCTGCCGGCGAACAACTGCCACATCGTCGGGGCACCCACGCCTCGGACGCGGGCGTGACCCGCGACCAGATGGCGGCCTACCTCGCGCGGGCGTTCACGTTGCCCATCTGAGTGCACAGGCGGGGCATCCAGCCGAGGGCATCGGAGAGGACCCGGCGAAGTCCAGTTGCATGGGCGGCGCCGCTCACACGGGAATGGCCTACATCATTCAGGCAGACGAGGAACAGGAGATATCGCATGATCTCCTCCAGCAGCTTGCCGCAGCGCTGGCCGAGTCGCCGGAGTTCACCTTCGCAGACGCGACCTACCGGATACACAGCTCCCACGGTATCCTGGCCATCCAGGGGACGGAGGAAGCCGCTCGCATCTCCCGGCGCTTTAACGACCTCGGCTTTCGCAGTTTCGTCGTGCAGGAGCTGCTCAGCCCGCCCAGGTCCCAGCACCTGAACCTGGAGAAGCCAGGGCTTGATGAGGAAGTGGGCCTCGCGGTCGCGGCCAGACTACACTTCGTGACCGAACGGACTGTCAGGGAGTTCAACGCGCGCCGATTCTCGATCGGGCTGGCTATCACGGGAATCCCTCGCCCCGGCGCTGCTATGGAGAAGAGGACCGTCGAGCATAGCGACACGCGCTTCTACCTCGATCTTCTTGCCCTAACCAAGCGCTGGCAGGCAAGAGCGGGATCGCCAGCGCCGATTCAGGCGCTGCTCGCCGATACCCCAATGCCAGACGCCTACCTCAGCAAGGGCGCGAAGATGCTGATGCAGGGCGACCACGATATCCCCACGTTCCAGAAGGACGAGGACTACGACAAGTACGTCACCTGGCTATGCCAACTGAGGTACGCGAAGCGCTGACCGGATTCCTGCATTACGGTACCGCCGGAACTCGAGAATCCCGAAGCAGAGCGGCCGCTCACAGGTCGCGGCGCGACTGCTGTCTGATAGGACCGGGACTTCAGGGCGGCGGAGCCCCCGGCTAGGTCCGGCGGGCAAGCCGGTTCCCGGCAGCACACTGGCGGTGCCGTGAGCGGTGGCCGCGCGACTGCCGGTGCCGGGTTCCTTCCAGCGGACTGCGAGGCTGCTCGCCACCTGGCGGCGCCTGCAAGCTGCGAAGCTGTCAGGAACGAACACCGGCCGCAATCCAAGCAGGGGAAGGTTGCCTTCCGCCGAACCGCGCTGCAGGCCGATCTGAGTTCCCCGTTGGTTCCGGCAAGGCGGGCGGACCCGCCACGATGGGACGCGGAGGGTTGCGATGAAGGCCTGTTCTTGGTTGCTCGTCGTCCCGGTTCTTTCCTGCTTCCTTGCCCGTCCGAGCGCTGCTGCTGAGACGTACTTCGAGGCTTGGCGGAGCCCTTTCGGGCTGCCTCGTGACGTCTCTGTCAATTCGGGCGACGGTACCGCGTGGGTGGCGGCAGGCGCCAGTGTAACGCACATCGCGCCTGATGGCACTGTACTAGGCCAGGCGAACGGTTTCTCATGGCCGTCGGACGTCTCCGTGAACGACAGCGATGGCTCCTGCTGGGTGGCCGATTACGGCAGCAACCAGGTAGTACACCTGGCGGCCAGCGTCATCGAGCTCTGGCGGGGCGGAGGTTTCGACGGGCCCTGGTCAGTGTGCGTGGACTCCAACGACGGTTCCTGTTGGGTCGCCGACGCCGACCACATAGTGCACCTGGCCTCCAATGGCGCCCAGTTGTGGCGCGGAGATGGATTCGCCGCACCTTCGTCAGTCTCAGTCAACCCCACCGACGGTTCCTGTTGGGTGGCCGATACTGACAACGGCCAGGTCGTTCACCTGGCGGCGAGTGGTCTGGAACTCTGGCGACAGGGGGGCTTCGTACTACCCACTTCCGTCTCCGTGAACCCTTCCGACGGCTCTTGCTGGGTCTCCGACTACGGGATGTTCACAATGACCGGATGGGTTGGGGCGGACGTGGTGCATCTCGCAGCAACCGGGGCCGAACTCTGGAGAGGAGGAAGCGTCAGTTCACCCCAGGGCGTGTCGGTCAACTCCAGCGATGGATCATGTTGGGTGGCCGACGCCGGACAGGTGTTTCATCTGGCTGCGAACGGCGCTCAGCTCTGGCGGGGAGCTGCCTTCGATGATCCCTGGGCGGTCTCGGTCAACGCGAATGACGGCTCCTGCTGGGTCGCTGACTACGCGGGCAATAGTGTTGCCCACCTGGGCGCGGACGGGTCGCCGCTCTGGCTGGGAATTGGCTTCAACCTTCCGAACGAGGTATCGGTGGACCCAAGTGACGGCTCCTGTTGGGTGGCCGACACCGGCAATCTCCAAGTCGCACACCTGGCAGCCGATGGGAGCGAAATCTGGCGCGAAGCCCCCTTCTACTATCCTCCGCTCTCCGTCTCCGTCAACTCCACCGACGGCTCTTGCTGGCTCGCCGATTCTCAGCAAGTACTGCATCTGTCCTCGTCGGCGTCCGAGCTCTGGCGAGGCAGCCCGCTCTATGCCCGCCGGTCTGTCTCGGCTAGTCCGGTCGATGGCTCGTGCTGGGTGGCCGAGTATGATCGCTATGTCCATGAAGGCGTGGTCCACCTGTCAGCCGACGGAACCGAGCTCGTCCGGGTGGCGGGACTCTCGCCCGTGGACGTCAGTGTCAATCCAGCCGATGGGTCCTGCTGGGTGGCTCAGGACGGTCCTGTGCCGGTAGCGCACCTCGCATCGAATGGCGCGGTACTCTGGCAAGCAGCTTCTGGGGGGACTGGCAGCTCTATCGCGGTAGACCCGACGGATGGATCCTGCTGGGTGATCATTTCTAACGCCAGCCAACTGGTTCACCTGGGCGCAGATGGGGCTGAGCTCTGGCTCGGATATGGCTTCCTCATGCCCTGGTGCGTTGACGTAGACCCGATTGATGGGTCATGTTGGTTCAGCTACGACACCAACCTCGTACACCTCGCTTCAGACGGCACGGAACTCTGGCGGGGAACTTTCGCCTTGATCCGTTCTGTCTCCGTCGACCCCAGCGATGGGTCGTGCTGGCTCGCCGACGCCGGCAATAACCAGGTGGTTCATCTGATCCGACTCACCTTCAGCGACGTGACTCCCACCTTCTGGGCCTACGACCAGATCGAGGCCTGCTTCGCGGCTGGGGTAGTCTCAGGCTATGATGACGGCCTCTACCGCCCCGACTGGCCTGTCACCCGCGATCAGATGGCGGTCTACATCGCCCGCGCGCTCGTTTCGCCATCGGGTGATGCGGCCATCCCCGACCCGACACCACCGCCCAGCTTCTCCGACGTGCCGCCCACCCACTGGGCCTACAGGCACATCGAGTACGCGGTCTCGCAGAACGTGGTCAAGGGCTACGACGATGGCACCTACCAGCCAGCAGTGACCGTGGACCGAGGCACGATGGCAGTCTATGTTGCCAGGGCGATGGTCGCGCCAGGTGGTGATGCCGCCATCCCCGATCCTGTACCGCCCGCCACCTTCGCCGATGTCGCCACCACCTTCTGGTCCTACAAGCAGGTCGAGTACTGCGTGAGCCAGGCGGTGGTCGCCGGCTACGGAGACGGCCTCTACCATCCCGAATACCCGGTGACCAGAGACCAGATGGCGGTGTATGTCGCGAGGGCGTTCCACCTTCCCATGTAGCCACACGCTCGCGCCCGGCCCTCTGGCGCCGCCGGCTGAAGGAGGGATGCGAAGACGGCATCAGCGGCATTGTCTGGGCCGTGTGCAAAGACCTAGCAGTATAGCGATCTGAGTTGCAGAATCACGCCGTCGGCTGCACCCCAAGCCGGCGGGCCGGGGCGGCCCTGCGACGCGGTGCCATATGGAGGGAACCATGATGCTTGGCTTGTTTCCTATCCTAGCGATCGGAGTCAACCTGCTCGCCAACCCCAGCTTCGACGAAGGTCTGGCGTATTGGGGGGTTTCGCAGTACAGCGGGGTGGTCATCGAGGCCGTCACCCTTGACGGCCGCACTGCCGCCCACATCGGCGTGCTTCCGGAGGCTCAGGTGAGCTGGCCGAACCTCTATCAGTGGATCGACGTCGCGCCGGGTGATGAGATAGCCGCCGAGGTGGACGCATCCAGAAGCAGTGTCAGCGACGGCGCCGGAGTCTACACTGCCGTTGAGTTCTGGGATGCGAGCTGGAACAGGATCAGCTTCACGCAGTCAGAGCAGGTGCTCGTCGATGGCGCGTGGGTGCGCCTGAAGGTGCGGGCGATCGCGCCGCCCGGCTCGGCGCAGGCGCGCTACTGCCTGCTGCTCAACGGCCACGGCGATGGCTACTTCGACGAAGCCACCCTCACCCGCACTCCCCGCGTCTCCGATCCTCCACAGGGACCGGTGACTCTCACGGTCACGGATAACGTCGTGTGCGACTCGCTCATCGGCATCGGCGCGGAGGACGATGGCTGGTTCTACAACCCGGAGAACATGGCCCATGGCATCACCGACCAGGACATCGCTCTCCGGGAGAGCCGCATTGCCTGGATGAACCCCGACTGGGTGCGGATGTTCATGTGGCACTACGACTGGTGCCCGAGCGGAGATTGGCAGACGTTGACGTTCGACAGCGAGAACATGCTGAGCCACTACCGGACCCTGGACCTCTACCAGCGGCTGGGCACGCGGGTGAACCTGACCGGGGTCGAGTGGGGGATGCCGGATGCCTATCGGGACGCGGACACCTTTGCGCATGCGGTCGGCGCGCTCTTCGAGTACCTGATCCACACCAGGGGCTACACCTGCATTGCGGACTGGACCCTGACGAACGAACCCAACCTGGGCTTCATATCGTCGGGCTACACCTTTGAAGACTACGTGCACCTTCAGCAGCTCGTCGAGGCGGAGTTCGCCCAGCGCGGCCTGGCCGTGAACGTCGTGACATCGGACGAGTCCAACAGTCCGACGTGGTTCGAGTGGGCGGCGACGGACGACGCGGCCTTCGCGGTGGCAGACCTCTATGCCTCTCACACCTACATGAAGGGGGACGACCGCCTGCTGGCCCCTTACTGGTATGACGACCACCTGTCCTTGCTCGCCTCGCGGAGCCCGAGGAAGCCTTTCACAGTGGCCGAGTTCGGGTTCCAGGACGAGCGGTCAGGCGTGTTCGCGAACCCGCTGATGGAGACCTACCCGTACGCAGTGTGGACCATCGCCTTTATCGCCGAGGGGCTGAACCGGGGCGTCGCCGGCTTCACCATCTGGGCCATGCACGAGGTCTACTACCCCGGGTCCGACGAGATCATGAATTACGCCCTGTGGGACTTCAAGGACGATGACTGGCGACCGCGGCCGGTATACCATGCGGTGGCCCAGCTGACGCGTCTGACCGAGTCTGGTCAGCCCGTCCGAGAGTGCGTCGCCTCCCATCCGGACTACGTCATCGGCGCCGTCGTCGGCGACACCCTCTTCTGGGCAAACCGCTCTGACCAGCCAGTGGAGGTGGAGGTCGTCGGCCTCGACGCCGCACACGTGCGGATCGTCACCGAGGCCACCCTCTTCGGCGACCGCGAGTGCGGGGTTGTGGAGCCCTTCGAGGGCCGGTTCACCGCGCCGCCGCAGAGCTTCGGGCACACCATGGGGCCGCCAGTGGCAGACTTCCTGGCCGACGTCACAAGCGGCAGCGCGCCGCTGGACGTCGCCTTCATTGACCTCTCCGCCGGTGACCCCGGCGAGAGACTGTGGAGCTTTGGGGACGGCGGGGCGTCAACACAGCGGGACCCGCTCCACCGCTACGAGAGGGCGGGGCTGTATTCAGTCAGCCTGACGTTCACGACCGCGGCCGGCTCAAGCACTGAGACCAAAGAAGACTATATGCTGGTGACCTTCCCCGACGCGCCACCCGGATTCTGGGCCTGCTGGGAGATCGTGGCCTGCGTGTCGGCGGGAATCGTGACCGGCTACGATGACGGTCTCTACCATCCCGACTGGGAAGTGACCCGCGACCAGATGGCCGTGTACATCGCCCGCGCACTGGGCGGCGGCGACAGCAACGTCCCCGAGTTCACGGGCACGCCGACCTTCCCCGATGTCCCCGATGGCTTCTGGGCGCTGAAGTATGTGGAGTACGCGGTGGACCAGAACGTCGTTGCGGGATACGATGATGGCAACTACCATCCGGAATACGAGGTAAGCCGGGACCAGATGGCAGTCTACGTCGCCCGCTCTATCGCCACGCCCAGGGGCGAAGCCGGCCTCGCCGACTACGTCCCCTCCGACCCGCGTAGCTTCCCTGACGTGCTTGATACATTCTGGGCATGGAAGCATATCGAATACTGCGTCGAGAACGGGGTCGTGCAGGGGTATGAGGACGGCCTCTACCATCCCGAGATCGTGGTGACCCGCGATCAGATGGCGGTGTATGTGGCGCGGGCGTTCGGCTTGCTGTGAGCTTGCCCGCGGGCAAAAAGGAGAGAATGATCGATGATGACCCCACGCGCGATGCCGCGCGTCCTCAATGACCGTCGGGACAAACGGGGTCCTGCAAATTGCTTTCAGGAGAGACGATCATGAGACTCAAACTCTTCCCCAACGTGCTGATCCTCACCCTCCTCCTCTGGCTGCTGGCACCTCCCGCCCTCGCCGCCATCACCGAGCGCGTCAGCGTCAGCTCTGCTGGCGCAGAGGGGAACGTCGGCGGCTTCTACCCCTCCATCAGCGCGGATGGCCGGTATGTGGCCTTCTGGTCCCCCGGCACCAACCTGGTGGAAGGCGACACCAACAGCTTCATTGACGTTTTTGTGCGCGACCGGCAGGCCGAAACCACCGAGCGTGTGAGCGTGAGCTCCGCGGGGGCACAAGGGAACTGGGACAGCGACTACGCCTCCATCAGCGCAGACGGCAGGTATGTGGCCTTCTGTTCCGGTGCCAGCAACCTGGTGGAAGGCGACACCAACGGAGCGGCGGACGTCTTCGTGCGCGACCGGGAGGCCGGGACCACCGAGCGCGTCAGCGTCAGCTCTGCGGGGGCCGAGGGGGACGGCGGCGGCTACTGGCCCGCCATCAGCGCCGACGGCAGGTATGTGGCCTTCTCGTCCGGTGCGACGAACCTGGTGGAAAGCGACACTAACGGAGTGGTGGACATCTTCGTGCGCG
>Ga0315291_10005039_pt1 | contig 16661 bp, 18 predicted proteins | sample YL17G12_20_MG_FD_203070 | JGI IMG/M metagenome (GOLD analysis project Ga0315291, IMG submission 203070) | Sediment microbial communities from Yellowstone Lake, YNP, Wyoming, USA - YL17G12_20 | ecosystem: Environmental > Aquatic > Freshwater > Lake > Sediment | place: USA: Wyoming | collected...
GTTCTATTTTTACCCCCTTTTCTCTACCTTTCTGATATTCTCTTACCTTTTATTACTTCTTTTTTTTAAAAAAAAAGAAAAAAGAAGAAGTACAGTAAGGAATCACAACATTCATATATTATATAATCAAACAATAAATAGGTTCCTTTAGGGAGGTAATAATATATTCCCCTATTATATAATGTCCCGCCCGAAACCAGCACAGCCCGTAGATGAAGAGGCAGATATTCTTTTATCAGAAGAAACCACTGCAGAAGAGAGCGACGATGAGATTCAGACAGTTGTGGTGTCAAAAAAAGTAGGACGACCGAAAGAACCCAAACCACCAAGCCTTTATAAAAAGTATCCGGATGAACCGCCGATTATCAAACCACCAAGAGAGAAAAAACCCGTTTCTCAAAATACTCTAGACGCATTACAGAGAGGAAGAGAAACAAGAGCCATCAATTTGGAAAAGAGAAGGGAATATGTCAATCAAATCAAAGACGAGATAAAGGTTGAGAAATCAAAGAAACTTGACAACCTGAAGGTGGTTGCAAAAAAAGAGATGGAACAAACAATTGTTAGAAAAGCAGTAGCCATAAAAAAGAAACAAATAAAAGCCCAAGCGGTATTAGAGGAAATATCTGATGATGAAACCCCCATTGAAGAGATAAGGAAAATCATAGCAAAGCCGAAGAAACCCGTTTCTCAACCACAACAAAGAGTTCCTCAACAACCGGTCTATCAACCACCTTCATTAATATTCTTTTGAACTAAATATTTAGGAATAAAGTCTATAGTATGTATATATGGAGGACACACCAAAAGCGTCTAACGAGTTCAACAAAGTTGTAGAAACGCAAGATATTTTCATAGACGATGGTCTATACAAACCTTTAGAACAATTTAAAGAAACCATCCCCGACCTTCCAGAGTTTGTCTATCACACCCTATATTTGAGGTACAACAGAAATATTCTTACGGAAGATGAAGTCAAAGCACAAGAACTCATATTAAGCAGGTTTAAGGAGAACACAAGAAGGGAGAATCAAATGCTTGAAAAACTCTTCTTGGATAACTCGGCTAATGTGATTGAATGTCAAGAAGAGCCCATTTAGAACATTATTTATATCTATACATATATAGATATGGATATTTACCAAGATTGTAGATTAGTGACTGTGAATAGCAATGATGCCTACCAAAAATTAAACGCAGATTATAATAGTGATATTGTATTCTCGTTTCCTAATGTAATCAAAGATGATAGAGATATTCTTCACACGACGGTTGGAGTCGTTTCAGCCGAAATACCGGTCTCTTGGTGGCTAATAGATAGTGACACTAACAAGATGGATTTCAGAGTGGGTTCAACAGACTTCCTACTTGTATTACCGTTTGGAAACTATAACGGGGATAATTTCCTTACTACCATGCAGGACGCATTTGAAGCCATCTTGATAGGACAAAATATCAAGTGTATAATCACTCTAGATTTGATTACCGGTAAATTGACTTTCAAGTTTGAAACAACCCAAACCGTTACATTCTTCTATAACAACCTCACAGATGGACTCTTTAGGATTTTGGGATTCACCGTAGGAAGCAATTATATCAGCACACAAATAGGAGTAAATATGACTATCATAGCACCTAATCCAATGAATATTTTAGGAATAAAACAAATCCGAGTTTGTTCTACCAATTTATCAACGGAAGGTAATTTCTCAAGTGGAGAATTGACAGCCAATACGATTTTATGTTGTATTCCTATTGATGTACCTGCATGGGCTCTTATAAATTATACGAACAAGAACAACTTGTTTAGCAAATTGAAATCCAAGAATGTGAATACTATTGATTTGCAACTCGTAGATGAACTTGGAAGATTCCTTCAAATGAACTCTATAAATTGGACTCTCACGATACAGTTCATTATTTATCGCCGATTTAGGAATAATCCACAAGGTTTAGCAATTTCAAGTATGAATGATAATTTACAAGATATAGAAAATGTATTGGAAGTCATTTCGGCACAATTACCGGATAAAAACGAAGAAGTCCAACAAGTCCAAGAACAACAATTCCAAAATCAGAATGACGAGAACATAAAATCTTTAGGCGACGAATTAGGTATGTTAGTATATGAATAGTAGGATTTCTTTTCTAATGTCATATTATAATAATGTCTATCGTTCCAAGTGAAGTTCAGTATGTCAAACCTGCCGAATTACCGCCATCTACCCGTTGTATTTCTTTGGTAAGCGTCCCGCAACAAGGACAAACCTTCTCGGAAGGCCAACAGATAACATTCCCATTACAGCAATACGGACACATCGTCCCTTCATCGTTGGTTGTTTCTTACACCATAGCCTACACGGCCGGAGCAGTGGCTAACGGTATCCTTGGTATCCCAGCCTATGCTCCTATCTCTCGTTTAGATGTCGCTATTAACTCAACTACAGTTGAATCAATTTCCAACTACGGAGCATTATGTACTATGCTTGTCAATGCTAAGATGACACCAGCCCAAAAATTGGGTCTTTCCAAGCCATTTGGACTTACCTGCGGTTCTGGAACTGCTACTCTTCAGAACACTGACTCTTTCACAGGAGTCCTTTCCGCAACAAACACTTTGAGAGTATCAGCCCCTCTTGGTTGCATATATTCCTCTGCCGAGAAATATTTCCCTCTCTCTATGGGCGACCACAGAATCACTCTTACAATTGATTCTCTTGCTAACTTCACATATGGAACTTCTCTCACATCATTTAGCATCACAAACGTCCAACTCAACTATGATATTATTACATTTGACGAGGCAACCGAGAGAGCCCTTTTGGGACAGGCCGATGGTGCTGGTGACATCTATTTGAAATCCCAATCTTACCAAATCTCATCTGCCCCTGTTGCTTCCGGTTTCAGTGGTTATTTGGAACAGCCCTTTGCATGTTCTCTTACCAGCATCAAGTCTTTGTTCTCTCTTTTTACATCTGCTGTCGGTAACCGCAACTTTGCGTCTTATGATATCACAGCAGGTGCGGGACAAATCTCTTGGACTGTGGCCGGTAAGAACTACCCTGAAACGGCTATTGATATGCTTAACAGACCTCAATACGCTACTATTGAGTTTCTTTCTGCTATCTACGGAACCAAAGACCCTATTATGGGAGTCCATACTTCTATGTCGGGAGCGAACTGGTCGGCAGTTGATGCCGACCCAGCCGATGATTCTAAAATCAATCACGCAAAATCCTATTTCGGCTGTAATGTTGAGAGGCTCTCTGGTGGCTCTAACTCGGTGATGCTTTCAGGTGTTTCATCTTTGAACTCAAATGTTACACTCAAACTCCAAGTCAATACCGCTACTCTTGCTCTTCTCAACTCTATGCTTATCATCAACCACGACCTTATCATCAAGTTTAACCCAAGTATGAGGCAAATAACCGTCCTTAAATAAGTATCCAAATAAATAAAATATCATATTAATATAAAATAAATATGATAGAACTGAAGAAGCACGATAAACCCCATTTAGAAATATGTAAGATGGGCTGTGATACTCAACTACATGCAAAATTAGATAAATACGAATTAACTAAAACGGCATTTCAAAAACACAAGACGACTGCAATCATAGGCACACCCGGGCAAGGTAAATCAAGTATGATATATGCGTGGTTCAAATCAAAGAATTGCCTGAAGAAATGTTTCACAAAGGTGTTTTATATTGCCCCTGTCGCCAGTATGGCGTCAATGGAAGACAATATTTTCGCAACACTACCAAAGGAACAAATCTTCCACGAAATCAACGGTGAAGTATTAGATGAGATAATTGAGTATTGTAAGAACTCAGACCCCGATGAAAAGATATGTATTATAATAGACGATATGGCGAGTCAATTAAAACAGCACGAAGTCCAAGTAAGACTCAAACAGATAGCGATGAATAAAAGACATTACCATATTTACCAGACCTTTATCCTATCTCAAACTTGGAAGTCTGTTCCTTTAGAAGTAAGAAGGTTGTATGATAATATTTTCTTATTCAAAGTAGGAGCGAATGACTTGGCTAATATATTTGATGAATCACTTCAATCCTATAAACATTTAGCGATGGAGATTCAAGAGATTGTATTCAATAAGAAGTATGAGTATCTATTTATATCTTTATCTGAAAATAGACTGTTTAAAGGTTGGGACGAATTAATCCTCAATGATAAATAAAATATCTATAGAAATACTATATGAAGAACCCATTTGCTAAAGTTGGAAACTTTTTCAAGAAGACAGCGAGAACCATTGGTAGTGGTGCAAAATCTTTTTTCACAAAGACCGTCCCAGACATTGCTAGAGGATTACCAGCAGTCGCTGGAAGCGTAGCCCGAGGAGCGGGTATAGCGGGTGATATGATAAAAAGGGTGTCAGCACCTTTGGCTAAATATGCACCAATACTAGGCACAGTAGCCACCCTTTTAGCCCCTGAATTAGCCGTCCCAATAATGGGAGCGGTGGCTGGTGCTAAAGGTTTGGATTTCGGAGCAGGAGCATTACAAGATGTTTCAAAAGGTAAATACAAGAACGCTTTAGAGAAAAGTCAAGCAGGGTACGCCCAAGGACAAACCGCCCAGAAAAGTTTCGGTATGATGTAATGAATAAATAATATGTTATTATATATTATATGTCCTATACAATCGTTTTATTGTCATCTCAAGGAGAGAAAAATGTAGGAACAAACACAACCGATTTAGATTTCTTTGTCAATTGGGCTTGTCTTCCAAACGACCACGATTACAAATTGACCTTCAGATTTACGAGCCGTCTTGCTGGAGCACTCACAGCCAACTCTCAGTTCCTTGTAAAATTAGTCCAATTAGGCACAGAGAGAAATGCCTATTTTGGAAGTGACCCAACCAAGACCGGACATTTCGCAAGTAGCGAAGTGATTGGTATTATCAATTCTCAAACCATAGATACGAGTCATTATTTAAACGCCAACTGGAGTGATAACCCTTCGGTATATGTGAAAGGAAGACCAAACAACAACCAACTCAGGGTTCAAATAACCGATTTTGATGGAACCACTTTATACGCCAATACCACTATGGTATGGAGTCTAATCCTTCATTTTGAGGAGTGTCCTAAAAAATATTAATAATATATATATGAAGTATATATGGCTTATAGGTCTATTTTTAAAGAAGACCATCGTATCGCAACCAATAAAGGAATATTTCAAAGACCAACACCAACCCCAACACCAACACCAACACTACCCAAACCACAAGAACCAACCGAAGATAAACCCGAAATTAATTTCCATCACATTCTAAAAGCAGGTTATGGAACTGTAAAAGACCAGCAGGATTTCGCATCTAAAAATGGATTGACGCTTGATAAGAATAGTAATGACAACCATCAGATATATTTTCACGAACCATCAAAGAGTTTATATATGAATGTAACTGGTACTCACAATTTAGCAGATGTAAAAACCGATGCCCGATTAATGTTGGGTGGTCTGGAGAAGACAGACCGGTTCAAAGAGGCACAGAAGGCACTTGATAAAGCTAAGGCGGATTACCAACCAGCGACTACAAGTTTGACAGCCCATTCTCTTGGAGCAAGTATAATTACTAAATTGAAGAACACAGGTGGAGATAAAGTAACAGGTCTAGACCCAGCCGTTACATTAGGTCAAAGGTTCAATAAGAACCACAATTTATATAGGTCAAGTGGTGATGTCGCTTCAGCACTCGGAGCAGGTAATAAGAATATAGAAACCATTAAAGGTAAGCAGTCGTTAATTACCGGAACAGTTAGAAGTGCTTTGGACGCACACGGAATTGATAATATCAAAGATAAAAATATTATGGTATAGTATATGGATACCCCAACTATGTTTAAGAAGCCACCAGCAGGTTTAGAGAGTTTTTTCAAGAAGGGAATGATAGGCGGAGCAACATCCGATTCCAGATTTTTTAGAGGTAACAAGACGAATCCTCAAAGGGATGTCATACAGAGATATAAACGATAAGATAATATTTTAATCTAATATAATATTATATGGCGGGTATTGAAATTAAGAAGAATAAGAAGTTGAAACAAAAGCAGAAACAAAAACAATCTCAAAATGTCAAGCAGTCAGTTGTAGTAAGAATTGAGAATCCTAAATCAAAGCCAAGAAGAAGGAAAGCGGTAAGCAAACCAAGAGCAAGGGAATCTGTTGTTGAACCAGCGGTCGGGGTCAGATATATGCAATCGGCAAACTACTACCCAACACCAATGGAAAGACCTCAACCGGTTGGGCTACCGGTAGGGCTACCGGTAGCCCAACCTATAGCACAAAAAGAAACACTAGGAGGGTTCTATGAGAGAGGACTGAATGAAGAGTTTATGAAAAGACTTATGTATGAACCAAAAGAAAGAAGCGAACGAGCATTTATGGGAGCACCCATCCCACAAGGACGAATGTTTGGAGAAGGAAGCGAAGACCAGCAACAAGAAGATATAGACAACCAGTTTGGAGAACCCGAACCGGTAGTCCAAGGTGGAGCAGTAGAAAGCCCACAAAGACGGGAGTATAGACCAAGAAACAACCCCATATTAACAAAAGCCCAAAAGATAAAACTATTAAGACAAGCAACGGGACGAACAAAGGCGGACTTGGAAAAGTTAGACCATACAGAGATAGTTGATTTACTGAATAGTTATAACATCTCATTACTTAAAGAAGACCACCCCGATTTATAAAACACATACTAATATATATGTCATCCTCGTGGATGGAAACTTACAATGATATATTCTTTATCAGTATAGGAACAACAGTATTCATATTTTTAGGAACACTTGTCAAGTATGCGTTCCGGTCTAAATGTAGTGATATATCATTATTCTGGGGTTGTATCAAAATACATCGTGCGGTTGAATTAGAGATGGATTCTAATGATGATGAAGAACAATCCAAAAAGGAAAGTCCAAAAGGAGGAGCAAAAGAAAACGCTAATGCTTAACGTATTCTAAAGCCTCTGCTACACTATGACCCATTTCCTTAGCGGTCTTTTGTAGTTCAGCCAACTTTGGTATATCTTTGAGCGTGTCACTCAAATATATATGGCGTAATAATGATGTGCTTACCTTACCGTCAAAGATGGCGTTGAGATGCTGATTGAGTTTAACATTATTCATCTTATTGCCCTTCATATCGTTTAGAAGGTAATCGTGTGGATTCAATTTAATGTATTTGGTAAGAATGGTTTTCAAATCCTTCGGAATGGGAACTCGTTGTTCGCCATAAAATCTACCGGTCTTGTACTTGTTGAAAACGAAATCACCCTTGTCAATGTAGTTCTCTTTGGTCTTATCAATATCACCACGAATCCGCATTTCAGTCCAGTCGGTTGAACGCCTCGGAGGCATAAACTTACCACAGGTCACGCAGAGGATAATGAAGTTCTGCAACTTCTTGTAATCGTTTTTATCTAATGGGTCTTTTGAGTTCAGAAGATTCTTCACCTTATTAAACATCACATTATAGATTGCATTGATGTCGTCCATTGTCTTCCAGTTCTCTTCTTGAGATTCGGACTTGGTTTGTGTATCTATGTATGTCTGATAAGTCTTACCATCGTCCATCATAGCCTTCTTGTATTTCTCATTATGCTTATCATCACAAATAGCGATGATGGATGCATAGGTAGTCTTGCGACTCTTCGGGTCTTTATCATTGAGTAGTTTGATAACATCATCTTGATTATTGAACCAAGAAATATTCATAGGAGAATCCTTCTCGTGGTGTTTGTAATACAAACTTTTCAAAAGGCTGACATAAGTCTTGATTGTGGATTCGCTAATGTTAGGTTTCTTCTCTCTGATTTTGTCGGCGAGTTCCTTCATATAATATAGTCTGAGATATATTTATCCTAAAGGTAAATATATATTTATCTACATTAACCAGAACATTAAGATTGAACTATATATATATACAATTAACTATATATTAAGATTAATGTATATATTTAATGCTTAATAATGACTTAAAGACTATATTTAAATATTTTAATTAATATTTTAACCATATATTAACCATTAAATAAGAAGATTAAGATTAATATATAGTTAATGAATGGTTTATTAATAGTAATCTTAATGTTGTGGTTAATCATGCAATCCTTATAGCACCGAATTGTGTAAATCCTGAACCTACTAGAGTTGTAAGAGTTAATACACTTGAAGCCAATAAATCATATGTGGTTGATGCTGTTATGATTTCAATAACAGTTATGTTGATAAGTGTCCTTCCATTTGTTAGAGTTGATGTTTGAGCGTTTTTAAAATCGTTCCCCGATTTTTGTATAGAAACCTGAACGGTTGTAGCACCCCCCGATGTTGCGTTGATAGATATGGAACAATTCAAAAGCCAAACCCCTGCTGTTAAAGTCATAGTTCCCCTATTTACTAATACAGTTGTCAAATATCCCGCTGTTGTTACTGATGCTATTACACTATATCCTAACTGTCCTACTGTTGGTGCGACAAATGTGGTTGGTAAAACTAATGCGGTTGTTATAGATGGATTTGACATTACTGGGTTAGATAAAACCCCTGATGTGATTATAGGTGTATTGATAACTGGTGATGTCAATATTTTGTTTGTGAGCGTTTGAAATGCTGTAGTTAAAACCATCTCGCCACCAGCATCCGGTAGAGTGATGCTATTCAACTTATTATATGTTACATCTTCCGTATTATAAAATGATGTTGTAACTGGAGAATATACAGTTCCGGTTGCTTTCGGAATCATATCATAGGTTTTTGCCTTTTTTATTGCGAATGTTGTTGTCCCTTCTCTTCTTGAATAATTAGTAGTTGGATATAGGTTCAAAGTTTTTGGAACTATAAAATCCAAAGTTGAAGCACCGTATTGTGATATTGTTGTATTCTTATATAGACTCACATTATAAGGTGTATATGTGCTGAATGAATTAGTTGAAAAGATTTTAATACCGGTATATTGTGGGTCAAAGAACCTAACTGTTGTTCCTGCCGTATAATTTATTGATGCTGAAAGCGTGATTGTTCCTGCTGAACTATTTTTGGATATAACAGTAAGAGATGTTCTATTATCAACAGGAGTATTTCCAAAGCCGTAAAATTGACCTATATTAGGAAACGGGAAAGGACGACCAGTTCCGGAAGAAGGAAATTGTACTACTGTGATTGTCCCTGTTGCGTTTGTTGGTGTTCCCGAACAAGTAACAGGTGTATCAGGAAGTCCAGATACTAAGTCAAATCTCTGTATTCTTTTTGCTGACCCACTTTCAAGATTGTAAGCAGTTGCTATTTTTCCATCATAAATAGTACCCGTAGTTGGAGCAAATATAATTGTCACATCGGGTATCGTAAAGGCTGATACTACGGCTGTGAAGGCAATATATACCCAGTTATCATAAAACATACATGTGAAATCTGATGAAAGAAGATTATTCGCCACTGTTGGTGCTGTTGTTTGATATGTCAAAGCATTTGTCCTTGTGGGTTGGGCTGTGCTTATCCTAATGACACTTGCTTCAGGCATTCCTGTTCCAATCACAAAATCCCCTACTGTTAATGTTGAACCTGTATATACCAAATAATAAGTTCCTATTATTAAATAGACCGCACCTTTGTTTGTGGTAGGTGTTGTTCCCGTTGTTTGAGATACTGACAAAGTAGCATATTGAGATACGGTTGATGATACTGATGTTCCTTCAATTATTCCACTTCCTTCAACAAATAAACCGACTGTTGGTGTCGTTGTGAATACCGCCTTATTCAAAGATGGAGTAATATACAATTGAAGTGTTGTTGGGTTTGATGTTCCCATATCGCCACTTGAAATGGTATATGTTTGAGTAGTCCCTACTCTATTGGTTAAAAATGTAGCACATTTTACAAGAGTCGTAGCATTTGTGGAGTTAAACATAGTTCCAGCGGAGAATACTACCCCTGATGGTAATACCATTTCGGTGCTTGACCTTAAATATCCGTTTTGCGTTGTTGTTATAGCCGTCGTTGTTGTTAATGTTGCTGTGGGAACTATGACACTGGATTCCGCCGATGTATTTACCGGTGTTGCTGATATATATGCATTATTCAAAGATATGGCTGATGTTCCCGATAGTGAAGTCGGATATATAATTTGACCTATAGCAAGAGAACCTATTTGACCTTTATTAACCATAATTTTGGTTGTTGAATCAAAGTAGCAATAACAATTGAATACTGTAAATCCAGACCCAACAGCAGTATATAATTTTAAATCACTAATGGATGAAGTAATCACATTTGACGCTACAGTTAATATTGAATTACTTGACATATCAGTATCAAATGCCGATGAGGTTGAGCCATTGAAAAATTGACCTACTGCTGGTGTGCCTACGACGGTCGTATTGTATAATATCTTGTTTGAATGTGTTGGAACACCTTGAACTGAAACGCTTGATACGGCTGATGTTGAAGCAGTTGTTAATAAGTATTCTCTCTTTGGTAGGATAGCAGACACTCTTGAAATACCATTTGCGTTTGACCCGCCACCCGTAATAAATGTTAATGTCGTTATTAGTGGTGATGATGTTATTGTTGTACCAAAATAAAATGTTGGCGATGTCCCAAAAATGAATCCCGCTACTGTTGTTACTGGTGGAATAGGAGGGGCGTTCATACCCACACTCAGCGTATTATTTGAGGGTGCTGATAAAATATATGTAGTTCCTATGGTAGTTATATCAGTTCCAAAAACATAGTCATATTGACTGATTCCGGAAATGTTTTCTAATTTGAGTTCTGTTGGGCTATTTACATAGCCTACCAGATTTGAGATGTCTAATTCTTGGACTACTAATGGTTGGGTTGTTACTGTAACCGTTCTTGTTCCTGTATTTATTGCCGAACAGGTTGTTCCTAACAAAGCACCCGTTCCAAGTGTGACAGGTTCTATAAAATAATTACTCGGTGGTGATGGAACGCTTGGACTGAAACTACTATAGAAGATGGTTGTTGGGCTGTCTATAATACCCGTGAATGTTGAATTGGATATTTTTGACGCAATTGCTTTTCTAGATTTCATAGTATAGACGAACCCGTTCGTTGGGTCTTGTGAGAATATATATGATGGTATTACAGTTGGGTTGTTTGTGAATCCATTTATTTCTATAAACTTGTTGAGATATGTATTTGACGAAATATCGCTTACTATTGTTGATGTTGATTGTCCTGATATAATTAAAGCACCTGTTTGAATATAATAATTACCTACTATACCGGTTTGTGGTATGATTGCTGTTGTTGTCACCTTTGCATAATCCGTATTGAATAATGTATTTACATAAGGGTCATTTGCGGTTGTCTGACTTGACCTTATTCCTTTACCTAATACGGTTGGCGAAAATGTATTATAGAAAAATATTTCAGTAGTATTTGAGTTATACCCATCTCGGGTTAAAAATGGAGTTGCTATTGGTAAATTACTTGCAGGTGTGAATGATATGATTTTATTGACCGTATCTATTGATGCTATTTCATTCCCATTTTGTCCGGATGGAATACCTAATGTGTTTGAACTTACAAAATCGCCTACACTTGGGAATATGACGCTGTCAAATGAGAATAACGATTGATATGCTAACTGGTTTGAGGAATATACAAATGAACCGAGTGATTTACCTGTTGGGTCGGGTTTTATTATTTCACCATCAAAATAAATATCCCCATTACAGATTATATCGTTTGTAGTTACCGTATTCAAAATGGTGTTATTTATGACTGTTAGATTACCTATAGTTGTGTCCCCTAATATGGTATTGCCTGTGACTGTAAGTTCGCCTATAGTTGTGTTCCCTGTTATAGTATTTCCTGTGACTGTTAGGCTTCCTATAGTTGTATTACCTAATATGGTATTTCCTGTGAAAGTATTATTACCTGTTATGGTTTGGTCTATATCGTCCAATAAGAAATCACCTGTCGTTGTATATACGATTTGATTGTTTGGGAATCGGATTGTGTTATTGAAATGATAATCCCCCGTTACTGTTTCATTTACATTATTGACTAACAAGTAGCCTGTTCCTGTTGTAATATTTTGATTATTCGGTAATGTTATATTCGTTGTGAAATCCCAAGTTCCACCTATATTAGCATTCGCATTTTCAGTCAAGAAATTACCACTGGCGGGTGTTATTGTCTGGTTATTGGGGAATTGTACTTCTGTTGTGAAATCCCAAGTTCCGGTGACAACAGCATTACCATTTTCCAAAAGGAAATTACCACTGGCGGGTGTTATTGTCTGGTTGTTTGGGAATTGAACCTCTGTTGTGAAATCCCAAGTGCCTGTCACTACAGCGTTAGCATTTTCCAAAAGGAAATTACCACTGGCGGGTGTTATTGTCTGGTTGTTTGGGAATTGAACCTCTGTTGTGAAATCCCAATTACCTGTCACGGTTACATTATCCGTGCTTGTTAGAAATGATGTTGCGGAATTAATTACTTGACCCGATGGTAGTGTCAAAGTTGTATCTACTATTATGTCTGTTGCTTCCAAAGTATTATCTATAACGGTTGTATTAGTAGCATTCTCATAATGGATTGCTTGAGTATCATATCCTATTTGGGCTAAACTGTACTGACCGTCTGTCACATTGAAAATACCATTCATAGTTCTAGCCTGATAATATGGATTCCCATTAGTGCTTGTCATTTATATTATAACAGGATATTTTTATTATTTGATTTTCTAATTAATTACTTTTGAACTAAATAATATCTTTAGGAAATATATATGAGTATTAATATTGAAGAGATTGATAACTGCCGTTGCTTTGTTTGTGATAAACCTTTCTTACACCAAAAGAGGTATAGTCCTCACGAGAAAGGCATTAAAATTGTTGAGTTAGTAATGGCTCACGCTGGATGTCGGAATATGCAAACCCAGATAGAAACCTTGAAGAGTAATATTGAGAATGCTACGGTCTTGAAAAAGGGTCATTCTGCCGATGTTAGAGAGATTACGAAATATATAAAAGAAGCCAAGGTTGAAATCACCGACCTTGAATATAAAATGTTTATGAGAAAATACTCTGCCTGATTATATATATATGTACTCTATTTATAATCGTTCTTTGGAACAAGCCAAATTGTTAGGGGTTGATATTAAACCTTCTACTAAGAAGGGTAAGAAGATTGATGTCTTTAAAGGTGGTAATAAAGTCGCTTCTATTGGTGCGCTCGGATATAAGGACTATCCTAGTTATTTAGAAACTGATAGAAAAATTGCTGATGAAAGAAGGAGGCTATATAAAATTAGACACCAAGCAGACCGGTTGAAAAAAGGCACTGCTGGATTTTATGCGAGTCGTATTCTCTGGAATTAGATAAAATTGAAAGGATTTAGAAAAATCTTATCATTATATATAGAAAACCGATGCCTTACTCTGAAGCACAAAAGAGAGCCACATACCGCTGGATGAGTGCTAATGTTGAAAAAATTAGAGAAATTAGAAACCGTGCAACGGCTACTTATTATTTAAATAATTCTGTAGAACTCAATAAAAAATCTATGGAGAAATATTATTTGAAAAAAGAGATGAAAACTTTTCTCAAAATCCTTCTTTGAGGATTTATTTAGGCGTTTTATACAATTTCCATAATTGTATAAAATTGAAAGGATTTAGAGAATTAATGTCTTCTATAATTATATACAAGATGAGTATTTTGACTTATGTTGATAGCCTTTGTTGGAAGAGTTCCAAACCATTCCTTACTGCTTCTGCTGACGATTTTATTGAGATTATTACTAATCAAAAGACCATATATGAAGTCACTAATAATACTTTTACTAAATTGTATTTTGATATTGACTGCGAAATCCCTATAGATGAATATGATGAAGATACTATTACTCGTGTTGAAAAAAAATCAAAAGAATATTTGTTCTCTGCTTTACACGCACATACAGGAGTAGAACCTAATATTGCTATGGCTACATCTCACGGTAAGGAATATAAAAAATCTAAAGAAGATGGTTCTTGGATTTCAAAATATTCCATCCGGTATTTTGTATCTAATATGAAGGCTACTAAAGCCAGTCTTCTCAATTTTGTAAAAAATACTAATAAGGTTGTTTTGGTTGAATTAGAAGACCGTAGTTTCAGTTCTACTTGGATATATGAATATATTACACCTGAGAGTGTTAAAAATGAACTATTTGATACATCTATTTATGACCCAAATAGAAAAATGCGTTGCGTTAATTCATCAAAGCCAAATGAAAATAGACCGTTGATATTGAGAGAAGGTACTATTGAGAATACAGTTATAAATGGTTTTTATGATGAGGATTGTATTGAAATGGTTTTTGAAGAAGAAGAAAAACCTGCATCTTCAAGAACCATTAAAGGTTCTGAAACAATAGAAAAATTGGATACTTTGATAAAACTTGCTGAATGCTGGACGGCAAACAGGATTAATAGTTCTCACGACTGGTTCAGATTAGGCTGGGGTATTGCGAACACTTTCGGAAAATCCAAAGAAGTTGAAGATATATTCATCAATCTAAATGACCGTGTTCCATCAAGAAAATCCAAACAAGAAAAAGCATCGGCTCGTGAATGGTTTCAAGATAAATGTGAAATACGAAATGATGATGACGCTATAGGAATCGGGTCTTTGAAAAAATGGGCTAAAGAGGATAATGAAGCGTTATACAAAGAATTATTTAAAAAGGTTGTTGTTGTGGGTTCGTTTGATAATCAAATAGAAAAACTTATGGAAAAAGAGTTCTCAACTGGTATTTTTGCAGAGTTTTTTAGAAATGTTTATAGCGATAAGTTTATAGCAGTTGATGGTGTCATATATAATTATACTGGTGTGTATTGGAAACGAGATGATAATAAGAATCTGATTACTCATAGGTTTCTATCAAATGAAGTCTATCCGATTCTTGAAAAGTTCTGCATGGGTAAAATATTTGATATCCAACAACAAATAGAAGAGAAGAAGATTGAATTATCTGGATTAAACACAAAAGAAAATGGTGATGAAATATTTTCCATTAAAGGAGAGATTTTTGAATTAGAAAAAGAACAGAAAAATATTCAAGTCAAGTTCAAATGTTTCAATCGTATAAACGAACATACCTCAAGGAAGGCAATCATAGATGATATTATAGTTTATATCAATCAAATGGTTGAATTAGATAAAAATCCTTACTTGTTTGCGTTTGAGAATAAAGTGTTTGATTTGAAAACAAGTTCATTTATACCATCTAATCCTGAAGATTATTTGACTCTTTCTTGTGGATATGATTATGATGATAAATATAAGTTAGAAGAAAATAAAAAAGAACTTTTCGCTATAATAGACCAAATATTCCCAAATAAAGATGTTAGAGATTTTCATTTAGAATGTCTTTCTACGGGTCTTTTCGGGCAACAAGTAGAACATCTTTTTGTTAATACTGGAGCAGGTGGAAATGGTAAATCTCTTCTAAATAGTTTTGCAATGGCTACCTTTGGAACATACGGTTATAAATTGCCTTCATCGGCTTTGTTATCTGAAATCAAACAAGGTGCTAATCCACAGATGGCGCACCTTCATAAAAAACGCTTTATATTGACTCAAGAACCGGATTGTAATAAGCGTATGAATGCCTCTACTATGAAGGAACTTACGGGTGATAAGACTTTGAATGTTAGAGATAATTATTCAAGTGTTTGTAATACTATATTACATAATTCTACCTTTTTAGAGGCAAATGAGTTGCCTTTATTAACGGAAATAAATGATGCTATCACTCGGAGAATCAGAACTATACCTTTCGTTTCTTCTTTTGTAGATAAAGAGAGATATGATTCGCTACTCTTCAAAACAAATGTATTTATTGGGAAGAGTTGCTATAAGAGTAATAAGTTCCAATCACAAATCAAACAGGCTTTATTTCATATACTTGCTGACTATTTCAAAATATATATGAAAAATAACAATTGTATTTCCCCTATGCCCCCCTTGTGTTATGAAGCAGGAAAGAAATACTTTATGATGAGCGATGACTTCATAAATTGGTTTAATGAGAACTATGAAAAAGATGAATCTTCTTATGTCTTTGTGTGTGAGGTTTTTGATAATTATAAAATATCTTCTGCTTATTCAAATCTTTCTAAAAATGATAAACGAAAACAAACCAAAGCCAATTTTGATGAGAATATTCAAAAGAATATGTTTTTGAAATCCTCTTATAAACCGAGAGATGCTTATTTCAATACACAAATGTTGAAAAAGCCTTTCCTATGTGGGTATAAAAAAATACAAGATGACCCGCCAGTCTTGCCCGAAAAATAATTTCCCAAAATAATATGTATTTTTAATTTATATATTATTTCTATAATTATGGAAAGAATCAACATCCCAAATATCCCATTCTGTGCCCTGATTCCATAAACTATTTTTGAGATTCATTTTTCTGTCCTTCTTTTTTTTTTTCAAAAATACTTTATGGAATCAGGGCATAGAATGGGATATTTGGGATGTTCTCTTTTTACCCCCTTTTCTCTACCTTTCTGATATTCTCTTACCTTTTATTACTTCTTTTTTTTAAAAAAAAAGAAAAAAGAAGAAGTACAGTAAGGAATCACAACATTCAT
>Ga0315291_10005040_pt1 | contig 16658 bp, 16 predicted proteins | sample YL17G12_20_MG_FD_203070 | JGI IMG/M metagenome (GOLD analysis project Ga0315291, IMG submission 203070) | Sediment microbial communities from Yellowstone Lake, YNP, Wyoming, USA - YL17G12_20 | ecosystem: Environmental > Aquatic > Freshwater > Lake > Sediment | place: USA: Wyoming | collected...
CTTTTTTGGTCTTACTGTGATTTCCGGGCTGATCATAGCCCAGCAATATCTTTTCCGTTTCCTTGCGGGGGTCGTCTTAATCCTTATCGGCATACGGGTTTTCCTGTCTGTCCCCTCAGCCATCAGCGCAAAGACCGAGCATGAGACGTATCTGAAGGATTACCTTTCAATGGCTGCCCTTGCAATTGCAAATCCGCTGACCCTTGTCTTCTTTTTGGTAATTTTGCCTGGATATGGTGTTGTGATCCACGGGACTTCTTTTCTGTCTGCAGCGGAATTTGTTGCAGGAGTTTTTTTTGGTTCCACAGTATGGTGGGTCGTGCTCTGTGGGTCCATTGGATCTGTTCGTTCCCGCCTCAGCGGTGAAAACCTTGGACGGATCAACCGTGTATCCGGACTGCTTATTTCCTGTTTTGGGGCAGGTGTGCTTATCCTTCTCGTTTTAACAATGGGGCTGCTTGAGTGAACAACTATTCTTCGTGTAGTCCCCTGCCGTGGGAAGGAAATCCTGCGTGAGCTTACATCATCCGGGAAAAAAACATATTTCTCTCAGACCAGCCGTCATTTGCTGTTCCGGCATACCGGGGCTTATAGTTGAAGGGAATAATTTTATTTTCCCGTACGCCAAAAATTGAGCACCTGATAGTATGGATCACGATTTGAGAAAAAAGAGGAGAGCTTGTACTGACAGATAAGAAACGGGGATCACCTCCGGGTGATGAGATCATCAGGGTAAAACTGCCCCAGAAACGAAACCGGGAACTATTCGGGATTGCTGAACTGATGATGGGTGCAAACCATATCCGGGTCCGCGGTTTTGATGGCGTGACAAGGATGGGGAGAATCAAGGGAAAGATCAAAAAGAAAGTCTGGATCCGTGAAGGGGATATTCTTATCATCATTCCCTGGAACTTCCAGGATGAAAAATGTGATATCGTCTACCGCTACACCGGCCCGCAAGTCGAGTGGCTCCGGCGTAATAAGTACCTGTGAAAATAGTCATTTCATTTGATTTTTTAAACTTCCTGATATCCCCGTTTCTCGAGCGACTTGTCGTTTTGAATCGTAGAGTTCATATAAATCCACCATCTGGCGTATGTCGGTCATGTTCTTCACCACACGTCCCACCACGTTCGATCTTTTTATTTGGTGGAACTTGTCTTCAAGAGGATCAAAATTGGATTAGCGTTTTCCCGTTTAGTGGATCAAAATTGGATTGGCGAAAACAAATGTTCCCCTATTCCTCCTATTCAACCCCGATCCCGGCAAATGCCTCCTCAAACCGATCAGCTCGCGTGCCAACAGAGAACATTGCCAGAGAAAATGTCGGTCCCGACGTATTCCCCTGCGGCCCCACAAACCAGATCCTCGGAGAAAAACACACACCCGACACGACAAAGCTGTCCGCGTCTTCCACGCGGCGGTCTCGGTCGTCGATTTCCACACACCGATCGCTCATTAATAATGGACTATTATGATTAAACGCAGGAATCGATACGGCCTAAAAGAAGAAGCCCAGCTATGTTTGGTAGCAATAGCCCGTTTCGGGTTTCTACAAGACGTAGTGCTTTTACCATCTCTTCATTCGACAAATCAAGGAGACTGGAATCGCCCCGTAATTTAATAATTCCCTGCCGCCCCTGCTCGAATGCAAGATGGTTAAAATCTTCAAAAGCTTGCATTAAGAAAATCTGATCGGGAATTCCTTTTTAACGACTTCACACCCCTTATGCCCCTTTGGTGCCCCTTTTAAAATATATGAGTCCCTTTTCCGGTCTTCCCAACCCGGGAAATAACCTGGCGTTCTTTGAGATCGTTGAGATCTTTAGTAGCCTGCCTTTTTTTTGGAAGCAAGGATCTGGAATTCAGAATTGGTAATTTTTCCATGTTCCCTGATATATGCAACAGCTTGTATCTGACGGTTATTCAAACCCTGCTGCCCCAGATACTCCTCATTGAAAATATCTTTCCTGAATACTACTGAAAAATCCTGATCCTTCTGAAATACCGGTTCGGGGAGCCCTGCTTCTGCACAGGCAGTTCGGATCTTCTGGATGCCGCTCCCCCACCATTCGATCCTTGCAATGTCATAAAAAATCTGGGCAATCCCCTTGTTTCGCAAAACTGATGAATGTGGTGCAAACAATTCGGGCAGCGTGATGCCGGAAGCCAACCGTCCCGGGCTCCATACTTTCAGGGAATCCTCCATGATACGGATCTCAACTGAAGAGCTGATCGTATAGTCGCGGTGACAGACAGCATTGATAACCGCTTCACGCAGTGCCTCAACCGGGTAGTCCCAGACTTGCTTGCGCTCGGGCTTACCGGTACAATCAGACTTCGGATCCCCATCTCAAATAATGTTCTGAACGGTACTGGCATCCTCCTTCTGCCTCAGGAATTTTACCATCTCTGTCAGCGTAAGCACGGAAGCGAAGAGATCAGTAGTGTCATTTTCGATGTATTCCTGTATTTCCGGGATATGACCATAATAATATTCAACCCAAGCCCAGGTATCAATGAGGTATCCGATACGGATCCCCCTCCTCCCGAACAAAGGATCCAAGAGCCGGCAAGCTCCCGAATGCCACTAGTAGTTTCCATTCCGGCCGGGGATGTATCACCATGATTTTAATGGGGTGATCGGCGTGTACCTATTCGTTTTGCAGCGATCAGGATGTCCAGTTGCAGAATATTACGGTAGGTATTGAGGACGAAGGGGTAAAATTCTTCTGTCTGAAATTTTAATTTGATATTTAGTATTTAAAAGAAAAATTAAAATTTTTATCACATCAATGTGTTTATATACGTTGCAAGGCACCAGTGCCTTGCAAGGTATTATTATTCTACAGAATTATTTGGTCTAATGTATTAAATACGAGAGTGGAACCCATAGAGCTGTGATTCCTTCTGACCAAAATCTCATCACCATGTAAGCATGGTGGCAGTTGATCGTTTTCTGATTCTCGCGGGAACGATCAGGATGTCTGATAGCAGACTATTACGGTAGGTATTGAAAAAGTCAGGGTAAAATTCTTCTTTCTTATATTCTTATTTGACATTTTCCCTAATAAAACAATATTTTGAGTTTTTTGATAATAAAAATGTTTATATACTTTAAAATATAATCATAATATTCATGAGGTTATCATGAGAGCAAATGCTGGGATTTTCATTCTTATATGTTTGCTGTTCCTTGTAGGGACAGTGGGGGCGGTAATACCCGATAGTGTGACTATAACTAGTGATAAACCGGCATGGATTATAGCCAATAATGTTGATCAGTCCACCTTCACCATATTCGCGGTAAATTCATCAACCGGGGTTGTTGAGAATGCGAATGTCGATTTTGCAATTAACAATACACTTGGAACATTAAGTTCCACAAGCGGTATCACTGTTTCCGGGAAGACCTCCACAACGTTCAAAGTAAAAACAACGAGTGGATCAACCAAAATAACTGCAATAGTTCACGGGACAGGAGTGGATGCGTCATACACCAATACCGTCACACTAACCCAGAATATCGATCACGACATTCTCATCCCCGAGTTTACTCCCACTACTGGAAACGTTACAGAAGTGATCACATTCAATGTTTCAATCACTGATCAATGGGGAAATCCTATCGATAATCGGAGAGGTGACAATACCGTTAGTCTTTCTGTGACGTGCCCCCTGCCGAATGATTGTAATTTTGTCGGATATGGCCATTCTTTTAGTTCCCAGCCAGATTCGAACGGAAATCTGGAGATACCTCTTCAGCTCGGCACGAAAACCGGGGTAACTACCATCGTAATGAGTCCCGTCCAGGGTTTAAGTCAACAGGAGGCATATATTGATACCGCGCCAAGTGGGATGGTCCTGACACCAACAATCACTCCAGGAACCACCGTTGCTGTGAAAATAGGAATATTTCAATTCGTCTATAAGCTCTTAGATGATTTTGGTAATCCTATACCAAATAAAGATATACAAATAATAACTTCCCTTGGGGAAACAATAGAGACCAAAACAACCTTTTCTGGACTAACCCCTCTTCTGACATATGGTCCAAAAAGCGACATCCAGAATGTAACTATCACAGCAACTGTTGTGGATAATCCGAGTATAACAAACCAGTTTACGGTTACGTTTGTCAATTCTGAACCGGAAATAATAATGCTTTCCGTATTGCCGCAAACCATGGGAAGCTTGGAGTATGATCCCGATTCGCAGGCAAACGTGGTAGTACGGATTCTTGATGGTTTTGGGAATCCTGTCAGTGGGCAGGACGTTACATTCACTCTTACCAATACGTCAACGACAACCAACTGGAACATCAGTCCTTCTCTTACGAGCTATAGCGGGACAACCCTGGCTGATGGAACGGTAAAAACCGTATTTAAACCCGGCGCCTTTAGCATCACAACAACTTCAAATGGAACCTGTGAGTTGACGGCTACCTGGAATTTAAAGTCTAAAAAAGCCACTCTTTCCTGGACGAATCGCCCCTTCTTAAACGTAATTACATCAGTTTCCCCCGAGACCACTAACTTGAGCGAAATGGTTGATGTCACCATCACAGTGTTCCTCAAAGGAGAAAAGGGACGGTATCGCCCTCTCACGATAATGCTTGATGAAGATTGCTCTGGAAGTATGAAAAGTATGTCAGAGGGTCATCGACGGATACAAAACGCGGCATATGCCGCGACGTTTTTAATTGATGCAATGGATATCACCAATACCCAGATGGGTCTGGAGTCGTATGGATACTATCAACCTCCACTAACTCCGTTGCCTATCCTTTCGGGTCAAGACCATTTTAACCTTATTAAAAATAACTATGCTCAGCTGCAGGGTCTTTCCAATTCGGGTGGAATGGGTGCTTCCATATGGCGATCCTTATACAACATAACTGCCCACGCGAATGAGGAGGATGTCAAGGTACTCATACTTCTCTCTGATGGAGGATCACAGCTTGAAAATAACGGTGATGATTTAGGAGACATGATCGCTTACGCGAAAGCAAACAACATTATTTGCTTTCCGATCGCGTACCTGAGTGGAGGGGGCGGAGGATCTGCAGCTGTTCAGATGACCAGGTTAGCGAACGAGACCGGTGGGAAATATTACGAGAGTGATAATACAGCCGGTTTAGTGGATGCATTCAAGGATATTACCGACAGAATCCAGATACTGCAGGAGACCCCTGTAAATGTACATTTTGACAACATGGTAATTGGTAACAAAACTTTTACTGGTACTGACACGCCGTATGATTATATCCCGGTTGGCCCCTTTTACACGATGAACACCACCGTAAATCCAAACGGTCGTACGAGCATTATCTGGACGAATGGATCTCAGACCGTTAAAGATCAGTCAGGTGAGTGGCCCGTGCTACATTTCACTATCGGGGATATCGGAGTTGGACAACAATGGTCAACGACATTCCGTCTTAAGGTAAACTGGGAAGGATGTTACAACGTCTTCAGCAATACATCAACTCTCGGTGAGGTGGCACTTCCTGAGCTTCCTCTTTGCGTAATGAATATAACTCCAAGCAAAGCATTTAAAATCGGAACGCTGAATATCACCGGACTTCCTCCATCACTTGGCGCATCTACTGACTTTATGCCCGTGCAATGGAACACTGATTACAATGCTACAGTAAGCACGAATATCGCAAATGAGATTGTATATTATCGGATTAACTCTGTCGGGGCTCCATGGAATCAGTTTGCTACAATGACAGCCCCCTCCGGCTATTCAAGTCAGTCAACATCAATTGATATTCGGAACTTCCGGCGGGGCAACTATATTATTTGGGTACATGCGACTGCTGGAGATGCAGATGACGCTGATGCATATTCCACATTAACAGTCGGATCTGCAAGCCCATATTTCATAAAGCTGCAATAACTTTTTTTTAAGGTGATTACTGAATAGGAGTCACCAGAGAATACTCAGAGATACATTTCACTTCAGCATCATAAAGATCATGGTGTCTGTTGTTCGTCCTGAATTCCAATTCTTTTAAAGAGAGCGGAAATTTTACCGGATTGACCCCGTGATATTTCATCAGACGTTCTTTTGCAAAAGACCAGAACCCCTCAATACCATTAATGTACACCTTACCGTTGACGAATCGTTTCCCGTAATCGACTCTCAAATGACGGAACCCGTAGGAGATAAGACCGTTATAACTACGGAATTTATCCGTGTAAATGAGAATGCCACGTTTCACTTTTTTGATAGCCATCTCAAGTAAGGTTTCTCCGGTAACATTCCGTACTACCTAATTATGAAATACCAATAATGACCCCCGTTTTATCAAAATAATTTTGGAATATTCAAAGCAGGCAAATCGCCCATGATCGAGCCTTCCTAGTCATTCCCGGTCATCAATTTTCATGCTGTACAATATTTTGTACCGATATCGGCCCTAAGAATTCGAGACCAGTGAAAAACCAAAAATCGCTCCTGTTCGTTGACTCCAGACTTTATATTGTTGGATAATTGAAGAATTGATGAGGATAAAATCTTCAAGAAAATCGTATTGTGGATAAAGAATTACAGCGGATTAAACATACATATCGAGAATCACCCTCTCTGAACCATCAGAAAATACTACTGATACAATAACGTGATCCTTTCCGGGCATATCTCCATAGAGTGTGACCCGTTCCCCGACTTTTGGTGAATTCCAGGTGTGATCTGTTAATCCGATACCATATTTAAGTTTTGAAACAAGGGTGTGGTCCGTTCCTCCCTGATATGCAATAATGATATTATCACCCTGACGGATTGCCGTTGCAGTGACAACTTTTGCCGGCTGAAAATATTCATCCATGCCGAAAACAAATACCGAAATGACCGCAGCTATACCCAGAACAACAACTATGACAGGCATCCAGAATAACATGCTTTTTTTGACAAAACTTTCCTTTTTCTGATTAATTCTTTCTGCAGTTTTATATGCATCATACATCCCGTAAACCCAGATGCCTATCATTAATGCACTCAATAAAATTAATATGAATTGGGTAGTCGTTGGCTGGCTTGACGCTACGAATTGGGTAGTCAATGGCTGATTTGATGCCATCCTTGTAAAGATAAAGAGTAACAGGCCGGATCCCAGAAAAGCTCCAAAAAATTTCAATCCGGCCCCGGTCTTTCCGTTATACCACTGGCCCCAGCCGACAAAGAAAAAGCTCAATATAACTGCTAAATAAGGATTCCGGATTACTGCACGAATGAATAATGGCCGGAGTCTCACGCCGCAGTTCGGACAAACCGCTTGGTTCTCAAAATATATCGGTATACCGCACTCAGGGCAGTATTTTTGCATATGACAAAGATGTTAGTTGTGAATATTAAATTTCTGATATATTTCGATGTTCCTTTATTTTTCATCAACAAAAAAATTATTGCTGCCATATGATAAAAAAAAGGGGCTAATGCGTCTCGGATTTATTTTTAAGTAATTTGATGGATTATCTAATATCGATCTCTTCAACCAAAAAACCAACAACCATTCAAGAAACCATGCTTTGCGGGTTGAAAAAAAAAGTCAGTCGCGATTGATTTTGCATTCTTCAATATCTTTAAGTAATTGAATTCTCTCCCCTTTTTCAAAGGAGGTATCTGCCTCCGAATACCGTGCAAGGTTAGCGAGCACGTGTCCCCGGCGAGCCATGGATGCAGTATTTCAACTTTTGAAGAGAATATGCGTCTCGTGCAGACGCTGGATGATGCCTGGAATACGCAGGACTGGCTAGAGTTTGATCGTGCCATGCACCAGTGCATTGCATGAATTAAATATCTGAACGAGGAAAGATAACGAAAAATGAAAGATCATGTTATGTTTACATAATCATGTAGGGATGTAGTAATCAACAGGCCGTTCAGAACATAGGCAACAACCGAGCATGATCATTGGATAAGCAAACCGAACCCGCGCAAAAATCAAAAAATTTTGAATTAAACAAAAATCTGGAGTTAAATAATACTTGTATTCCCAGACAATGTTTCCACCGAGAAGATATTTATGAGAGAGAAAGCTTGGATGCTTATAATTATCATCAGTTTGCTGTTCCTGGTAGGGACAGTGGGAGCAGAAATGCCGGATAACGTGACTATCACCGGTAATTCTTCATGGATTGTAGCCGGTAGTGGTCCATCTACCTACATGGTGACTGTGACAAATCAGTCGAGTGGAGGAGTTCTGAATGTGGATGTAAGTTTCGAAGTTAACAATACTCTTGGAACCCTGAATCCAGGAACTAAACAAACTGATTCAAATGGGATAGCTTCAAGTAACTTCAACATAGGCACGAAAAGTGGTACATCAACCATCACAATAAGAGTACTATATAATGGTGGTTCTGATGGAATTTTCGATGAAACCTATATATTCGATCAGAATATTGACCACGACATTCTCTCTGCCAACTATACCCCCTCCACCGGAATCGTTGAAGAAGAGATCCCATTCACTGTATCAATCAAAGATAAATGGGGAAATCCTATCGATAATAGGAGAGGTGATAATACCGTCAGTCTTTCTGTGACATGTCCCCTACCGAACGATTGCAGTTTTGTTGATCATGGTGTTGATTATGGCCATTCTTATACCTCACAGCCTGTCCAGGGAAATCTTACCATACCAATTAAATTTGGCACGAAAAGCGGGTTAACTACTATCATAATGAGTTCGATAAAAGATCCTGTCAAGGACATAGATGAACAATATGTGTATATTGATACCCTGGCAGGTGATCCGGCTCTGAAAGTAGATATTTCTCCCGCCAGTCTCACTGTTCCTGTGAATACAGGAGTTTTTAGTTTTATCTATACAATCTCAGATAAAAATAACAATCCTGTCGCAAATGAACCTGTGCATATAGTGACCTCCCTTGGTGAAATACTCGATACCAAAACAAACGCGTTTGGACAAACTCCACTTCTGTCATACGGTCCAAAAGGCACCGTATACAACGCGATAAATATCAACGCAACATCTGGGAATTTAACAAAAAACGTTACGGTCGCTTTTTCCACCGCTGAAACGAAAAACCTGGCGCTTTACGTATTACCGCAAAGCATGCCGAGCCTGGACGTTGATCCCTCTTCGCACGCAGACGCAGTAGGAAAAGTTGTTGATGCTTATGGAAACCCCATCAGCGGGCAGACCCTGGCATACAGTCTTACTTGCAGCGCCGCAGATCCCACCGAGGATGCCGTTCCGCATCTCACGAACTACGGGGGGCAAACCAATAATAATGGATATGTAGAAACCATCTTTATTCCCGGCTCCTTTAACAGTACAACAGATAAGAAAGGATCCTGCCAATTAGCAGCCAATTGGAACGATAACCCCTCGTATCCCCCGCAAACCGTTACCCTTACCTGGGTGAATTACCCCTATGTTAGTATATATACGGGTGTTCCCCAACAGACTGTTCATATAAACGATACGATTGATGTCACTATCAGTATTGTCGGCAGTGGAAAGGAACCTAAAGGTGGACCCGTTTCAGTGATGCTGGATTTGGATGCCAGCTCAAATTTTGCGAATCAGGGAAATCGGGTAGATAAGGCAAAAAACGCAACAGCAAAATTTGTTAAGAACCTGAGTTCCCATAATGCATTGAATCAGTTGGGACTCGTTTCGTATGGGGATATTGATAATGAAGTACTCCATCTGTCTCCAACAGACAATCATGCATTGGTACTATCGAATATTAATGGGACATTTTTAAACATGTCTGGGGGTGTATCGGGTGGTATAACTGTGGAGAGATCAATCGATGAAGCAGTTGTCAGAATAATGGGTCCCCCACCCCCCAATAAAGTCCGTGCAATTGTATCGCTTGGCGATAGCGCCTATACTAATAATAATGGTGTATTAGAACGTCTGGTTAATGAAACGTGGACACAAAATCAGATTCGTGTTTTCGTTATTTTGTATTTGTCCGAAACCGGAAGTACCGGCTGCGGTACTCCAACAGATAGCAAAGCAGTTAGAATGAGGTTATTAGCAGAACAAACACAGGGAAAATTTTACTGGGGATGTAGTGAGGCCGCGATTAATGCTGCATTTGCTGATGTTGCAGAAACTCTGAGAAGGTTGTCTGCTGAGAACGCCACGATGAGTGTATCTTTTAGCAACATAGCGGTAAATAACACCACCAGTCTGACCGGTTCACAAGTGTATGATTATATCCCGGTTGATATCCCGGCGGGTCTCCCGCCGGGCGTCGTTTCCCCCCCCAATGCCACGGTAAATTCCAATGCGCGCACGAGCATTATCTGGACGAATGGAAATCAGTCTATTGTGAATCAGATCAATGAATGGCCTGAGCTGAAATTCAATGTCGGGACAATCGAAATTGGAAAAAACTGGTCAGCGACATTCCGTCTTAAGGTAAAACAGCCCGGATGTTATAACGTCTTTGGGACGGGAGGATCAGAATTAGTATTCAACGGCGGATCTAATAACCTGTCCCTTCCCGATCTGCCTATTTGCGTAGTGGAAGAACCTGACAATCAAGGATTTAAGAACGGAACTCTGGATGTCAATGACCTTGATACAATTCCATCTGCCAGTACAAATCCACCATTCACTGACTTTATTCCCTTGCAGTGGAACACGAGCTACAACAGTACGGTAAGCACGAATAATGCAACGGAGTATGTATATTATTGCAAAGAACGTTTTGTTGGTGATTGTGTGCCTAATACTAACGGGGTTTGGAATCAAGTTGAGGTAAAGACAGGAATTCCCACAGGGGATTCAAGCCAATCAACATTCCTTGATGTGCGGAACTTCCCGCTCGGCACTTATGTTGTTTGGGTTCATGCAACCGCTGAAGATGCTGTTCCCGCGGATGCAACAACATCTCGATTCACTGTTAGATCTGCAAGTCCCTACTTCATAAAACTCCAATAACTTTCTTTTTAGCCGAGAATCATGAAACCAACGGCCTCAATATTGATCGACGAATCGCCAATAACTCTCGAAAATCAATAGAATTGCCTGAGTAGAAATTTTTTTGGAGGGAGTAATGTGTTGTAAGAATCATATTTTGCAATATATTCCTCGCATGTGCTAGAACACTTCTAAGGAAAATTATTCGTTGTTGGAGTGTCTAAATAGCGACGAAAAGAAGTTCTTTAGTCAAATGAGTAGGTAAGTGATGCAAGTGTACTTGAATCCTTTTCTCGCGAGTGCAAGAACTCCCCCCAGACATTGTCTCACACGGAAAGGATCAGTTTAATGGGAAAAGTGTTCTTCGAGAAAATCGGCAGGCAGGTGAATTACGAGACTTTGATTCATTTTGATGGGGACAATAATACACCTTCTCTAATTGATAACACTCCTTTCACCGACAAAGTTTCCACGTAGCGATTTTAGTGGTCGCCTGTATTTATTGAATCAATTGATTGATCCGCCATCGGGATATTGATAATGGTGTAAAAAATAATTAGATGGATTCTATTTTTACATCATATTTTTTTACGACAAGCTTATTAACGCCTGTCAAGGTATAGGGTCCAGCGCCTCCCATGTTAAGGGATTTGGTGAAATAATTCCGCCATGCCACTTCATAATTCTTGTCTGTCTGGGGGGTGTAACGTACTGTGAGCACTCCACCTGGTGGACTGACATCAAAAGAAGTGTAATTGGTATCAACAAGCTTCATCCGCACCGTACCGATACCCTCTTTCGCAATGATGTTATCGCTGGTGATATTGATTAGATTAATCACCATGGTTTTCGTCTGTGCATCGTAGAACCAGCGGGGATCGGCGAGCATGGTCGATCCGGTTTGTATTCGTGGTCGCATCACCACAGCGCCATTCTGTAGGGAGATATCGGTTTGGGCACTGACTGATTCATACGATAGTTCACCGGATTTGAACGAATCAACAACTATGGTCCCTGTCGGATATTCAATGGTCAATTTCGGACTGTTGGCCAAATTGTAGCTTGAATTATATACTGTCAGGGAACCCCCACCGATTTTCAGCGACGTTTCTTTAAATGGTACGGTCTTGTACGCCAGACTTTTTACATCATTCTGCAGCACAATCATGTTCTTTTCCATGATCTTCTCATCAGCACTTACCTGCTGATGCAGGAGCAATGGATACCCGTAGAGTGTCACAAGACCTATACCTGCAATCACTATGGTGAAGATGAGGAGGAATCCAATCGATTCTGAAACTCCTCCGTCGTTTGGTCTTTTGTTATACAACTCTGCCATTAAAATCCCCCCTCAGAACTGTAGCGTATTGTGTTCATTCCAGCACTCGTTGTGTTCCCCGTTGCTGTACCTTTCAGGGAAGCGCCGATACCGGCAAGAGAAGTCTGTGACTTCAGATACCCCCGGGACACAATTATATCCTGATCAAACGGTTGTGCTCCGGGCACGACCTCTACAAAATAATCCTTGCCAACAATTTCGTCCGGGATATCGAACTTTGTAGTAACCGTACCGTTTGCTGGTGCAATTGCATAGACATCAACCATTCGCGTGGAAACACCATTACCAATATCCGTAAAGGCAACATACACGAGCCTGTTGGCAGGGTTTTCCATGATGTTGGTGTTTACCAGAAGAAGCATAACAATCAGGAGTCCCATAATCACACCACTTATCATGAGATACTCGATCATGTTTGCTACGGCTGACTCTGTATCCTGCTTGTTATGGTGATGTCCAGTTTTCATCGTATTCTGTCACCCCGCTTTTAAAGTGTATTTGCGTACAGCTATATTTCCCATAACATGGGGTAAAAGGGAATGTATAATAGACAACTGCATTCTTTCTGCCCAATGAGATAGCATAGACATCTTTTTGTATTGTATCACTTTCTGTTCGAATTATAATGCTTCTTACATCACGGATGTCATTTTTTGGGAATTCGATCACACTTTCTGCAGTGGTCTGTCCTACTACCGTGGCCTGATTGATGACCAGAGCCAGAAAGAAGAAGCTGAAGCTGACAAGGAATCCCATCAGGACAATCCACTGTGCGTCATCATTCAGTCTCGCCATAAGAGCACCTCCACGAGAACAGCGCGATCCCGCGTAGTCTCATTTCCACAAGGTGTATTCACAATCACCCACTTTGTCACTCTCACCGGATGTTCCCCTCCTGTGAGACTGCGGGAGGAAGAACTGAGGGGTTGGAGAGGAGGAATTGTTGAATCACTATTATCAATCCTGCAAGTGTAATTTGCAACAAACTGGATATCTTGTTTGGGACCCGTTCCGCTGCTGTTAACCAGTTCCAAAAACTTTGTTCTGAACATGACATCACGGTCAGGCGCCTCAAGGATCATTCGGAGTGTGCTATTAGCTGTGTCATACTCTGTAGTATTCATTGGCGTACCCATCACCGTAAGCGCATCAGTTCCCAGAGTCTCGAGTTGCATATCATTGATGTGGGTGTCACCAGCAGTATAAACCGATGTTGCATTTACAACGAGATATGCGGTCGATATCATTATTAACGCTGCAGCGAACCCCTCAATGGTGTACAGCTGACCCCCGTCACTTCTCACCATACTGCCACCTCAACCACTGCATCCCTGAGCTGGGGCTGCGTGACATTATTTGGATTGTTATCATAATCAAAGGGGGCGGTATATGTATTGTTTAAAAAACGGCTTCCCATCGTGCACCCCGGTTCTCCGGTTGGTATCAAATTAAAAATAAGAGATATAGTAATTTGGGGTGCTTCCCAATTTAATCCTCTTCTGTTGGCGGTGGTGTTGTAAAGTATAGACACGTTCCTTTTAACCGGCTGCGGCGTTGTCATATGGAGGGGAACTTCGTCAATTATAGGATCAAAGAAGGTTATCGTACGTGTACTATCGCTCACAATGGTATTATTAAGCGAAATATTGAAGCAATTTTCCTGGCTAACATTCATGGCATTCACTATCGTTTGATTCAGGTATGTCAGGTTAATCATAAACGACTCTTTTCCCGGAATAATTTTATATGCAGCATCCTTAACCAGACTTCCCTCACCGATTAGATCGGTGTTGTTGAGCAGAATTGAAAATATATGAGTTCTTGTAGTATTATCTCCGTTTATAAAACGCTCATTGTTCAGGAAAGTAAGATTACTTCCGTCAATCGTAGCATTGCTCATACTCTTGATTTTGACGAAACGCCGGATGTATCCATATCCTTCCGGTAAAACCTCGCCAATGGATTTCGCTGACTCGGGGCTCCCTATATATTTGAGGGAAATATTAAAACGGTACGGATAATCTCCGAAGATCGACCGATTATGGTAATCACCCGGATAATTAAATGTCGTATTGTCGAAGAACCGGTTCACTTTATCCAGAGAGAGAATATTAGGATCTTCACGAGATACCGCAAGGCCAAATCTCAATACGTCAGCTTTATTATAATTCTGCTGAAAAGTTGCTATTTCCCAGGACGTTTCATTTGTCGATTTCTGCCCTGGATCTTCTACGAGAATTACGCCAGTCCGATACGCAACAGCATCATAATCGATGGTAAATGCCTGCAACCCGATTAATAATCCGGGTATAATCGATAGCACCCAGATGAATGCAAGTAGGAAAATGGTAAAGCCAACAAGAAAATCGATGGAAAGAACTGCTGAATCATCAGACATTGCTAGCAATTAACACTCCTGTGGTCGCATTGAACATAAGTGTCCTGCTTGTACTACCGGAATTAATGGTAAGTGTATAGATCCCCTGTTTTAAAACCAGATCCCGTCGTTCTGGGATTGACGGCGATTGGGCATTGAATATTACTTGTTTATTCTGGCTGAACAAAGTACCTGGCGAGACAACTTCATTCAGCATTATTTCAGCCGAAGGAATTGTTGCATTCCAAGGGATTGTTTTCCAACCACTTCTGTCATACATCAACAGTTCTGTTCCGGAATTTTGGCGTACCCCAAAAAGCCAGCTTAAGGCATTTCCTGAACTATCTACATCTCTGGAAGCAATGTAATAAACAGGTAATTTCTCAGCAGATTTGTGAATACTGTTGTATCCTTCGAATTCCTGTTTTGCTTCTTCAAAACTGATATGTGTGGATATTTCTCGCGTTGTTATCTGGGAAAGCCCAACATTAACAGGCTTCTCGCTTCCCGGCAAAACGCACCCGCTGCATAGTACAAGGATAGTCAACAGTAAGATCGCGAAAATTTGGGGGATATTTCTGCGCATATTCTTCCTTAATGGTTATTTGAGAGATGAACAGATATAAATATTGGTATTCATTTTAGTCTGATATTCTCTTTAGATTGAAGAATGAATTTTTTTCAACTATTTTGCTTGTCTTTTAGCGAGGCGGTTATTGGAGAAAACGTGTGTTCAAGATAGGATTGTTAATTAGATGAAGCCTAAAAAATACCCGGTTATCATATCACGGCACAATTTTCGTAATCGGTATCTCAAGAATGTCTTCCGCACCGCACGCTTTCAGTCGTAGGATCAGCTGGTTGACCATGTTCTTGGGAACGACCGTCTGGATACTGTAGTAATCGATCCCGTGCAGCCGGCTAACGGTCGGTTTCTTCATGGCCGGGAGAGCAGCAACAATCTGTTCCATGGAAGAAGCCGGCACATTCATCGTCAGGAGCACCGTGTTCCGCGCCTCGATGACCCCAAACAGCAGCGTCTTTATCTCCTCGATCTCCCTTCGCTTCTGCGGGTCTGCCCAGCTCGCCTTGTTTGCGATGATGACCGTAGAGGACTCCATGATCTGCCCAATGATCTTGAGCCCGAATGATCTTGAGCCCGAATGATCTTGAGCCCGAATGATCTTGAGTCCGTTCTTGCGCAGCGTGGTGCCTGTTTCCGTCAGGTCAACTACCCCGTCCATGAGGTCCGGCACTTTCGCTTCGGACGCCCTGTATGAGTGAAAGAGCTGAACCGGGATTTTCAGTCGTGCAAAATAACTCTTCGTAAGCTCAGGGTATTCGGTTGTCACCCGGCTTTGCGGGCGGATACCGCTGACATCATCAACCGGCTCATCGCGCATGTCGATGCACGGAATCATGCTGTCCGGGAAACGGGAGGACGGCATTCATGCCATTGTTCATCTTCCTGCTGAAACGGATCCAAAGGGGGGTTCAGGTGGATGCAGCAGAGGATTCTTTTCATTATTGCCCATCAATAGGAGTATTGCGTCAATCGCTCATCACACCAGAGGAGATTACTATTGACCGGGGTTATACTAAAAAGTCCCCACTGATAGTGTAGATGCCATCCGTCTTCCGCCCGATGATATCCATGCCGAGCTGCAAAAGGAACTGGCACTTGCCCTCTATAAACGTGGGATTGTATCCTCCGGCAAAGCCTGTGCTCTTGCCGGTCTTTCCCGATGGGAATGGGTAGAGATTTTAGGGCAAAGGAAGGTTTCCCGTCACTATACCCCAAGTGACCTTGAAAAGGACATTGCTCATGTCAAACGCTGAAAGATGATCCCTGCCCTGGCAAGAGGGGCGATAAGGAACCGTTTAATCCTGATCTTCATTGTAATTAAATGAGCAATTTATTTAAATAAATTAAAAGTATACGTATAGTTATGGGTACTATCACCATCAGTGTGGACGATGAAATTGAGAGAAAATTCCGTGAGGTTGCAATACGGGTGCTCGGCAAA
>Ga0315291_10005042_pt1 | contig 16656 bp, 18 predicted proteins | sample YL17G12_20_MG_FD_203070 | JGI IMG/M metagenome (GOLD analysis project Ga0315291, IMG submission 203070) | Sediment microbial communities from Yellowstone Lake, YNP, Wyoming, USA - YL17G12_20 | ecosystem: Environmental > Aquatic > Freshwater > Lake > Sediment | place: USA: Wyoming | collected...
GGATGTTGCAGACGAATCAGGGGCGGATGATCTTCGCGGCACCGGTAGATGATAAGAAATAGAATGCTCCTTCCCCTTAGAACTCTCCACTGCTTGTGTCTCCGGGGGACATGCGCGTAACGCGCATCGTCCCCGTTTTGTATTCACCCTAATTCTCCGGAGGCAAGATATGACTATCGAAATTTATGATACGCTCACGCATCAAAAAGAAGATTTCGTCCCGCATAAACCTGGTCATGTCGCGCTGTACGTTTGTGGACCTAATCTCTATGATCCCTGCCACGTCGGACACGCGTTTTCGTACATCGTCTTTGACGTGGTCAAACGCTACTTCAAATTTCGCGGCTACCAGGTGCGTCACGTCCAGAATTTCACCGACATCGAGGATCGCATCATCGCGAAAGCGCAAGCCGAAAACAAGACGATTCAAGCCATCGCCGTGGTGTACATTGATCGCTTTCTCAATGAGATGGACGCGCTCAACATCGAACGCGCCGACGCATACCCGCGTGCGACCAGCGTCATTCCGACGATCATCGAAATCACGCAAGGGTTGATCGCGAAAGGGTACGCCTACGTGGTTGACGGCGACGTGTACTTTCGCGTCCGCCAAGCCGACGACTATGGCAAACTCTCGCATCGCGCGCTCGATGATATGGAAGCCGGCGCGCGGATCGAAGTAGACGAACGGAAAGAAGACCCGATGGATTTTGCGCTGTGGAAAGCATCGAAACCCGGCGAACCGGCGTGGGAGAGTCCTTGGGGCAAAGGTCGTCCAGGTTGGCACATCGAGTGCTCGGCGATGAACTACGTGGAGCACGGTCCCCAGATCGACATTCACGGTGGCGGGCAGGATGTGATCTTTCCGCATCACGAAAACGAAATCGCGCAGAGCGAATCGTTCACCGGCAAAAAGCCGTTCGCGCGCTACTGGATGCACAACGCGCTGCTGCGTTTGAGCGGCGACATCTCCGCCGAAGACAAAATGTCGCGGCACGTCAGCAACACCTTGTGGATCAACGACGCGCTCGCGCGTCACACCGCCGACGAGATTCGTTTGTATCTGCTCTCGACGCACTACCGCACGCCGCTCGCGTGGACGGACGACGACGTAGATGCGGCGGCGCGCGGGTTGGAGCGATTGCGCGCCGCGACTGCTCCCACTTCTTCGGCTTCGCTCAGGACAAGCCCTGTGCCTCCCCCGTTGTCAAAAACCGCCGACAAGGGAGGGGGAAGTGCGTTGACCCAGTTTGCGAATCAGACGCGCGAGAAATTCATCGCCGCGATGGACGACGATTTCGGCACACCGCAAGCGATTGCGTCGCTGTACGATCTCGCGCACGAAATCAATCGCGCGCGCAACGAGAACGCGGCGGCGGAGACACTCGCGCCCGCGCAAGCAACTCTGCGCGAACTTGCAGGCGTGCTGGGTCTCACGCTGAAAGAGCCCACGTCGAAGATGATGGAAGCCGCGCCGTTCATCGAATTGCTGATTGCGACGCGCAAGGAACTGCGCACGGCAAAGCAGTTCGCACTCGCGGACAAGATTCGCGCCGATCTCGCGAAACTGGGCGTCCTTTTGGAAGACGGTCCGCAAGGGACGACGTGGAAGTCGGAAGGGAGATGAGCAAATGCCTCCTGCCAAAGAGATAGCCGTTGAACAATTGGCGAAAGCGTTGGCGCGTCTGTCGCCCAAACAACGCGCATCGCTGGTTGAGATTCTTGACCGAGAGAATCTCAAAGCGCGTCGGACTTTCGTGCATTGTCAGGTTGCCAAAGGTCAAGTAGTTAGCGAGCGAGAGTTGTTCAAGGGCTTGAGTTGATGGCAAGCGTTTCAGTGTCATTGCGAGGCGTAGTATGCCGAAGCAATCCCCAATGAGCGATTCGGAGATTGCTTCGCGCAAACCGCTCGCAATGACATTGTCATAGTTGATGTAAATGTCAGACTATCTCTACGGTCGCCACGCGGTTTTGGAAGCGCTCCGCGCGGGGCGCGTCATCGAGGACATTTCGATTGCGCGCGGGGTGCAGACGCGCGGCGCGCTGGAGGAATTACTGTCGCTCGCGAAAAGCGCGAACGTGCCCGTGCGCGGCGTTGCGCGTGATGAACTAGATCGCGTCACGCGCAACCATCAAGGCGTCGTCGCGCGCATCGGCGAGTACGAGTACGCGGAACTCGAAGAGGTGCTGGCAGTCGCGCAATCGCGCGGCGAGCCAGCATTTCTGTTGCTGCTCGACTCGGTGCAAGACCCGCAGAATTTCGGGACGCTGCTGCGAACGGCGGAAGCGGTCGGGATTCACGGCGTCGTCATCGCGGAACGGCGCGCAGTCGGCGTCACGGGGGCCGTGGTTAAGGCATCGGCGGGCGCGGCGCATCACTTGAAGATCGCGCGCGTGACAAATCTCGCGCGCACGATCGAAGGGTTGAAACGCGCGAACGTCTGGATCGTCGGCGTGGAGAATGTGCCTGAGGCAAAAGATTTTTCGCAGATGGATTTCAAAATGCCGCTCGCGCTCGTGTTGGGGAGCGAAGGCGCGGGTTTGGGCCGCCTCGTCCGCGAGAAATGCGATTTCCTGATTCGCCTGCCGATGTGGGGCAAGGTGAGTTCGCTCAACGTCGCGGTCGCGGGTTCGATTGTGTTGTATGCGGTGAAGCGGCAACGGGTATCCCAGTCGTAATTTGGTGTGGGCGGTTCATACAAGGAATGGCGTTGCCTTTTCAGGAGTGTGGATGTATAATCTGCACATAGTCTATTTTGCAGAAAAAACTCTGTATGGCAACCCAAGCGGGGTCTTATGCGGAAATTTGCCCGCTCAAGACATAGTTGGGCGCGCGATTACGCAACTCCCAAGCGTAGTTGCAACAGTTCATATTCGTCATTCAACTGCCCTTTCGCGATCTATTTGGTTTTGCTATTCACCGCATCGTTATCAGTATCGTCGCGAGCACAATCGATCATCTTAAGCACACCCTATGACCAAACCAGTCCAGCCAATAGCACTAACCAACTTCCCCAGCCTGTTGTCCAACCAACAGCATGACGCGCACCGCTTTCGCCGCTTTTGGGATCCGTACCCACATAACGTTGAACGGGTATTGAACTGTATCGTCCCGGCCCACGCTGTGCTGGACGTTGGAGTTGGAAAATGAAAGATCCTGGTTTTGTCTCTAGAGGTGGAATTAAACTGCAAACTGCTTTGGATCAATTAGAGGTTGATGCAAGAGACAAAATTGCTTTAGACGTTGGTTCTTCAACAGGTGGGTTTGTTGACTGTTTGCTGCAAAACAGGGCAGCCAAAGTCTATGCAGTTGATACTGCTTATGGGCAGTTGGCGTGGAAATTGAGGAACGACCCTAGGGTAGTAATAATGGAGAGAACCAACATCCTTTATTTGGAAAGTTTGCCAGAAAAAGTAGATATTATCACCATTGACGCAGGATGGACAAAACTGGAATCGGTGTTGCCAGCCGTTAAAAAATTTTTGAAACCTAAAGGAGTTATTATCGCCCTATTAAAACCTCAATATGAAGCTCCACAAAAGACCAAAAAAGGAGTAATCCCACCAGAATTGGTAGATCAGGTTGTTGAAGTTGCAGTAAGTAAGATTGAAGAATTAGGGTTTAGGATAGAACAGAAAATAGAGTCTCCAATTTTAGGAGCTGGTGGCAATAAAGAATACCTACTTGGTCTAAATTCTAAATAGGTTTATCCGACTTGCCAGAGAATTGAGCACAGAAACCCTGAGTTAGCTGAGTGTTGCCCTTTTTTCCATTCAGAAACAACGCTTCATGGCCCAACCGATCCAGCGTCTGGCGCTAACCAACTTCCCCAGCTTGTTGTCCAACCGACAGCATGAGGTGCACCGCTTTCGCCGCTTTTGGGACTCGTACCCACCTAACGTTGAACGGGTATTGAGCTGTATCGCCCCCGCCGACACCGTGCTGGACGTAGGAGGCTGGTACAAGCCCTTCAACCGGGCCGACTTTGTGGTTGACCTGCATTCGCATGATACCCGCGGCCAGGGAGGCAGCATCGGCAAGGGCCCTGAGCGGTTCAGCGCGGCGACGTGGGCACAGATGGATATCAACGAGACGCGCCTACCTTTTCAGGACAAGGAGATCGACTTCGTATATTGCGGTCAAGTTCTCGAGGATGTCCGAGATCCACTGTTCGTCTGCCGGGAGCTGATCCGGGTCTGCAAGGCCGGATGCATTGAGGTGCCTTCCATTTGGATCGAGTGCCAGTATGGCGTTGATGTCGAGTCCTTTTCGCATTTGTACCTCGGATTTCACAAACACCGATGGTTGGTTGACATCAAAGGGAATAGGCTCACGTTTATTCCCAAGTTGGTCTTCCTGAACGCATTTCACTTTGTCGACGAAGCCTTAGCGGAACGTTACCTACATTGCCATGCGATCTGGTCTACTTCCTTTCTGTGGCATGGCAGCTTCGAGTTCGAGGAACTGCCTTATCCAGATCTCTACAGTCTGCTGGATCGTCTGAAAAGGTATTTCGATGAGTTCGATTACTCGCAATTTGACGGCCGTGGATAGCCTGAACGACTACTCATGCTTGGAAACCATTCTCGGAACGGAGGCATCCGTCCAGGCCGATCTGTTCGTCACAGTAGTCATTCCGTTTTACCGCGGACTCACGTTTCTGGATGGCACTTTAGCTAGTTTAACCCTCCAAGATTATCCCCAATCTCTATGGGAGCTGATCGTGGTTGAAGACGGTAGTTTGGAAGACACAGCCGGCCTGGTCAACAAATATCAATCGAGGCTCAACATTCGCAGACTGCGGCAGCAGCGCCTCGGATACCGACTATGCACAGCTCGGAACCTTGGCATACAAGAGTCGAACGCCGATGTAATTGTGCTCGTTGATTTCGATTGCGTTTGCCTGCCCAGCCATCTTAGCCACCACCTAAGATGGTTCGAGCCCGATTTTCCGGTGGCTACGTTCGGTCTTCGGGAATTTGTGGCTCTGGACGATCTACGTCCTGACCAGATCCATGAATGGCTTCACTCATTGCCAAACCGCCCTCGTGTCAACAGTATCTCAAATAGGATGCAACAGATCGATAAGCGGCTACCTGAGCTACAGTATCTAAAGCACCATCCTTTCCCCTGTAACTGCTTCCACGGCTGCAATGTTGCGTTCCGACGATCCGATGCATTAGTGACAGGATTGTTTGACACCGATTTCGATGGCCATGTCGGCTATGAGGACATCGAGTTTGCCTATCGCCTGACACGGCTGGGTCGATACATCGTTTACGAGCCGGAGGCCATTGTCTACCATCAGGAAAACAATGTAGTTACGTTAGCAAATCGCATGGATGGTAGATTGGTGAACTTACACAAGATGTATAGCAAGATTCCTGGCATTTGCGAGTTTCGCCAGAGCATTGGTCAGGCATAGATCTCATATCACAAGCAAGGCCAATCAAGTAGAAGAGTGAGTAACGCTTAGTCATCAGTCACCGACGGGATCTAGAACTCAAACTGAATTCTGAAACGTTTACATATGGAGGTCTGCTGATCATGGAAACAGTTTTCGACTTGGGCAATCTCAATGAGGTCGGGAAAAGCTTTCAGCATTATGGCTACGTTCGTATCAGACACGCGGTCAGCATGGAAGATGTGATCAGACTACGCCAAGAGGTGGCGCACGTATTGACGATCACAAGTCAATTGCCAAACGGTTTAGTCTGGTTCTCGCCTGCTGTAGACGGCGGTCAAATCATCCAGAGGATTTCGCGCATAAATGTGTACTCCAGATTTATCCATGACTTTGGCAATACGCATCCCACATTATTGACGGTCACTAAAATACTTTTGGGTGCAGATCAGGTCAGATTCGCCGACGGATCAGAGGGCAGTGAAGGATCCGTTCTAGTAATTAAGGATCCGGCCAATGCCGGTGAACACAAGGAATTGCGTTGGCACCGCGATGCAAAGTTCACCCAGCACCTGCCAATTAATCCGTTTGTTAACTTGGGAGTTTACTTGGACGACTCCGGGGCTGGGCTAGGCGGGCTTGTAGTCCTACCAACCTCGCATCGTGTTTCGTTATTCGATCCGGATCTGGAAGAAACAACCAAATACCATTCCGGAGGAGTATGCGTTGAGGCTAGCACGTGCGATATCGTAATCCACTCGTCAGAAATCTGGCATTGCTCACGGGCACACGCTGTGGCTACTCAGATGCGCCGCGTGCTGTATTTCAACTTTCATGCTGTAGCTGGTCAATTAGCGGGATGAGATCATGTCAACACTAGGAGTAACCATCTTAGCCGCGCCAGCAGAGCCTCTAGACACTTGCCTGGCGAGCATAAAGCAGGTCGATCAGATACTTGTGTACTCATGGGATCCCAAGCAGATCGAGGTAGCACATGCGCACGGAGCGCAGACTGCATTAATCTCCACTGTCAGTCACGAGTTAATCCGCGATGAGATGCAGGCATCCCTGGCAACCGATTGGGTTCTACTTTTGGACCCCGACGAAATTCCAGAGATCGGCGCAATCGAATCTTTCCGCGCCAAAATAGCCTCCGCACCAGAAGCGGTGGTCGGATTCTGGATTCCTTACCGAACGTTCTTCCTAGGCACAGAACTGACAAAATCATTTGCCAATCTACGGCAACTGCGCCTGTTCCGCCGGAACCGGGTGTCGTATAGGAAACTCATTCATGAGTCTCCCTCGCCGTTGAGTGGCTATTTTGAGCATGTAGATATGGCAGAACCAGGTATCGCACACAATTTTGTGTTCGATCTTCAACGACGCTTCGAGCGGCATCTACAATGGGCGAAGATTGAAGCTCTCGAACAGTACCAACAGGGTGCACAACTTACTGATCCGGCAGATGTGCTAAGGGCAGGCCTGAGGGAATTTTGTAAGTACGCAGTTGAACAACAGGGTCTAGAGGATGGTTGCGCGGGATTGATTAACGCGCTTATGCACGGTTGGAAGCAGATAGCAATGCTCTGTTTCCTATGGGAACTGCAAAAAGCGCCTAACATGCCAGTGCGGCTATCTGCTCAGATTAAGGAGTTCTGTGCTGAACTTGAGGCTCGTGATTGGTCTATAGACTGATCATGCCTCATGCCAAGACCGTTGATACAGTAGAGATTGCAGATGATGAATATTGTCTTTATTGGCGACTTTCGTTGGAATAGCGGCTCAAGCCATGTGGTTTACAACTACTGTCGGGTTGCTCAGGCGTTCGATTGTGATGTGCGAATATCTGGTCAGTATGGATCGCTGGACAGCTCAATTCCTAATTTCATTCCCGTCTGCCACGACGTTCGGTGGGCCGATCATCTGATTTTAGTATTTGAGTCTAATCAATACCTAACTGAGCAACATATCGAAGACATACTGAAAGTGTTTTCACCTGCACAGATAACCATCATTGATCCCGACGGCCGCTATGGCCCAACTGTGAAGTGCTTAGGCGATTCTAATCACGTTCAGTACTCCCGCCTGTCTTGGAAAAACCTTTACGACACGCTCTCGGCGAGAATCCTGCAACCACGCCTCGCTGAGCTGCCTGACGGTGTAACCTTCTTTCCTTATTTTGGTATGGAGTACGCATCCTCAGTGGGAAGTAACGCCAAATGCTACACGATCCAGTACGTGGGTAATAACTGGTATAGATGGGATGCAGTTACGCAGTTCCTGAGTCGACTGCGAGACATCCGCCCGCAATTGGGCCGCATTGCGCTTAAAGGCAAGTGGTGGGATGGGACGTGTAAGACTGGCTTAAAGAAAGAAACCATGGCCGATGTGGATCTGCTAAAGGCATCGGACATCGAAACCGAATACTCTGTGCCATTTGGATCTGTCATCGGTGCTATGGGAGACGCCTGGATCTCGCCGATCTTTGTACGCCCAATGATAGCAGCTGCTATGCTCTTGACACCGCGTATGTTCGAGACGCTCTGCGCACACACTATCCCCATTTGGTCAACAGAGATTCAATATATCAGCCGAGTCTATGGTGAGGAGGCCCACCCTTTCTATTATTCGGACGAGCCTGACGTCAAAATTATCGAAATATTGGCCGACAGATATGCCTACTTACAATTGTCTTCCGATATTCGACGCCGGCTGTTTGACACTTATAATTACACAACTCTTTTTGCAGAATTGCTCAGGCTTTTGACCAACTGACAAATCACTGCCTTATGGCCTCACTTGGCAATCGTCCTTTACTCCTGCAACTTATCCAGAATATGGTCGTAGGAGGCGCCCAGCGAACTGGCTCCCGATTGATGAATCTGCCGGGCATTACGGTCGAGCTCGCAACCTATGATCAGATCAACAGGTTGTCCGCGCGCAACTATGCAGGTGTCCTATTACATGTATGGTGTGCGGTCCGCGACAGCGCCACAATGAACTGGCCCCCCGCTCTCGACTTGAACACAGAGCGACTGTTAGTTTTCAATCATGACTGGCACGGCGAACTGAACGTGAAAGCCGATGCATATATTGTGTATTCAAGATTCACAGCAGAGAATGTACGGGCTGACGGGCCTGTGCTGATCATTCCCGGTGCGATTCCGTTGCACTACTATCGGACAACTACACGAACCGAGCGTCAATTGCCAGGCAAGGTTTCGGTCGGTCGGCTTTCTACCATGCATAGCGGCAAAATCAACATTGATACTATCCATTATTGGCCGCAAATCGCAGCCGATACCTTCTGGGTCGCTGGTGACGGGCCCGAGCTAGCAAAGATAAAGAAAACATACCAAAGTGACAGTCGTTTCAGGTTTCCGGGGCAGATTAATCCACGGGAAGTACCACAGTTTCTCACCAACATTGACATCTTTCTGTATGACACTGCTTGGCATATAGAGAGCTTTTGCTATGTGATCCTGGAGGCAATGGCTGCCGGTTGCGTTGTTGTAGCACGTGACCAGGGTGCGATTGCTGAACTGATTTCGCCTGGCGTGGACGGGTTTTTGTTTCATTCTGACGAACAAGCCATCGACGTATGCAATATGCTTATTCACGATCCTGGCCTGCGGAGCCGTGTATCAATGCAGGCCCGCCAACACGCAACGTTGTACTCATTGGATAGGTTCTACGAAACCGTGCTGTCGGCGTTCGGCTGGGCTTAAAGTGATGCGTATAGTGTATTGCATTGACCGGTACTGGCCTGCTCACGGCGGGGCCGAAGTTTATGTTCGGACGATTGCCCGGGAAATGGCTACGGAGCACACTGTCAAAGTTATCACCCTGATTCGCGATGAGCGCTCACTCGTCGAAACATTGCATAGCCCAGCCACAGAGTCAAGTCATTCGTTGAGGCATGATGGTCGGGTTCAAATCATTACTTTAGAACTCCCACGGGGACTACGAGCTGCGTCACGAGCTCTTCTCCTAGAACCTTTCACGCATCGTCTGTTTTCGCATCACTATCACTTAGTTCGCTCATTGTGGCTGCGTTACACAGCACAGCTGCTGTGCTTTCCTTTGAAGCGCATGATCGAAGGAGTCGATGTGATTCACAGTGTTGCCCCCTGGGAGCTTTCACATGCAGCTAACTTAGTTAAAGGAAGGATTCCCCATTTTGTCACAGGCTTGCTGCATCCTGGCCAATGGGCGGATGACGCAAATAGCATAAGGCACTTTCAAAAATGCGATCACATCATTGCCCTTTCGGAGACAGAACGCCGGGCCTATCTACAATGGGATATCGCCCGCGACAAGGTTAGTGTCGCAGGCGTACCTGTCAGAGAAGTGGAGTATCAGGACGCTCATCCCTATCGATCAACTCGAATTGATCCAAGTAAACCATTGATATTATTCATTGGCGTCAAGAGAGCGTACAAAGGTATTAAGCTTCTTCTTGACGCCACACAGCATGTCTGGAAAGTTCTTCCCGAAGCTCAATTCGTATTTGTCGGTCCACGAACCAATTACTCGATAGCCACATTTGCCTCCAGAGCCAGTGATGCACGGATAATAGAAATTGATGCTATATCGGAACAAGACAAGTGGGGACTATTAGAGCAGTGTAGCCTGTTATGCCTTCCTTCTGAGACAGAGATCATGCCTAATGTGATTCTAGAGGCATGGTCAAAGCATAAACCAGTAATTACATCGAATATCGCAACTTTGCAAGAATTCATTGGTGACGCGGGGCTCTGTGTGCCACTAAATGAACTGGCGATCTCTGAGGCTATTATCAACTTAATTCAAAACCCGACCGTATCAAAGGCCCTTGGTGACCTCGGCTGGGAAAAATGTGTACACGAGCATAATGCATGTCGTGTCCGAGCAAGATTGGAAGAGATCTATCGTGCGCTCTTGGAATGAAGTCCAGGGCTTTTGGGTCAACCGAAAGGTGATGGTTACGGGGGCAGCTGGGTTCCTCGGTAGCCACCTCTGCCACCAGTTGTCTCAGGCCGGAGCCATTCTGACATGTATTGACGACTTATCCGGGTCTGCGGGCCCAATAGACAATACTTTGCAGAGTCACCACGTCCTGCCATATAAGATTGAAGATAGTGAATTCTGTGCGCTCGTCTCAAACAATGTATTCGACGTTATTTTCCACCTCGCGGGAGAAGCCTATGCCGCAAAGTCAGTCACAGATCCTTTGTTAGACTTCGAATCCAATCTTCGAGCCTCTGTGTATTTTCTGGATTCACTTCGGCGGGGCAACTTCCATGGTCATCTTGTCTACACGTCATCCGCCGCTGTCTATGGTGAGCCGAAGACCCTGCCCATTACTGAAGACACACCACCATCTCCTATTTCGCCATATGGAGTAAGCAAATTATCTTCAGAACACTACATCCGCACATATTCACAACTCTTCAACTTCGGCGCCCTAATATCGCGTCTATTTTCCCTTTATGGCCCCGGCCAGAGAAAGCAAGTTGTATTTGACATCACAAGAAAGGCACTGCAATTTGCCGGCCAGATAGAACTCCTTGGTCATGGAACTGAGGTACGTGACTTCTTGTACGTTGAAGATGCAGCTGCTGCTCTAATGTACTTGGCGAGTCTAACTTCACAGAACAGCGGCATCTACAATGTTTGCTCCGGTCAAGGCATATCCATCCGTAGGTTAGCTGAGATGATCATTCAAATCCTAGGCAAAGATATCAAGCGCCTGCATTTCACCGACAGACGACGGCCTGGTGATCCTGTAGCTTGGATAGGCAGCAATCAACTGCTGACCCACATGGGATTTCGACCAAAGTTTGACTTTAGCCGCGGCCTTGAGTTGACGGTCGACTGGTATCGAAAGTATTTATGATCCTTGAGGACTAGACAACTATGTACATTCTGGGAATTAATCCGGGTAGCCATGAGTCCAGTGCATGTCTCTTGGAAAACAGTCTCGTCATTTCAATGGCCGAGGAGGAGAGATTCACGCGCCTGAAGCACGCCACAGATCAGATGCCTTGGCACGCGATTCAATATTGCCTTAAACAAGCTGGGATTGAACTCGCCGATGTCGATTATGTAGCGACGTGCTGGAATAGCCCTTATCAATCTGAGAACACGATCCACATCTGTACCGCGAGTGAAATTGAAAAACATATCAACTATTATCGAGGACAACTCTTTCCAGCCTCGCATTTCGGGCGTACCAAATTGCCTACCGTGGCCCACATTTCACACCATCTAGCGCACATCGCTGCGGTCTATCGCACATCGCCGTTCGATGAAGGCGCTATATTGATAGTAGATGGGCAGGGTGACACAGTATCCACCACATTAGCTCACTGCGTTGATCGAAAGATTAGCATTTTGAGTCAATATGACATCAGCCAATCGTTAGGTTTCTTTTATCAAGCTGTAACCAATTATCTGGGCTTTGGCTGGTATGGAAGCGAGGGGAAGACAATGGGCTTGGCTCCGTACGGTACTCCAGTATACGATTTTCCGGAGATAAACCTGACAAGTGAGGGTTACAGAATCGAGAGTATCAAACCAGATTCCAAGTCTGGCGCAAAGCAACTGATCTCATATTGGCTGGGCCAGCTGGAGAGGCGCTTTGGAGATTCTAGACGAGCGAAGAGGTCTTACAACCTCGCCACTGGCCGAATCGACAAAGTCCTAGAAATAGGAGAATTCGAGAAGAATCTTGCCGCATCCGCACAAGCGAAGATCGAAAGCGTTTTGGTTCATTTGGCGCAGATCGCTTTGGACCGAAGCGGTTCAACAAATTTGATGCTTGGAGGTGGCGTCGCTCTAAACTGCTCCGCTAACGAGAAGCTATTGAAGGGCACATTGGCCAAAGAACTGGTGTTCTTTCCTGCTTGTGGGGATTCAGGAGCCGCCATAGGGGCCGCCTTGGAACTGGCGCATCATCTAGGCGTATCATCCAAGGCATTATTCAGTTCTCCATTCCTTGGGCCCGCCTTTGGCAACGCATCAGTAGTTGAAGTCCTGAATGAATATGGAATCCAGTACCAGGAATGTGACGACCCAGCGCACACAGCGGCTGAACGGTTGGCTGATAACCAAATCGTTGGATGGTTTCAAGGTCGGATGGAGATAGGGCCACGGGCATTAGGGCACCGCAGTATCCTCGCTAACCCAGCAACCACTCAAACAAGAGACCGAGTTAACCGATATGTTAAAAGACGAGAGCCGTGGCGCCCATTTGCACCCGCACTTCTGGAGGCCGGTACGATCCCCTTGCTGGGCACGCATACCGCATCACCGTATATGCTGCGTGCTATCACTGTTCCTGTAGAGACGCAATCACTGATTCCCGGTACGATTCATGTCGATGGGACAGCACGATTACAAACTGTCACGGTAGAGAGTGACCCGTTATTTTGCGCTCTGATTTCTAATTTACATGCCATCTCGGCTATACCAGCAGTGCTGAATACCTCTTTTAATGACGAGAACGAACCAATTGTCTGCTCACCCCACGACGCTATAAAGACGTACTTTTCTACCGGTATTGATGTGCTCATAATAAACAATCTGATCATTGATGCAAAACAAGTAAATGCGGACCGGTGAATACTGAGTTGAAACGCGAACTAAGCTCTTGCACTTAATGGTGATGGGCCTACCAATTGTATCTAGGTAGCAAGCACACCTCAGGAATGTGTAACGTATCAGCCCGCTTATATTACAGAGGATCCCACGATGCGCATTTTGATGATCAGTCCGTACCCGCCATTTCCGCCACACGCAGGGGGGCGCACGCGCATGTGGGAACAAATACTCTACCTAAGCCGCCGACATTTGGTGACTGTGGTAGCCTTCGGCTTCTCTGATGCAGACTCTAACATACCTACTGAGCTCCAGGCATCCTGTGCTGATGTAATTATCGTTCGTAGACAAAAGCCACTCGGTACAGCTCCGCCTAGCGTGCCGCGTTTGATCCACGAGTATGGCACCTCAACTATGCGGGAATTGCTTTCGCAGCTTGGGGGTCGGATGTTTGATTTAGTGTTGATTGAGCACATTTTCATGGCGCAATATGCTGATCTTTTTGGCGAGAAGAGAGTCCTCCAAGAACACAATATTGAATCGAGAGTTCTCAAACGGTTTGCACTATTGTGCGACACCGCGCAAGGAATGTATGCTCGTGAAACTCATGCGTCCAAGGCATTTAGTGATGCTAAGGAACAATGGAGATTGCTGGAAAATTATGAGAACGCCGTCTGGCCAACCTTCCCGCTCCGGATAACGGTCAGCGAACTTGACAAACACGAATTGGAAAGTCGGTGTGGGGTCGGGAGAACCATCGTAGTGGAAAACGGGGTTAACTTGTCCAAGATGAAATGGTTGCCAGAGGTCCACAAACCAGCTGTACTCTTCATGGGCACGCTGGACTATTATCCCAATATTGATGCAGTCTTCTACTTTGTTCAAACTATTCTGCCGAATATATGGTCCCAAGAACCGTCCATCCAGTTCCATATCGCAGGGCGCAATCCACCAGAAGCGATTATGGATCTGGCCAAAGATTCTCGCATCAAGGTAATACCTAATCCTAGCGACATGGTCGCGGTAGCTTCAGAATGCCGCATCTCCGTAGTGCCATTGCGGTTTGGAAGTGGTTCCCGACTAAAAATTCTCGACTCGATGGCAATGGGCCTGCCGGTGGTCTCTACCCGTCTTGGATGCGAAGGCTTACTCCTCAAGAATTGGGAGCACCTGATTGTCTGCGAAACCGCAAATGAATTTGTCGAGAGTGTTCTACTTTTGTGCCGAAAAAGTGATCTTTATCAACAGTTACGAAGCCAGGGACGGCAGGTAGTTGAGGTACGATATGAATGGCGATACCTATTTGAAAGGCTTGAGCGTGAATTGCAAACCATAGCAATGGTGTAGTTTGTACTGGTCACGGCGTAATGCGGATCGGACCCAGTTACCATACCTAATTATGGGGCAGCGACATGGACAAATATGTGGATTTATTGGACGAAAGTTTACCTTTTCCAGATCACCCTCGCCGAACTGTCTGGCGTGACTACGCGTTGTCAGGGGAAGAACGTGCGCAACAACCGCTTGATCGTATCGAGCGCGTTTTTGGACTCAATGGACGTACCTTGGTCGATATTGGCTGTGGGGATGGTGGATTTTCAATAGCGGCAAGAAGGCGGGGCTGCAAAGTTATTGCAATTGACATATCGCCGCAGGCGTTGCGTCGGGCATCAGCGCGCTACTCAGGACGTCATGTCGAGGTTGACCTCATCCGCGGTTCGGGTTTGCAGTTACCAATCAAAGATAACACATGTGATGTTGTCGTTTTGCAGGATGTGTTAGAACATGTGTCCTCCCCAGTGGGCCTGCTTAGGGAAAGTATTAGGGTCTTGAGAAGCGGTGGCGTGTGCTATGTATCAGCTGTCAATGCACACTATCTCCGCTACATATTTTCCGATCCTCACTGGGGAATCTTCGGTGTCGCTTTGCTACCTCACAAGTTGGGTAAACTATACATATGTGATCTGCTTAAGGTCAGCCCAGTTTACGATGTATGGGAATTGCCCACCCCGGAGAAAATTGATCGCTGGTTGTACTCAGCCGGATTTTGGCAGTTGCAGGATCAAGTGAACAGGCCAATCCTGCATAGTGTTTTCAATCAGGCCGTGATATCCGCGCTAGGATTTAAGCCTCAATCTGGTCAGGGAAAAACCCCGATGCCGTCATACGGATGAAATCAATATGGGTGGTTCGCTCGAAAATGAACTGGTCAAGCTGCGAGAGAAGACACTGCCCAAGAATTCGGAAACGAGGCAAGAGTATTCAAGAGTATTACATGAAAGAGGTCTTGTGCAAAAGGGCAAGTTGGTAGTTGATGGTTTCGTGCGCGCGCCCAACCAGCGGCTGCAGCCGACCGCGCCAAGGCGCCGCAATTCAAAGGCTCATTTCCATTCGTAGCGTTTGGGTAGAGGGCGCGGCGGCTGAGCCGCAGTCCGTTAGCCCTTCCCAACCAAGAACCTTGTCTTTCCGCAGACAGGGTTCTATTTTTCTTCCCAACGGCCGGATCAACGTTTGCACCAAACCGAATCCATCGCGGCTTTGACGAACTCTCGCCCTCTGTGTTATAATCCCCCTGCTCAAATGACTCGCCCACGTATCTCCGTCGTCATCCCCACGCGCAACGGCGCACGAACTCTCGCCGCGTGTTTGGAATCGCTCCGCGCTTCGTCGTTTCCACCCGCCGAAATCATCGTCGTGGACGACGCGTCGAGCGACGATTCGGGTGAAATCGCGCGGCGATTCGATTGCCGCGTCGTGCGCGTGGACGAAAACATCGGCGCGGCGCGCGCGAAAAATCGCGGCGCGCGCGAGGCGACGGGCGATATTTTGTTTTTCACCGATGACGACGTGATCATCACGCGCGACGCGCTCCAGCATCTCATCGAAAATTTCGCCGATGCGCGCGTCGCGGGCGTCGTCGGCTTGCTCGACAGCAAAATCCCGTTCGACGATTTTGCGAGCAACTTTAAGAATCTGTGGATGCGCTTCACGTACGAACGTGTGCCGCGTGAACGCATCGCCTTGTTCTACACGAGCGTTGCTGCGATGCGCCGCGACGTTTTTCTGCGACTCGGCAGCTTTGACGAAAACTATCGCGGTGCGAGCATTGCGGAGGACACCGAGTTTGGTCAGCGCGCGTGGGCGGCGGGGCACAATCTCGTGCTCGATCCGCGCGTGGTCGTGACGCACTGCAAGCATTACACACCGCGCGAGGTACTGCAAACTGATTTTCTGCGCGCGCGCGCGTTGATGCTGATGCGTCTCCGCAAGTGGGGACACGCCAAGCGGTTTTATACGAGCGTTCCGCGCTTTTACCAGCTCGCCGTGCCGACGATTTTCGCCGCGCTCGCGTCTCTCGCGTTCGCGTTCTTCAACACGATTTTTCTTGCGATAAGCGCATTTTTACTTTTTACTTTTTACTTTTTACTTTCGCCTTGGCTCGCGTATCTCGCGCGTGAACACGGTTTGCGCTTTGCGCTGATCGCCGCGCTGTTTCAACCGATTGATGCGATAGTCGTGGGTTGGGGAATGCTCAAGGCAGTTATGGAGTTTGTACGCGGAAGACGCTATTGATCGCTCGACGGAGAATCGCTGTGAATAGACGCGAACTCTACGAATCGCTAAAGCGAAATCCCAAAAACGTTCGTTTCGAGGAAATCTGCCATGCGGC